>Ga0163180_10002336_pt1 | contig 10620 bp, 7 predicted proteins | sample AtlANTMetagenome_2_FD_109647 | JGI IMG/M metagenome (GOLD analysis project Ga0163180, IMG submission 109647) | Marine eukaryotic phytoplankton communities from the Atlantic Ocean - Atlantic ANT 4 Metagenome | ecosystem: Environmental > Aquatic > Marine > Oceanic | place: North Atlantic Ocean...
CGCTTTTGGTCTTCTTCCATAAAAAGGCTGCTCGCCTCCGCCGTTCCTTTGTCGTTGCACATTCCAATTCCCATCCAATCGCCTGTGACTTTTCGTCGTCGTCGTCGTCCTCCTCCTCGGCCTACCGCTCGTCGACGCCACGACGGCAACTCGGGTACCACGCATCATCATCATCGTCGTCATCGTCATCGTCATTTTGCTCTCGAGTCGTTCCCTCGAGTAGTACTACCAAGGCGGCGTTGAAAAGTGCAACAACGCACGAGACAACAGAGTCTCGCTTTTTTGAGGAAAGAAGAGACCTCCTCTCTCCTCTCTCGGGTCCAAAAAAAGGGAAAAAAAAGACAACTAACGATACCCTAAATAACAGTTGGACTTTGGGAAGGCACCTTTTTTTGGTCTCTCCTCCCAAAAGGCAAAAATCTCGTCTCCTCATTCTTTTACGAAGCGCGCACGCGCGAAAGCGCCTCTCCCCCCCCCCTCTCTCTCCTCCAAAACGTCTCATCGCATCGGACGAGACGAAGGAGAATCGAAGAGACGACGCGAAAAGACCGATTCGAGAGAGAGAGAAAGGTCGCGTGGTGGTGGTGGTCGTCTCGTGCGTGTCCATTGCGCGGAACCAAAGTTTTTGGGAGAGATAAAATTTGCGTGTGTTTTGGGAGCAACGAAGAAAAGGAGACGAAGAAGAAGGGGCAACATCATGACCATGACGGAAGAGTACACGCGAATGCGCATGCGGTCGCCGGCGAGGAGCGAGCCGACGGAGGTCGTGCAGGGCTTTAGCGTGAACGGTAGTGGCGCGGCGGCGGCGTCGAAGGGAGAGCGAGAGAAGAATCGGCACGTCGGGGAACAGATGCGAGCGTTGCGGATCAGCGCGACGACGAATGGAAATAATGCCTCGTCACGAATCCGATCGCCAACAGAAAAGAGGGGGAAAATGGAAGACGAGGACTGCGGTGAGATGGTGCTGCCGATGACGCCAAGGACAGGTCTGAATACCAACGCCGATGAAGACAGATGCTCGGAGGAGTTGATGACGCCTCGGTCGCTTTCGAAACGCCTCGGAAAACCAGATATTAAAGTCATGTTGGCCACCGGGAACAACGAACCGATCGACGTGATGCGAGGACGAGGTATCGTGACGAGCATGACGTTGAAAGCGAAAGCGGAAGGGATTAAGAGAGTACCGGAGAAGACATACACTACCATTAAATCCAGATTTAGTAATAGTAATAACACCAACAACGACGACGACGATGACAATGGCGAAGACGAAGTGAATTTGGTATTGCCAGCAGATGTGCTGCGCAATGCGGCGCAGAAAGAAAAACAAAGCAATGAAAACAATGTGGAAGAAGAAAACAATACGTTCAACGACCCAAAAGAATATAGAAAATTGATGGTAAAACTGTCGGATTTGTCGTACATCCACATCAAAGCCGCAGTTGGGGTGGACAACGCGACCGGAAATGTCATCGAAAGAGACTTTTGGTTGCCTTTGGACGAAACGAAAACCATCGGGGATTTAAAGAGGTACGTTGAAGAAGCGAATACGTTAGAAAAGATGAAAATGATGCAGAATAGAAACAAAATGATTACGAATGGAGGTAAGAACTCGACTTCTCCACCGAATACGACTGCGATGAGTAACAGTAAGTTAGCGCCCGTGAATGAAGACGAAGAGTTGGAGTCGGTTGTTCTTTTGAAAGGAAGAGAATTGTCTGATTCTAGACGATTGATGGACGAGAATGTGACGCACAACACGACGTTACATTTCTACGTGAAAAAAGAGGCGCAAAATGTTACCGTGAAGATGCATGGATCGCGTGACATCGAGTTGAACGTGAAAGCAGACGAAACCGCGGAGAGTTTGAGATGCAAAATTTCCGCGCTGAGTTCTTCTTTAAACGCGCGAACTGGGGAGGGAGAAAATCAGTTGGATTTGTTTTACGGCGCGAAAGCTTTGAAAGATGGTCCGCTATCGAAATATGGCGTTCGCGCGGGTGCGACGTTGGAGCTCAGACCTCACGTTCCTATTCGTCAAAGCGTCGACGGCGCGATGAACATTCCTCGGGGCGTGCGCAACAAGAATAACAACGGGCAGTCGCGTTCGTACGGAAGCGGATACGAATCTATCTCAAAATCAATTAACATTAGCAATAACAGTTACAACAGTGGTGGCGGTAGCAGTCGAAACGGCAGCCACCAAAAATCGCCACGATTATCCTGGGGAACTTACAATGGAAATAACCACTTTGGTTCCTCGGTCGATCAATTCCATCAAACGCATCAACAGAGTGGCTCATACATGCGATCACACAGTTTACGATCGTCAAACTCCCCCATCGACTCAATTTCTCCACCTGAACAACCGATTACCCCGATTGGGAGTTTTGACATGGCCAGAGAAGGGTTACTAGCAGGCGTTCACCCAATGTTATCCTCGGGCGGTACTGGCGGCGCGTACTTTTTGAAGTCTACTGTCGGCGAAACTGTGGCGGTATTTAAACCAGCAGATGAAGAACCACTCGCGAAGAACAATCCGAGAGGAAATTCGTGCACGAACGACTTAAATAACGCAAGCAACACCGAGACGGCTATTCAAAGCTCCCCAGGTGAAGGCATGCGAAAAGGTACCCGCGTGGGTGAAGGCGCGGCGCGAGAGGTCGCCGCGTATTTACTCGACCATGACGGCTTTTCTGGCGTCCCAGTCACATCCTTGGCAAATTTGAGTGAACAGAGCGTCTTTTTCAGCGGCGACGACGACGATATTATTCAAAGAGAGAACGAAAAAAGCGGTAAACTGGGTTCAATTCAAGAGTTTATCAAGGCTGATGCCGAGGCCGAGGAGTTTGGGCCAAGTTTGTTCCCTTTGGAAGAAGTGCACAAAATTGCAGTTCTGGACATTCGCTTGGCAAACACGGATCGAAACGCTGGAAACATTCTCGTCAAAAAGGACGAACACACGGGCCAAATTGTATCCTTGATTCCAATCGATCACGGCTATGCGCTCCCGCACACGCTCGAGGACGTTTGCTTCGAATGGGAGTTTTGGCCGCAAGCGAAGCAACCCTTTTCGGAATCCACGAAAGACTACATTGAAACCCTCGACGCAGAAGAGGATATCGAATACCTCCGCGACAACGATATCGAACTCCGCCCCAGTTCCGAGAGAGTGTTGAAAGTCAGCACGATGCTCCTCAAAAGAGCAGCTAAGATGGATATTCCGCCGGCGGACATCGCCGCTATCATGTCGCGTTCCATACCCACGCGCATGTCCGACGCGGAAAAACTAGTCGCCAAAGCAGCATCTACGGCCATTTGCGCCTGTCGCTCGGAGAGAGGTGAATTAGTGCACAAATCTCCAAGCAACGGTAGTTTTTGGAACGACTTAGATGAGGAAGGCAAAAACGCAGAGTCTATCTTCATGCGAGAATTTGAACGCGGGTTGGACGTTTACCTCATAGAAAGAAAGAGAGAATGAAGATCGACAAGCGAAGTAGGATGGTAAGAAGAGGAGGTGTACGTTTATACAATAGACATTTGACACAAAAAGCAAAATACATGTAATATTAGAAACAATATAATGAGCAAAATTGAAGGAACTTTTCGCAGAGAAGACATGCCGCACAAAATTTCGCGCTCGATAACGAGATAAGAAGAAAACATCTCACGCAATGCACGCTCAACACAATAACGATGCGATGAAACATCTCGAGACGCGATTCAACGACATGTTCGCTGCGTCGCCGTCGTCGCTGAAGAAGCTTTCATTGTCGTCGTCGTTGTCGTCAAGAAAAAAGGAATATCCAAAAGAGGAGGACGACGACGGCGCTACGCAAGCTGTCTCTCGCTTCGCGGCGATGTTTTCGGCGTCTCCGGCTGAGTTGAAGAAAACGAGAGAGATGTCGCCGTTATCGTCTCCGATGCCATCGATTGCCAGAGTGATTTATGACGACATAAATCCGTATGATGACGATGGTCTTTCGGCTTCGGCGTTGAAGCACTCTCGCTCAAACTTTTTCGAGGATATGTTCCTTGCGAGCCCGGCAGCCTTGAAGAATATCGGACAGACGCCACATAATACACCAGTGAGAGAGAACATTAGCGCTGGAAACGCTTATCACACTTTAGAGAATAAACCAGATGCGCCTCCAATACCGGTGACATTTGAAGATATGTTCATGGCTTCGCCGAAGCAGTTGAAAAATATCGCTTTGAGCGATAAGTTAAGGATAAAGGAAAGGCCGGTTTTGGATAATTTACGATCGTCTTCTTCGACTATCGCGCCATCTGTATCGTCTTCGTCGTCAGAGAGCGATCGATTTGAAGTGAAGTATTTATTACTCGCTGAAGATGAAGATGCCGCGAAGAAAATTGTGCTAGAGATATGTTTAGAACAGACGGTCGAACTTCCAGAGGCTCTCGTTCCTGAAGGCACGTGGATTCGTGAGCACGTTGTGGGGAGATGCGAAAAGTTAAGCGAAGCATCGAAATGCCTGAAAAGTCGCATGTATTGCCCTTCCAAGAACAATGTCGATAAGAATAAGAAAGCGTTTGAGGCGACTGTTTCTTACCACGCAGATTGCGCTGGAGACGAGTTGACGCAACTTATAAACGTGATATTCGGCAACACATCAATCAAAGAAGACGTAATGGTGGTAGACATCAAATTGCCGCACTGTATCTTGAAAGATTATCCGGGTCCACGCTTCGGCGCCGTTGGATTGCGAAGAATTCTCGGCGTTAAAAAAGGCCCACTTTTAATGACTGCGTTGAAACCGATGGGATCTTCGGCGGATGAATTAGCGGAGTTTGCATATAAATTTGCACTCGGTGGAATAGATATTATCAAAGACGATCATGGCTTGGCCGACCAACCGTACGCGCCATTTGAAGAACGGGTGAGGAAATGTTCCGATGCGGTGAGAAGAGCTAACGTGATTACTGGAAGGAGATGCGTTTATGCACCTTGTTTAAACGCTCCGGCACATTTGATCATTCAGAGAGCATTTACTGCCCGTGATTTAGGCGCTGGTGCTGTTTTAATGATTCCAGGCATCACCGGCTTAGATACCTGTCGTGAACTCGCGGCTCACGATTCGTTCAAATTGCCGATTATATCGCACCCCGCGATTCTCGGCAGCATGCTCGGCGGCGGCACGCGTAACTCCGTCCGAGGATTCGCACACGAAATTTTACTCGGCGTCCTGCCAAGAATCGCTGGTTGCGATATGACCATCTTCCCAACGTTTGGCGGACGATTCGGCTTTAGCAAAGACGAGTGTTTAGGCATCAAATCCGGATGCGAGAGAGGTGATTTAGAAAACATGCCTTCAATTGTACTCACTCCGGGTGGTGGTATGACCATGGAAAGAGTCAAAACTATGCGCCAAGCGTATGGTGACGAGAGGTTATGCTTGTTGATAGGTGGAAGTCTATACGGCGCGGGAAAAGATTTAGTCGAAAACGCGCGAGGATTCTTAAAGTTGGCCGGAAGAGATGATTTATATGGTCCATTTGAGCTAATCAAAAAGTAATGGTTTACTATAGAAGCGCCGCGTGCACAAGTATGGATAAATTAAATATAGGTAGAATCATTGCCAAGCATCTTCTCCCAGTATGCCTTTCTCCTTCAGCTTCCCAATCAACGGAGAAACCAACGTCGCCAGCATGTGGACGCCCAATAACGGCTGAAACAAAAACGGCCACAAAAATAACCATGTCCCTAACACGGGTTCGTCGTAACTCAACCCTTGCTTATACACTCCTAATCGCACGCCGACACCAAACACTAACCACGCTAATATGAATAAAATGACGAAAAAATCGTACAACAGAAATTGGTCGATGGCTTCCTTAAACGCGTCCACGCCTTGTTTCTTTTGCATATCTTTTTCTCGTTGTTTCTGTTTCTCTGGGTTGGACAAGTCTTGCTGTTGAAACGCGAGCATATCTTTTTCGAGCTCTTTTAAAGTTTCGAATTCTCGCACCGCATCATCGTCGTCGTCGGATTCAGATGCCCACACGCGGAAAGTTGTCGTTCGAGTTGCATTCGTCCTAAACTTGGTGTTGTTGTTGTTGCTCGCATCATCATCAAATCTCGGCGACGATCGAAGGTGCGTTGCTTTTGCCGCAGAAGGTCTCGATCTGATGGAAGACATCGTCGCTACCACCGATAAAGACGACATCGACGTCGAGGCAGACGAGAAGACTCTCATTTCTGCGAGATTAAAGCGAACGCCGCGGGGTGTCGATACTTCTCCACACGCGGCGTAGAAAATCCCCGCCGTGGTCAAAGTTACGAAAGACGCGCGTTGTGACGATACTAAATTAATCGGGTCGATTTTATGACGACGAAAACTGGACCATCTCGTCCGCATTTAAAGAACGCGAAGAAGAACGACCCGTTCACTTCGCGGACGGTCGAAAAGAACCGTCGTCGTCGTCGTCGTCGTTAAAACAACGCGTTCACATCTCCGCGCGCGCTTAACAAATGTCTGCATCGTTACCTTTACGCGTTGACGTTCGGTGCCGTGTGTTATCGAAAAGCCCGATTGGATTAGGAACGAAAGGAAGAAAAACATCGACAACACCCGGAGGTTTAAAGGCGCGCGCGGGCGTCTCTTCGGGAGCGTTCGAGAGAGAGCACGGAAGAAAAACAACGACAAAGAATGGCCGCGTGCTCGCTGGATTTTTTACTCGGAGTTCTAGAAGACTGAGCACGAAACCCGAAGCCTTTGTGGACCCGTGGGGGGTGACGGACGCTGAATACACGACTTTAGAGGCTAACCTGTTTGCGGCGTCGCTGTTCCCGTACCTATTTTTCCTCTTCTTCTTAGGGAAACCAGAGACGGCATTTCCGAAACGAGCTCTGTTTGGCTTTAAATTCTTGTTGGTTTTCGTCTTCGCGACGATACCGGCCGGGATTTACGCCAAAGTACATTACTCGGATATTTTAGCCAACGTTGATTGGTTGCACGGCAGCGCGGAGAGTTTGTTGACGATTACGAATTTGTTGATCGTATTGGGAATGAGAGAAGGGCTGAGGGATGCTGAGAGAGATGCAAAAGAAGAGCAAGAAAGGGCAGGGCAGGGGACGTCGGGTGGAACAGAAACGATGGCTTGTAGTAGTGTTAGTAGCTATGGCAAAAATAGCGACGGGAGAATTGTGGATACGAGTACTAAGAATGACGACGATAGCAACGTTAACATCAACAGCACGTTTGCGTTAGCAGGATTAACGTTACTCGTCGTCGGTGCCGCTGCACTCGTCTCTTCGTCATCTCCAGATGCCATCGCGGCGACGAAGGATTCCATCGTGGATGTCGCCGATGGTAGTGTCGTCTCCTCCCTCATCGCCTCCGCCAAACATGGCGAACCAGATAACGCCTTGTCGTTACCAACTTGGGTCATTCACACCTCTTCATTGATTGAATGGCTCGTCGCTATGTCTTTGATCTGGAACTACGCGGACGTAAAGAAACGCCCGAGTTACAAAGGTATGACTTGGGGCATGGTCACCTCCCACGCTTCTGGCTTAGCCGCGTGCACGTTCCACGTCTTTTACAACTCCCCTACCCTCAACTCCGTGGTCGCTCTACAAGCCGGTTTAACGTGTCTCGGCAATGCCACCTTGGGTATCGCGGCTTTCCGTATGTACCAAGAAGGCAAACGGTTAGGTATCTCTTCCAACGGTGGCGATGAAGACGATGCAGTGAGCGTCCTCACTGGCTCGAGGGCTTTACAACCACCCTCTTCCACATCTTTCCTCGAGACGGATGCTTTTCTCCTCCTCAAGCTCTTAGTAGTTTCTACCTTAGTCTCCGCCGCTGTTAAATGGGGATCTCTCTTCGTCGACTTTCCGTTCGAACCATCGCTACTCCTCGCGTATTCCATGGTCCTGTTCCCGACGTTATTGAACATGAACGCGTGGAAGAAATTATCGAACGACCCGACGAAGAAAGCCGATCAGCTCTTGTAATGTAGTATATTATATCACGGTCACTCTATATATAGGTACCATTATTTATTTTATTTGTCTTTACCATCTTCCTCTCGCACTCGCAACGCGGCGTCATTTCTCCATCCTCCATCGTCTTGAGAAAACGTCAACGCGTTCGCTTTGGCTTCTTTTTTATCTTTGGAAGATTCCGGCGACATTTGGACGCTCTGCTTTCGAAATTTCCGTCCATCGACCAGGACAATGTCCGCGTCGAGTGGCGAAGGGGCGGCATTCGTTTGGGAAGACGAAGAAGTGTTTGATGACATCCTCCCCGCGCATTTTTTTATGAAGACATTTTGAAGGGAAAATCCGAAATTGGAAAAAAGAAGTCGAAGAAAACTTTCGCTTCTCAGTCCTCGCACGGGTCAAAATACCATGCCATGACGGATCCAAACAAAGCAGCTTCAAATAATATCAGTCACGACGGTGGACTCGACGTTGCACCGAATGAGAATGTAACTCACGATACCGACACCAACGCGACCGTGTCTTTTCTCTTAGGAAAATCGAAAGCATCAAAAGATATCAAACAAACCGTTACGCAGTTGAGAGGATCAGAGAGAACGACTCCAACGTCAACGAAAGAGTTTCAAAACGGAGAGATTACGTACGAAAATTACAACGACATAGGTCTCAGTTTGGAGTTTTTAAACGAGACCGTCGATTGCATTCATCTATACAACGAAACGAAGTACACTGATTTTACACCTTTTCCACGAGGCCAGAGAATAGTACCACCTTTCGATATCGATTTCGCGAAGGACGCGGCGAAGGACGTGGTCAGTAAACTAGGCGAGCCGACGAGTAAAGGTGGCACTGGCGTACAAATTTTCATCGTGTACGAAATGCTTGGTATCAAAATTTCTTTCAATGCGAACGATTGGGAACAAGCCGGAGCGAGTATTCACTCGATGGCAGTCTGGAAAGCGAGCGAAGGCGAATAACGTCGTTGTAGTAGATAGATGCACAGATATATAGACACGGATATATTATAAGTAGTATTAGTTATAGCTATATGTGTAGCGTGATATATGAAGTAACGGTAGTGCGTACTATTTCTTTTTCCTTCGTTTTCTACCACCTTCTGCACGCGTCCGTAAAGGCGCATTCGCCGGGCGCTTTCTCTCCTCTGTAGCTTTTTGTTTTGCTTTCGGTAGTGGAATGTATATTGGTTCGCGCGTTACTGGTATTTCTGCTTTCTTGGATGGTTTCTCGTCTACTTTATTCTTACGGTCTCCGTCGTCATCACTCTCTGAATCCGAATCTGACGACGACGATGAACTGCTACTGCTGCTGCTGCTGCTACTATTATTATTATTATTATTATTATTATTATTATTATTATTGTTACTTCTATTTTTATCGTCCTCCCCGTCCTCGTCGTCCTCGTCGGAGCCCAAGAAGAAGTCATCCCCGGCCAAATCGGTCGATTTGTTCTTTACCATCTCGTCATTATCATCGATGTCTTTACCATCCACCATACCTTCGTTGGCATCTCCCAACTCTGCTTTCGCTTTCAAAATCTCCTTTATCTCTTTGCGAAACCGTTCTCGTCTCCGATTTTTGTGCGTCTTCGCGTCTTCGTCGTCCTCGTCGTCGTTAAACAAGGAGACGTATTTTCTGTGTTTTGGAAAATGCATCACGTATTCTAAATCTTGCTCTAACGATTTCAATCGTTGTTTTTGTTCCTCCGTTCGTTCGTTCTCGTCAATTTTCCTAATCTTCTCCATCTTTCGCGTGAGTTTAATTCTCTCGAAGAATTTCACTCGATGGTACTTCTTCGCGTATTTCCGTTCCTTCTCCGCGCGCAGATTTTCCTTCTGCGCCTTCTCTAAATCTTTCAGCTCTCGTTCCTTTTCCTCTCGCAATTTCTGCGGCATGTTTTGAGCTTTAGAGAGGAGCCGCCGCACGTCTCGCATTTGGTTTTTAATCGATTTCAGTTTCTTCCCTCCATTCGCCGCCGTCGGTGATTGCGATGACGATTTCCGTTGATTTCTTCCTCTGCTTCCGTCGGCGGCGCGTCCGCCGCCTCGACCTCGACCTCGACCTCGACCTCGGCCTCCTCGACCGCCTCGCCCTCCAAACGACGACGACGACGAAAAGCGCCCGCCTTCTCCGTTGTTCATGTTTTTCTTTTGGAGGATATATACAAACAAAGAGACGAAACGTTTTTGGAAAAAAAAAGGAAGAAAATGTCCCCCAGAAAGAAAATCCCCCCCAACCACCCCGGGAGAAGACGCAAAAAAAAAGTATATATTATTATTTGGGAAGCTGATGTGTTACCACTACACCACAAGCGCGTCGTCGAAAACAACACGCCCTCGACGTTTCGTCGGGAGCTTTTTATAGATATATATATATTTTGTCGTCTACGCTAGCCGGAAATCGAATCCGAGGCTCCAGCTGTTTCTTCTCTCTCTCAAAGAAGAAGAAGAAGAAGAAAACACAAAGTTCATTCAATTTTTTAGACTCTTTTAGGGTTTAGTATTTAGGCTATAATGTTTTTTTTTTTTTGTTATTTTTTTTCCTTCTTTCTCTTATCCCCCCTTTTTCCCCCTTTAAACAAAAAAAGAAAAAAAAAAAAAAAAAACAAAAAAAAAAAAGACACACACAAACCC
>Ga0163180_10002337_pt1 | contig 10618 bp, 18 predicted proteins | sample AtlANTMetagenome_2_FD_109647 | JGI IMG/M metagenome (GOLD analysis project Ga0163180, IMG submission 109647) | Marine eukaryotic phytoplankton communities from the Atlantic Ocean - Atlantic ANT 4 Metagenome | ecosystem: Environmental > Aquatic > Marine > Oceanic | place: North Atlantic Ocean...
AGCCATGGACACTACATATAGAAAACAAGAAACTTTAATTTTTAAAGCCATGCAAACAACTAAAATAAGATAAAAAGAAGGTTTACAAGATGAAATGCAAGTAATACCATTTTCTTTTTATTATAATCCTGCAACAAAAACTTATACAATGTTTGAATATCATGCAAAAGATAATCTTTATTGTATTTTAAGTCAAGGTGTAAAAATAGATTAATGAAAATAGCTATATTGAATGATACCCATTGTGGTATAAGAAATTCTTCACAAATATTTTTAGATAATGCAAAAGATTTTTATGATAAAGTATTTTTTCCAGAATGTGAAAAACAAAATATAAAACAAATAGTTCATCTCGGTGACTATTATGATCATAGAAAATTCGTAAACTTTAAAGCACTAAATCATAATAGAAAATGTTTTTTAAATGAATTAAGAAAACGTGGCATGATGATGGATATTATTCCAGGTAATCACGACACATATTATAAAAATACAAATGATTTAAATTCTTTAAAAGAACTTTTAGGTCATTATATGAATGAAGTACATATAATTATGGACCCAACTGTAATGGAATATGGTTCATTAAAAATGGCTTTACTTCCATGGATTAATCAAGAAAATTATAATCAATCTATGAATTTTATAAAAGATTGTAAAGCAGATTGGTTAGGTGCACATTTAGAATTAATTGGTTTTGATATGTTAAGAGGTATACCAAATAGACATGGTATGAGCCCAGATATATTTAAAAAGTTTGAACAAGTTTTAACTGGCCATTTTCACACAGCTTCACAAAAAGAAAATATATGGTATCTTGGATCACAAATGGAATTTTTCTGGTCTGACGCACACGATCCTAAGTTTTTTCATATTTTAGATACTGAAACAAGAAAGATACAGAAGATACAAAATAATTATACTTTATTTCATAAAATTGTTTACAATTCTACAAAAATGAATTATAATAACTATGATGTATCTAATTTAGATAAAAAATTTGTAAAAATTGTGGTTGTTAATAAAGGTGATAGTTTTGTATTTGATAGATTTGTGGATAGAATACAAAATCAAGATATATATGAATTAAAGATTGCAGAAAATTTTAGTGAGTTTGTTGGTCAAAATATTGCCGATGAAGGATTGGAAATAGATGATACACCAAAACTTATGGACGATTATATTGATGGTGTAGATACAGACTTAGATAAAAATAAACTAAAAATTAATATGCGTGATCTTATGACAGAGGCTCAATCATTAGAAATAGCATGATACTTGAAAATTTTAAAAAAACTATAATGAAGCATAAAAAAATATCAGCTTGGACATCTTCTGGTGTAGATAGCTCTTTTGGTTTATTTTTTATATTACATACAATACAAGAAAAAAAATTAGATGCCGAAGTTACCCCTATATTCGGAAATGATCTAAACGACCCACATTCATTAAAAGCCATTAATTATATATTGAAATATTATAAAGATACTTTTTATAATGTAAAACTTAATGATAAGTATTGTATGGATTATAAAATTACTGATGAAATACCATGGAAAGTTGATCATTTTAGACCACACATGCCATATATAAATAAAACTTTTGATATAAATTTTAATTTTAATACCAGCCCCCCGGCAAAAAAAGATGAAGAATTTAAAAAAATACACCCAGAACCACTAGAACCCATTGTAGAAAAAAGATATATTTTTGAAAAAGAAGAAAGAAGGCCTTTTTTAAGTATTGATAAAAAGTGGATAGCTGAACAATACATTAAATATGATTTAATGGATAAAATATATCCATATACTATATCATGTGTTGATTTAGATAAAACAGGAGAAATATGTCATAAATGTTTTTGGTGTAAAGAGAGAATTTGGGCATTTGGTAAACAGAGATAATATAATGGATATGTTGACAATACTAGGTTTAAAAAAACAGGAAGATAATGAAACAGAAGAAGTTGATACAAAAGTTAATATACATACATTATACAAACACCGATGGGTTTGGTATCATTTAATATTATGTATTCAAATGATTTTAACTAATGTATTATTAATTGCAATTCTTTTTGTTCTGGCTTTGAAATGATAAAATTTAATAGAGTGAAATGGAAAAACTTTTTATCTACGGGTAATAGTTTTACAGAAATAGATTTAAATAAAAATAAATCAACATTGGTTATTGGACCGAATGGGTGTGGTAAATCAACTATGTTAGATGCCATATCTTTTGGTTTGTTTGGAAAACCACATAGAAGTATTAATAAACAACAATTAGTTAATTCAATTAACGGAAAAGATTGTGTTGTAGAAGTCAATTTTAGTATTGGCCAATCTAATTATAATGTGATAAGAGGTATTAAACCCAACACATTTGAGATTTGGAAAGATGGTGATATGATGAATCAGTCATCACATTCCAAAGAGTACCAGAAGATCCTTGAACAAAATATTCTGAAACTTAATCATAAATCGTTTCATCAGGTAGTCGTATTAGGTTCCTCCTCATTTATTCCCTTTATGCAATTATCTGGTGGCCACAGAAGAAGTGTTATTGAGGATCTTCTGGACATTAATGTTTTTTCTAAAATGAATGTAATATTAAGAGAACAAACAATTAAATTAAAAGATGAAATAAAAGATTTAAATTATAGAATTGATATTACAAAAAATAAGATAACCACTCAAAACAAATATATTAAAGACATAAAAACTTTAACAGAGGAAAATAAAAAACAGTATGAAGAAAAAATAAAATCACATAATGATGAAATAGCACAACATCAAAAAGATAATTCAGATTTATCATATGGGTTAGATGAAGAACAAAAACGAATTGAAGATGATTTAAAAAGATTCCATGATTTGAAAAATATCAATATGATGGCTAATTCTGAAGTACAAACTCAAATGAGAGCCATTGGTAAAACTGCCAAGTTTTTTGAAACAACTGATAATTGTCCAACTTGTAAACAAAATATATCACAAGAAATAAAAGATTCAGCTTTATCAGAGGCAAAAATAGAAGCAAAATCATTACAAAGTAGATTAACTTTAATAAAAGATGAATACGAAGGACTAGTCCAAGACATTGATAATTGGAATCATAATCTTGGTTCTGTAAGAGAAAGACAAATGATTATTAATAGTAATAATAATATAATAAGAACTTTACAGAATAGTATACAAGAATATCAAGACTTTTTAAATAATGATGTTTCTGCTGATTTAACTAGTGCCAAAAAACAATTAGAAGAATTGAATAATGAAATGGCTGAAGTTAATGAAGAAAAAATGAAAGCCAATGAAACATATTCTTACAATTCTGCCATGACAGAAATGTTAAAAGATACAGGCATAAAAACCAAAATTATAAAACAATATTTACCTGTAATGAATACTTTAATTAATCAGTATCTTCAAGTATTAGATTTTTATGTACACTTTGATTTAGATGAAGAATTTAATGAAACAATAAGATCAAGACACAGAGATGATTTTACATACGAGTCATTTTCGGAAGGTGAAAAACAAAGAATAGATTTATCTTTATTATTTACTTGGCGTCAGATAGCCAAAATGAAAAATTCTGTATCAACAAATTTATTAATATTAGATGAAACATTTGATTCGTCTTTAGACCACGAAGGGGTAGAAAACTTATTAAAGATTTTAAATACATTACCAGATGAAACAAATGTTTTTGTAATATCACATAAAGGTGAAATACTTGATGGCAAATTTGAAGATAAAATAGAATTTATAAAAGTTAAAAATTTTAGTAAAGTTGCTGCTTAAACTGGTTTACAAATATAAAATTTTATGTTATAATAATACTAATATTAATGTGAGGACTATATAATGGAATTATCCGAAAATACAATGACAATACTCAGAAATTTCTCTGATATTAACCAGAATATTTTGGTTAAACAAGGAAATGTTTTAAAAACAATTAGTGAAGCTAGAAATGTTTTATCTACAGCAATAATAGAAGATGAATTTCCAAAAGATTTTGGTGTATATGATTTAAATGAATTTATTGGTGTTCTTGGTTTAGTAGATAAACCAAATCTTTCATTTGAAGAAGATTATATAATGGTTCGTGATTCTACTGGCAGAACAAACATAAAATATTTTTATTCTTCAGAAGATACATTAACGACACCAAATAAAGATATTACTATGCCTTTTACTGAAGTAAATTTTGGTTTAGAAGCATTAGTTTTAGATAAAATTAAACGTGCTGCTTCGACACTTGGTCATAATGAAGTATCAATATCTGGTAGTAATAATGTTATAAAATTATCCGTAATAGATAGTCAAAATAAAACATCTAATGCTTTTTCTATTGATGTTGCGGGTGAGTATTCAGAAAAAGCTGACTTTAACTTTATTTTGAATATAAGTAATCTTAAAATAATACCAGATGATTATGAAGTTAGTATATCATCTAAATTAATTTCACAATTTTCAAATCCGAAAATGAATGTAAAATATTGGATTGCCTTAGAGAAATCATCAACATTTGGAGAAAAGAATGGCTAAAGAAGTAGAAAATCAACCTGATCCTGAATTAAAACCTGCTGATAATAATGATAAACAAAAACAGTTAAATGATTTGGGCACTAAATCATGTAGAAGTATGGTTGCTGTTATTGACGCAATGTGTCAACGTGGCGCATTTAAAGGTGAAGAACTATCCACTATTGGTGGTTTACGTGATCAATGTATACAATGTATACAATTATCTGAAGAAATTGAACAAGAAGCAGCCATGGCAGCTTAATATTTACTTTCTATTTGAAATGTGTTATAATTATATTATGGAGAAAGTATGTCAGATGAATTTTTATGGGTTGAGAAATATCGGCCCAAAACAGTAAGTGATACAATATTACCTGGTAATTTACAAGAAACATTCCAAAAGATTGTTGATTCTGGTAGTTTACCCAATATGTTATTTACTGGTACTGCTGGTCTTGGTAAAACTACAGTTGCCAAAGCCATATGTAATGAATTAAATTTAGATTATATTATAATCAATGGTTCTGAAGAGGGTAACATTGATACTTTACGAGGCAAAATAAAACAATTTGCCAGTTCTGTTTCATTACAAGGTGGTGTTAAAGTAGTTATATTAGATGAGGCCGATTATTTAAATCCACAATCTACCCAACCCGCACTACGTGGATTTATAGAAGAATTTTCTAATAATTGTAGATTTATTTTAACTTGTAATTTTAAAAATAGAATTATTGAACCACTTCATTCTCGTTGTGGCGTATATGAATTTAATTCTGATAAAAAAGATTTACAAAGTTTATGTGCAAAATTTCTAAAAAGATCACAAAACATTTTAGAAACAGAAGGGGTAAGTTATGATCAAGTAGCTGTAGCTGATTTGATTATGAAATTTGCACCAGATTGGAGAAGAATATTAAATGAATTACAAAGAAAAGGTTATGTCGGTAATATTCATAATAATAATGGCACACCAAGTGGGTCTGACATTTTCTCTGATCTTTTACAACTTATAAAAAATAAAGATTTTAAAAGTATGCGACAATGGGTATCAAACAATATTGATACTGATGCTTCATATATTTTTCGTGGTATCTATGATAATATGAATGAACATATATCACCACAAGGTATACCGCAAGTTATCTTAATATTGGCTGATTATCAATACAAAAATGCTTTTGTGGCAGACCATGAACTAAATGTGGTTGCTTGTTTAACAGAAATTATGGCAAACGTGGAGTTTAAATAATGTATTCAATATACCCACCAGAAAGTAATCATAATCAAGATTTTAATTCTTATGTTGTAACCATACCAAATTTTTTACCAGAAGATGAACTTAAAAAAATAGAAGATAATGCTTCTGATATTACAGTTGAAAAATCCACAGTAAGTAGTGATAATCAAAAATCTGATTATAGAACTTGTGAAATAAGATGGTTTCACCCAAATGAAAGTACAGAATGGTTATTTCAAAAAATGACAAGTCTTTTACAAGAAATGAACGGAATGCATTATCTGTATAATTTAAGTAGTTGGGAGCCTTTTCAACATACAACATATCATGGTCATAATAGTGGTAATTTTAAATCACATTTAGATGAAACAAAATTATTTAATTATTCAAATATGATTAGAAAATTATCTTTTAGTATTATATTAAATGATCCATCAGAATACGAGGGTGGTGATTTAAAAATATGGTATGGTAAAATGGATAATGAAGGCAAACCAGCATTAAAAATAGATAATTTAAAAGCTGGAACTTTGGTGGCATTTCCGTCATTTTTATTACACGAAGTAACTCCAGTAACTAAAGGTACTAGAAAATCTTTGGTTTGTTGGACTCTTGGACCGAGGTGGACATAATGGCAGAAAAATTAAATTTTAATGGAAATTATGACAATGTAGAAATTGTTACAGCAGAAGATCCAAAATTATTTACATGGGGTGAATTTACATCTCATGCTGGTAATAAATTATCATTTAAAATAGAATGTGATGCATTAACATTAGATGACTGGGATTGTCTGGCCAGTATGATAAAGGAAAATCAAGAGGCACCATTTAGATCAGTAGAGGGAATCCCCAGAGGTGGATTACCACTTGCATATTGTTTAGAAAAATACGCTACTGGAAAAAAAGAACATCAACCAATGATTGTTGATGATATATACACAACAGGAAAAAGTTTTGATGATTATATGAAAGAACATTACCCTGAACCTCTTGGTGCTTGGGGTTACAAATGGGTAGTATTTCAAAGAGGCCCAACAATGTGGAACCATGTTGGTAATGTTAAATCACTTTTCAAATTGTATGGGGTTGATTAATGATTATTGAAAATGAAATAAAATTAGATTATAAAGATGTCTTGTTTAGACCCAAAAGATCCACATTAAAAAGTAGACAAGAAGTAGATTTATTTAGAAAAATAGAATTTATAAATGCCAAAGGTCAAGATAGAAACTTTTATGGTATACCAATAATTGCTTCAAATATGGACGGTGTTGGCACATTTGAAATGGCAACTGAATTACGTAAGGCAGGTTTAATGACTTGTTTAGTAAAAACATATGGACAAAACGAATTAGTTGAATACTTTGATAGTGATAGTGGAGCTGTTGCTAATTATACAATTATTTCTATTGGTGCAACAAAAGAAGATTTTGAAAAAATAAAAAATGTTTATGAATTAACAGATGGAAAGGTTAAATACTTATGTGTTGATGTGGCAAACGGGTATACTGAAGCATTTAGTCATTTCATATATTCATTAAGAATACAATTTCCCGAACTTATTATTATGGCTGGTAATGTTGTAACTGGAGATATGACACAGGAGCTTATTTTAAATGGGGCAGACGTTGTTAAATGTGGTATCGGGCCTGGTTCTGTTTGTACTACTCGTATACAGACTGGAGTCGGTTTCCCGCAACTCTCAGCGACCATTGAATGCGCTGACGCTGCTCATGGCCTTGGGGCTTCTATTATTGCTGATGGAGGCTGTACGACACCAGGTTGTGTCTCTAAGGCCTTGGGAGGAGGAGCGGACTTTGTCATGCTCGGAGGAATGTTCGCTGGTCACGACGAGGGTGGCGGAGAAGTAATAGAAAAAGAATACATTACTAGTCAAATTTGTAGTGATAATAATAAATCACAACTTTTTAATAGTGGTTCTGAAGCACATAGAAAAACTAAAATAAAAAAATCTGTACAATTTTATGGTATGAGTTCGACATTGGCCAACGATAAACATTTTGGCGGATTAAAAGATTACAGAGCTTCGGAAGGTAAAGAAGTTGAAATTAATTACAAGGGTCAAGTAAAAAACACTTTACAAGACTTACTAGGTAGTATAAGATCAACTTGTACATATATTGGTGCCAGACGTTTAAAAGATATACCTAAATGTACAACTTTTGTAAGATGTAGTGATACACATAATAGGGTTTACGAATGAGTCCATTTACTTTTTTAAATGAAATAAATTTTGGTAAGAAAGATATAATAGTTGATGATGTTACCGAAAAACAATATAATTCTTTTATGGTCAATCGTGGACTATCTTACTTTAAAGATACTGCAGTAATTGCCAATGAAATGAATATTAACCACCATATAGACAATCGTCTACAATATGATTTTCTTATAAATATGATTAGAAAGAAAAGACGGTTTTCAAAATGGAATAAACCGCAAATCATAGATGACTTGGACGTAATTAAAGAGTATTATGGATATAGTAACAAACAAGCTAAAGCAGTTCATAATCTTCTTTCGTCCGATCAAATTGGAGAATTAAGAAAGAAGGTTTATAAAGGTGGAAAAAAATAATATAATAGAGTGGACGCCTAACTCGATGTTAGAAGTTACTCTGAATGAACCAGACGATTTTTTAAAGGTTCGAGAAACACTTACTCGTATTGGTGTAGCCTCAAGAAAAGAAAATAAATTATTTCAATCTTGCCACATTCTACACAAACAAGGCAGATATTTCATAGTACACTTTAAAGAGTTATTTCTATTAGATGGTAAAAAATCTAATTTAGAAGAAAATGATATTGCGCGTAGAAATACAATTACACAATTAATAAGTGATTGGGGATTAATAACTGTAGAAGATAATAAAAAGTTAGATCCATTGGCTCCTATGCGACAAATTAAAATTATACCATTTAAAGAAAAAGATAAATGGGAATTATGTCCGAAATATAATATAGGGAATAAGAATTGAATGATGTGAAAAAAGCAGCCCAAGAACAGGCTGAAGAAGCGTATGTTGGTTTTATAAAGTTTAGTAAATACATTGCATACGGAAGTTTATTATTTTTATTAATTGTTGCAAGATGTAATTTTGGTGATGATGGTACTGGCGGTACTGGAAATCCAGACTTATATCCAGAATATTTGGAAAGGATGGGCATAAATGAGTAATGAACCGTATCATAATGAAGGGTTTGTATCAGCTTATATAATGTTAATTTTTATGGTGTTAATATTTCCAGCCATATTATTATTTTCATCATTAGGTACATGGGATTTATTTGTACAAATGCATTTACCAGATGGTGATTGTTGGGAAAATGCCAAACATGAAAAAGTGTGTAAAGGTGAAGTTGATTGCAAATTTTTAAGGAATTTTTGTACTAAATTATGAGTGATAATAAAATCGTTTTTCTTACTGATTTAATTGAACAAAAATTACGCAAAGAAAAAGAAATAGCATATTATGAAAGTAAATTAAAAGAAATAACTGATAAACTATTTTTTTTGAAGAAAGAGCAAGATTTAACTAGTCTAATAATTAATATAATACAACATGAAAAAATAACAGATATAAAAGAGTTTTTAACAGATGAAAAAATTGATTGAAAAATTACCTGAATTCCGTTTAAGTCATTGGTTATTAAGAATACCATTAGCAATAGTGTTTGTACATCAAGGATATATGAAAATGCCAATTGATGCAGATGAAGCAGCATCTTATGATTTATCGGTATTGGTTTGGTGGTTTGTAACTTATGGTGAATTTTTATCTGGTTTAGGTTTATTATTTGGAGGTATATTAACAGCAAGTTGGTTATATAATGAAAAGTTTGATTGGTTTGGTGATATGATTACCAGATTTAGTGGTATTACTATGTGTTGTATTATGACTGGTGTAATATGGGTAGGTGAACCAGAAAGCTTAACAGACGTTTTACTTTATGATAACTTGCACGTTTTATTATGGGTTGGTGGTTTATTTTTTGCCCTTAGAGGCAATAGAGCATAATAGGGAGGATATTATGTACTATGTATTATACGCACTGTTTATGTTTCACCCAGAAAATACAAATGACTGGAGAATAACAGATCAATTACAATTTCAAAATCAATACGAATGTCAAAAATACTATAATAGTTATACTAATGAACTAATAGGTGGACTTAGAGATTATATGACAGCAAATCATGGGCCACCTGGCACAGGTGAATATACTTTACTTGAAGTCGGTTGTATGGTACATGATGGTAAAAAACCAGCACTTCAAAAAAGAATCCCTTTACAAACAAATCCACAATTAGAATATTTTTTAAATTTACCAGAAAAAGTTGATGTTTAATGCCTTATGTGCCTGATGAAGTACTTGAAATGCCTCAAGGTTTCTTTTTTAGAAAAGCCGTAAATTTAGATTTATCAAATAAATGTACACTTGCATGTTTGGCATGTACTCGTACTACAGCGTTTGAAGGAAAAAATAAATTAGTTCCTGGACATCAAATGACAGACCACGAATGGTCTTTATACTTAGAAAAATTTAGTAAATTTACAATTAGTGGCCAAGTTTCTGATCCAATATTACACCCTAAATTAGATAAAATATTATCAGACATTTATAAAGCTGGTAAAGATTGTACCGTACACGTTGCCGCCAGCCATAAACCTGAAAAACATTGGATAAAATGTTTTAAAGCTAATCCAAATGCTTTTTGGTATTTTGGTATAGATGGTTTACCTAAGGATTCTCATAAGTATAGAGTAAATCAAGACGGCGAAAAAATATTTAAAATGATGTTGGAATCACGTAAATATTTAA
>Ga0163180_10002338_pt1 | contig 10613 bp, 4 predicted proteins | sample AtlANTMetagenome_2_FD_109647 | JGI IMG/M metagenome (GOLD analysis project Ga0163180, IMG submission 109647) | Marine eukaryotic phytoplankton communities from the Atlantic Ocean - Atlantic ANT 4 Metagenome | ecosystem: Environmental > Aquatic > Marine > Oceanic | place: North Atlantic Ocean...
ACGCCCTGCAGACGGTAGACCTCCTGAATCTCGTCGGTGAGGTAAGCCGCAAGAGCCTTCTCTCCCTGAATCTTCAGGATGTCGTGCGGGTTGACCGCGCCATCCATGAGCGAGTCGCCAGCGCGAACGTAGTCACCCTCGTTGACGATGATGTTCTTGCCCTTGGGAATAAGGTACTCGTGCGCCTCGGCACCTTCCGGCGTGACGACGATACGCCGCTTGCCCTTGGTGTCCTTACCGAACGAGACCACACCCTCGACTTCTGCGATGATGGCGACTTCCTTGGGCTTCCGTGCTTCGAAGAGCTCGGCAACCCGGGGAAGACCACCGGTGATGTCCTTGGTCTTGGTGGTCTCTCGGGGAATCTTACCGAGCACATCACCAGCCTGAACCTTGTCACCTTCGTTCGCGAGAACATTACTGCCAGCCGGCAGGAACATACGCGCGATCGCCTTGCCATCCTTCACGATGGCAAGAAGAGGCTTCATGTCCAGATCCTTGTAGTCCAGAACCACCATCCGCTTGCGACCCGTCAGCTCATCGATCTGCTGGGTCACAGTACGACCATCGACCAGATCTTGGTACTGCATCTCACCAGAGTCGTGCGCCATGATTGGCGTGGTGAATGGGTCCCACTCCGCAATCCGCGTCTTGGCCGTGACGCGCTCGCCATCCTTGACCTTGAGCTGCGCACCGTATGGAATGCCGTAGCGCTCACGCTCGCGACCCTTCTCATCGACCACGTAGATCTCGCCGTTGCGGCTCAGAGCAATCAAGTTCTTGTCCCGGTCCGCAACCGCGGTCAGGAACTCCGAGTACTTGATCGTTCCACCGTTCTTCAGCTCGAGGTACGACTCGGTGAGCTTGGCAGATGCCGCACCACCGATGTGGAAGGTACGCATCGTGAGCTGGGTTCCCGGCTCACCAATGGACTGCGCTGCGATGACGCCGATGGCCTCACCTGCGTTGACGAGCTTGCCTCGTGCCAGGTCACGGCCGTAGCACATCGCGCACACACCCCATCGCATCTCGCAAGAGAGCACGCTTCGGATGTGGACACGGTCAACACCAGCCTGGACCAGCCGCTCGCAAGCAGCCTCGTCGATCATGTCGTCCTTCGCGACGAGAACCTCGTCGGAGTACGGATCGAGGATGTCCTCGGCCGCGATGCGACCCAGAACACGCTCTGCGACGTGCTCGATGATCTCGCCACCCTCGATGAGGGAGCTGATCTCCATTCCGTCCATGGCACCACAGTCGTTTGCGGTGATGATGAAGTCCTGAACCACATCCACCAGACGGCGAGTGAGGTAACCAGAGTTCGCCGTCTTCAGTGCCGTATCTGCCAGACCCTTACGCGCACCGTGCGTACTGATGAAGTACTGCAGCACTGTAAGTCCCTCGCGGAAGTTGGCCGTGATGGGCGTCTCGATGATCTCGCCGGAGGGCTTGGCCATCAGACCACGCATTCCAGCAAGCTGGCGGACCTGCGTTGGTGAACCACGGGCCCCCGAGTCGACCATCATGTAGATGGCGTTGAAGGCCTCCGTCTCTTCTTCCTCACCTTCCGGCGTATAGATGGTGTCCTTGGAGATGTCGGTGATGAGCTCCTTACTGACCTCATCGGTGACCTTGGACCAGATATCGACGACCTTGTTGTACTTCTCACCCATGGTGATGAGTCCGTCGTTGTACTGGTTCTCCGTCTCCTCAACCTCCGCTCGCGCGTTGTCGAGGATCTCGCCCTTGCGGACCGGAATCTTCATGTCATCGATGCAGATGGACACACCCGCCTTCGTCGCCATGCTGAAGCCAAGCTGCATGAGCGCATCGGCAAAGAGCACGGTCTCCTTCGCTCCAGCGGAGCGATAGCAGCGGTCGATCAGCTCACCAAGCGCCTTCTTCTTCAGCGTGCGGTTGCACATGCTGAAGGGCACCGCTTCGGGAACGATGTCGTAGAAGAGCACGCGACCCACGGTGGTCTCGACGAGGTTTCCGCGAGCAGTGACTGGCACCTTGCCCTCGAACCCGAAGAAACCTGCGCAGGTTCCGACCATGACCAGGTCCTCGCCGCACTTCTCGCGAAGCGCCAGGATGGCTCGGCGAAGCATCTTCAGACGACGGTTCGTGTTGAACCGCGCATCGATGAGGAGCTCCTTGCCCTTGGTTGCAGCACGCGGGCTGACGACTGCGACCACACGACCGTTTCCGCGGAGCTTTTCGAGGCTCACGATCTGGCAGACGAAGTCCTCACCTTCCAGCGTCTCGACCTTGCGAGAGGCTGTCCCCTTGTCGCTGAACGCGCCCGGAGGGGAGTTCTTGCCCGTGATTGTCGCGCCAGCGACGGTCCAAGTTCCCTTGCGACCCTTGGTCTGCACATCGCGGTGGCACAGGTCGAAGGCAACCACCGAACCATCGGCATGGTCCAGATCGCCATCCACTCCGGCCGCGATATCGCCACCCATGAGAGGAACCTCGATCCGACCACCCGCCAGGGGGCGAATGTTGCCGCGAAGACCAAACCAGACCTCGCTCTGATCCCGGGCGGTATCCACACCGAGAACCAAGCGAACGTCGACGACCTCGGGAATCTCATCCACGATGCGCGCTGCCAGCGTCGGCGCGGGCATGCGGACGTTGATCTTGGCGTGAAGATCAACCTCCTCTGCATCAAAGGCCGCGAGGACCTCCGCAGGCGAGGAGAACGTCCGACCCTCTCCCTTGGCGTAGGGACGGTCACGGGTCATGAAGTATGAACCGAGAACAATGTCCTGCGAGGGCTGAATGATCGGACGACCGGACGCGGGCTTGAGGATGTTGTTGGTGGACATCATCAGCACGCGTGCCTCAATCTGCGCCTCGATGCTCAGTGGCAGGTGAACCGCCATCTGGTCACCATCGAAGTCAGCGTTGAATGCCACGCAGACAAGCGGGTGCAGCTGGATGGCCTTGCCCTCTGTGAGGACGGGCTCAAAGGCCTGCATTCCCAGACGGTGCAGCGTCGGTGCGCGGTTGAGCATCACCGGGTGCTCCTGGATGACCTCATCCAGGATGTCCCAGACCTCATCCTTGGCCTGCTCGACCATCTTCTTGGCAGCCTTGATCGTGTTGACGTAGCCGCGCTCCTCCAGCTTGTTGTAGATGAAGGGCTTGAAGAGCTCGAGAGCCATCTTCTTGGGAATTCCGCACTGATGCAGGCGAAGCTCGGGACCAACCACGATGACCGAGCGGCCAGAGTAGTCGACGCGCTTACCCAGCAGGTTCTGCCGGAAGCGACCGTTCTTGCCCTTGAGCATGTCGGAGAGCGAACGCAGCGGACGCTTGTTGGGACCCGTGAAGGTCTTGCCACGACGGCCGTTGTCGAACAGCGCGTCGACGGCCTCTTGAAGCATGCGCTTCTCGTTCCGGATGATGATCTCCGGAGCGTTGAGGTCTTGAAGGCGACGCAGACGGTTGTTCCGGTTGATCACTCGACGGTACAGATCGTTGAGATCTGAGGTCGCGAAACGGCCTCCATCCAGGGGCACAAGCGGACGCAGATCCGGCGGGATGACAGGAACGACCTCAAGCATCATCCACTGGGGACGGTTGCCCGAGTCCCGGAAGGCCTCCACGATCTTCAAGCGCTTGGCGAACTTGCGACGCTGGGCCTCAGAGGTGGTCTCCTTCATCTGAACACGAAGGTCCTCGGAGAGGTGGTCAATGTCCAGGCGACTGAGGACGTCCCGGATGACCTCACCGCCCATGCCCACATCGAATGAGCCGTAGCCGAAGGTCTCGACAGCCTCGCGGTAGTCTTCCTCGGAGAGGATCTCGCCCTCGACCATGGTGGACTCACCTGGGTTGGTGACCATGTAGGACTCACAGTACAGAACCTTCTCGAGATCCTTCAGTGAGATGTCCAGCAGGTTTCCGATGCGGCTGGGAAGGGACTTCAGGAACCAAATGTGGGCGACGGGAGTGGCCAGGTCGATGTGACCCAGACGCTCACGACGCACCTTGGCCTGAATGACCTCAACACCACACTTCTCGCATGTGATGCCCCGGTGCTTCATGCGCTTGTACTTTCCGCAGAGGCACTCGTAGTCCTTGACCGGACCGAAGATCTTGGCGCAGAAAAGGCCATCCCTCTCCGGCTTAAATGTCCGGTAGTTGATGGTCTCCGGCTTCTTCACTTCGCCATGAGACCAGCTCCGGATCTTATCCGGAGAGGCCAGTCCGATGCGGACGGCGACGTAGTTCAGCGGGTTCTTCGGCTTCTCAAAGAGATTGTAGATGTCCTTCACAGTCGACTCCAGGGGGTCTTCGTTCTCGGACGCGAGAAGTATGGGGAATGAAAATTGAAAACAGAAAAAGGTCGGACTCGGCGGGGCGCCCAGCGGACGCCCCGACGTTCGTTACTGGCGAAGGACTTCCTTGTCCTCGATGAGGTCCACATCCAGCGCCAGAGCCTGAAGCTCCTTGACCAAGACGTTGAAGCTCTCGGGAAGACCTGCATCAAGGACGTTCTCACCCTTGACGATGGACTCGTACATACGAGTCCGGCCGGCGACGTCATCCGACTTCACCGTCATGAACTCCTGCAGCGTGTAGGCCGCACCATAGGCTTTCAGCGCCCAGACCTCCATCACACCGAGACGCTGGCCACCAAACTGCGCCTTACCACCCAGCGGCTGCTGTGTGACGAGACTGTAGGGACCAATGCTCCGAGCGTGGATCTTCTCGTCCACCAAGTGGTGGAGCTTGAGCACGTACATGACGCCGACCGTGACCCGACTGGAGAAGGGCTCTCCTGTCCGACCGTCGAAGAGGATGGACTGCCCGTCGCGATCGAGACCCGCATGCGCAAGCGCATCGCGGATCTTCGTCTCAGGCGCACCATCGAATACCGGCGTCGCAGTGGTGACTCCCTCGGTGTACTTGCGGGCGAAGCGGTGAAGCTCCTCCTCGCTGGCACCATCCAAGAAGGTCTGCAGATGCGGCGCTTCGGGGAAGCAACCCTTCAGGTACTGACGGAACTTCTCCGCTTCGTAGCGCTCCTCCAGCATCCGACCGATGGCCTTACCCATACCGAGTGCAGCCCAACCCAGGTGGGTCTCGAGAATCTGTCCGACGTTCATTCGGGAGGGGACACCCAGCGGGTTGAGCACGATGTCCACTGGGGTACCGTCCTCAAGGTAGGGCATGTCCTCGACGGGGAGCACCTTGGAGATGACACCCTTGTTTCCGTGACGACCGGCCATCTTGTCACCGACCTGAAGCTTGCGCTTGATGGCGACGTAGACCTTGACCAGCTTGATGACACCCGGAGAGAGCTCATCGCCCTTCTTGTGGCGCTCAATCTTGGCGGCGTAGCGGTCCCGGATCTGGTCTTCCTTCTCCCGAACCTTGTCCACCAAGTTCCAGACCTGCTCCTCAAGATCCTCACCATCCTCGACGGTGATGCGCTCGTAGACCTCAAAGGGAAGCTTGCGGAGGGCCTTGGCACTGAATGCCTCACCCTTCTTCATCAGCTCCTCCGTCGAGCCCTCCTGCACAATCTTGGCAGCAGCCTTCTTGCCGTCCAGCATGCGAACAAGCTGACGGAATGCCGACTCGCGCACGGTGCGGATCTTCTCATCGCGGTCACGATTGATGCGGGCGACGACCTGCTCCTCGATCTCGAGTGAGCGCTGGTCCTTCTCCACACCTTCGCGGGAGAACACCTGGGCACCCATGACCACGCCCTCGACCCCAGGGGGGACGCGCAGTGAGGTGTCCTTCACATCACCCGCCTTCTCACCAAAGATGGCGCGAAGCAGCTTCTCTTCAGGAGAGAGCTGGGTCTCACCCTTCGGCGTAATCTTGCCCACCAGGATGTCCTGGGGACGCACATATGCGCCGATGCGAATGATTCCAGACTCATCCAGGTTGGCCATGGCCTCATCACCCACGTTGGGGATGTCCCGGGTGATCTCTTCCTTTCCGAGCTTGGTGTCCCGTGCAGCGACCTCGAACTCCTCGACGTGAATCGAGGTGAAGTAGTCGTCGCGAACCAGGCGCTCGGAGATGAGGATGGAGTCCTCGAAGTTGTAGCCACCCCAAGACATAAACGCGACGACCGCGTTCTGGCCGAGAGCCAGCTCTCCAAGGTCCGTCGCCGGGCCATCCGCAATGATGCTGCCCACCTCAACCCGGTCACCCACGCGGACGACAGGCTTCTGGTTGATGCACGTGTTCTGGTTGGAGCGGATGAACTTCGAGAGGTTGTAGATGTCTACATCCCCACCGATGTCGTCCTCACCATCGACCTGGTCCGTCTTAATGACGATGCGGGTTGCATCGACACTCTCGACGAAGCCGGCGCGACGGGCGGCGGTGGTGACACCGCTATCCTCCGCAACACGGCGCTCCATTCCGGTACCGACCAGGGGAGCCTGGGTACGGACCAGCGGAACCGCCTGACGCATCATGTTGGATCCCATGAGTGCGCGGTTTGCATCATCGTTCTCAAGGAAGGGAACCAACGAAGCGGCCACACTGACCAGCTGGTTGGGACCCACATCCATGAGCGTGACTTGCTCATTGGGCACCAGAGTGAACTCACCCTGGGCGCGGGTGATCACCATCTTGTCGGAGAGGTTGCCCTTATCGTCGGCCGCCACATTGGACTGCGCGATGACGTGGGACTCCTCCTCGAGAGCCGTGAAGTACCGGACCTCCTCGGTGATCTTGCCTTCCTTGACGATGCGGTACGGCGTCTCGATGAAGCCGTACTCGTTGACGCGCGCATAGGTCGACAGAGAGGCGATGAGTCCAATGTTCGGACCTTCAGGCGTCTCAATCGGGCAGATGCGACCGTAGTGAGTGGGATGCACGTCGCGGACATCGAAGCCGGCACGCTCGCGGGTCAGACCACCGGGGCCCAGGGCAGAGAGCCGCCGCTTGTGGGTCACCTCACTGAGTGGGTTGGTCTGGTCCATGAACTGGCTGAGCTGACTGGAGCCGAAGAACTCCTTGATGACAGCGCTGACCGGCTTGGCGTTGATGAGATCGTGGGGCATCAGCGCCTCGATCTCCGAGAGGCTCATGCGCTCCTTGATGGCCTTCTCCATGCGGACAAGTCCGACACGGTACTGGTTCTCCAGAAGCTCACCGACCGCGCGGACGCGACGGTTTCCGAGGTGATCGATGTCGTCCACCTGGCCCTTGTTGTTCTTGAGGTCGACCAGGTACTTGACCACGAGGCGAATGTCCTCGCGTGTCAGAGTGGTCTGGTCCAGCGGCTCCTCGATCCCCAACTTGTGGTTGATCTTGAGGCGACCCACCTTGGAGAGGTCGTAGCGCTCGGCATTGAAGAACAAGTTCTCGAAGTGCTTGAGTGCTGCATCATAGGTCGGGGGATCACCGGGACGAAGCCGCCGGTAGATCTCCATGACAGCCTCCTCGGTGCTCTCGATCTTGTCGACCAGGAGAGTGTCGCGGAGGAAGGAGCCCACGATGACATTGTCAATGTAGAGCGTCTCGAACTCCGTGATGCCCGCATCGAGGACAGCAGCGATGTTCTCCTCCGTGAGCTCCTCGTTGGCCTCAACCAGGATCTCACCGGTGGACATGTCGACGATGTCGTAGCAGCTGATGCGGCCGATGATGGCCTCATCTGCGACCGGAATGGTTCCGGCGAAGACCTGGACATCCTTGCCCTCGATCTCGCGCGTCTCCTCGGTCAACATACCCGCCTTCTTCATCTTGCGGATGACCGGCTTGAGGAACTTGCGGCCCGCCTTGCAGATCACGTCCTTGCCGCTCATCACGTCGACAGTGGCCTGCTGAATCTGAAGCAGATCCTCCGTCGTCGCCTTGGTCCACGACTTCTTCTTGTCGTAGTGGAAGGTCTCACGCTGGTAGAAGTAGTTGAGAAGCTCCTCGGCAGAGTAGCCAAGCGCGCGAAGAAGCACGGTGGCCGGCAGCTTGCGCCGACGATCGATCCGCACGTAGAGGATGTCCTTGTTGTCGAACTCGAAGTCAATCCATGAGCCGCGGTTCGGGATGATCCGAGCCGAGAAGATCAGCTTGTTCGAGGTCGAAGTCTTGGACTTGTTGACGTCAAAGAAGATGCCCGGAGAGCGGTGCAGCTGACTGACGACAACCCGCTCGGTACCGTTGACCGTGAAGGTTCCGTTCTCGGTCATCAGCGGAATCTCACCGAAGTAGACCTCCTGCTCCTTGATGTTGGACACGCTTCGGGTGTCCGTCTCCGCATCCACGTCCCACACGACGAGACGAACGGTGACCTTCAAGGGCGCGGAGAAGGTCATGCCACGCTCGCGGCACTCCTCTACGTCGTACTTGGGAGTGTCCAGCTCATAGGCGACAAACTGCAGCGATGCACGATTGCCGAAGTCCTGGATGGGAAACACGCTCTTGAAGACACCTTGCAGGCCGTGGGGCATGCGGTCTTCGGCGGCGGTACCAAGCTGGAGAAACTTCTCATAGCTTTCGCGCTGAATCCCAATGAGATTCTTTGCAGCCGCGGACGGATCCGTGTTGTTGAAGAAGCGCCGGTACCGGTAATTATTGGCGAGAACGTCGGACATGTGGGACTCCTGGGGTCACCGGCCCTGTTGGGATCCGGAGGACGCCATCTGGCGTCAGGAAGCAAACCGAAAACGGGAGAGTAGACAGCACCACTCGGGAACCCAGAACATGCCGGATTCCCTCAGTGGAGTCATCGCTGTGCAGAACGACTGCGCAGGTGCAAGGTCAAGACCAAAGTGAGGAGGTCCGCAGCCGAAGCTGCAGGCCTGCAGGCGGAGAGTCCACCCGCAGAGATAGGGGCCAGCTGATGGCAGGTGGAGCCCACCTGCCATCAGCCAGAAGCGAGTTCAAGTATTTACTTGATCTCGGCGGTAGCCCCTGCCTCCTCAAGCTGCTTCTTGAGCGCCTCGGCCTCGTCCTTGGGAAGAGCGGTCTTGATCTCGCTCGGTGCGCCCTCGACAAGGTCCTTGGCTTCCTTGAGACCGAGACCGGTCACGGAACGGACAACCTTGATCACGTTGATCTTCTTGTCGCCCATCTCCTTGAGGATGACGTCAAACTCCGTCTTCTCCTCAACCTCTTCGCCGCCGCCTGCAGCACCGCCAGCCATGGGCATTGCCATCATGGGGGCGGAAGCCTCGACACCGAGCTCCTCCTCGAGGGTCTCGATGAGGCCCTTGACCTCGGAAAGCTTCAGGTTCTTGATGTACTCGACGACATCTGCTTGGGTGATAGCCATGGGTTCCTCCTAATAGGGAACAGTTTCGGGATTGTTAGTCGGCAACATGGGCGCCCCGCACACCCGCGTACCGCAAAGAAAGTGAAGACTACTCGGCCAGCTTGGCTTCGTAGTTCTTCAGAAGATTGACCAAGTCCCGGCTGGGTGCCTGAAGCACACCAAGGACCAACTTCGGACCCTTCTCGACCAAGCCGAGAAGCATAGAGTAGAGCTCTTCCTTGCTCGGAAGATCCGCCACCTTGCCGATGGCTGCTGCATCCAGAAGCTCACCGTCGAAGAAGCCACCCTTGATGATGAACTTCTCCTCCTTCACGAACTCCTTGGTTGCATCGCGGAGGGTCTTCGCGGAGAGGATTGGATCCTCGCCGGAGATGACCCAACCGGTCATGCCACTGAGGTGCTCAGCCAGAGGCTCCAGAGGCGTACCCGCAATCGCACGACGCGCAAGGGTGTTCTTGATGACCTCGTACTTCATCCCGTTGGCACGCAAGGTGTCACGGAACGCCGTAATCTCCGCGACGCTCACACCACGGTAGTCCGCAAGGACGACCAGAGGAACCTCGTTGAGGCGGCCAGAGAAGGATTCGACCAGGGAACTCTTATCGTTCGGGTTCATGTCGGCCTCCTACATGCCGTCGACGGCGCGGGTGGCGTCCAAGGTGTCTACCTTGATGCCGGCCCCCATCGTCGAGGAGATGGTGATGCTCTTCACATACGCGCCCTTGGCAGAAGCAGGCTTCAGCCGCAGGAGGGTAGCGAACAGGGTGTTGAAGTTCTCGGCGAGCTGCGATGCATCCATCGATGCGCGACCAATCTGGGCGTGCACGACACCGGCCTTCTCGACCCGAAAGTCGATCTTGCCCTTCTTCAGCTCGGCAATCGTCGCGCCAACCTCATCCGCACCCACGACCGTACCCACCTTGGGGTTCGGCATGAGGCCACGGGGTCCGAGGATGCGAGCGACCTTACCGACCTTGCCCATCATGTCGCGTGTCGCGACGGCCTTGTCGAAGTCGAGCCAACCATCCTTGAGGATCTTCTCGACCATGTCATCGCCACCCACAAAGTCCGCACCAGCTTCTTCTGCTGCCTTGGCACCCGCGCCCTGCGCAAACACCAAGACCTTGACGGCCTTTCCGGTGCCGTGCGGCAGACTGCAGGCTCCGCGGACCATCTGGTCAGCGTGCTTGGGGTTGACGCCCAGCCGAACGGCCGCGTCGATGCTCTCGTCGAACTTGGCCGTGGCTCCCGCCTTGACCAACTCGACTGCCTCCGCAACGCCGTGGCGGTGCTGGTCATCCAGCTCCGCTCGGATCGCGAAGTAGCGCTTGCTCTTCTTTGCCATGTTTACTCCTTG
>Ga0163180_10002342_pt1 | contig 10606 bp, 18 predicted proteins | sample AtlANTMetagenome_2_FD_109647 | JGI IMG/M metagenome (GOLD analysis project Ga0163180, IMG submission 109647) | Marine eukaryotic phytoplankton communities from the Atlantic Ocean - Atlantic ANT 4 Metagenome | ecosystem: Environmental > Aquatic > Marine > Oceanic | place: North Atlantic Ocean...
AAATCTGCAGTAGGTTTTTTTACACCCATCTTTTTTAAAAACTTTTCGTGTTCTTTTCGGGATTGAATTTCTTTTTGAGATAATTTACGTTTTTTACGTTTACTACTTAAATTAGTAGAATTAAAATAAACTGGTAATAAATGCATAGTCATTATATATCACCATCTGCTGGAGCTTGAGACTCAAAATTAGCAAAAGTAGCTTTCTTTTCAGAAAGTAATTTTTCTAAACAATTTAATGCTGCTCTTTTTTCGTCACTAGCACCTTCAGTAAAAGCAGTAATAGCAAATTCTAATGAATTAATATCTTCTAAAATATCTACCATAATTTCTCCTATTTAAATATAATATTATTATACCACATTTTTATTAAAATGTAAATAGAAAAATGAAATTTTTTAAGCAGAAGAAATGTTATCGAATGCAGTTTCTACATCTATAGACTTTTTCTTTTTTGGAGTATATAGTTTTACTTCCACATTATTATCTATGTTAATTTTTAATTTATCATGAATATAATGTAAAACAAACTTAGTATTTGGAAATTCTCTAAACATATGTTGCCATATAGGTCTCCAATTATTTGCCAATCTTAAATTGTTATTATTATCTCTATCTGAAGGCAAATTAATATCTGATACACTTCTTAAAGTAAAATCAAATATAGAATCAAATCCATATAAATGTATTTCATTAGCAGCTAATTTATTGGCTGCATAATGTACAGCCATATGTCCACAATTAAAGTCGGTATAATTTGCTACATATTTTGGTAATACAGTATAAAATTCTTTAACTTGAGTAGCAACTTGCATATAAAATTGAGAATGCATTTCCATCCAATGTTTAGGTCTAAAACCTAATATCCACTTACCAGGTAAAATTACTTCTTTTTTAGTCAACGCTCTCATAAATTTATAATCAACAATAACCGAAGCAAATTTATCTGGTACTTCAAAACCAATTTGGTTACAGCCTAGCTTTAATCCTTTTCTTGGAGCTTCGTTATATAATAATGAAGTATCACCGTTTCCAATAATATGAACAACTCTACTCATTCATCATCTCCTTTATTCTTAATTTACCTTTATGTCCAGTCCAGTGTATTATTTTCTTTTTCCAACTATTTTGATTATCATGTTCCAATTGCAATCTTAACCAATTATATTCATTTGGTAATGGATTAATATGCATTAATTTTTGAAGTTGATCCAACCGTGAATAAAGTACTTCTTGATCACCAACCTGAGTAGTATTTTCCATTACCCATTGAGCCCATAAATTTAATATTTTAGGTTTACCTATAAATCCGACTACTCCAGAATTATACCAAGCTCCATTTTCGCCTCTTCTTTTAGTCCAGGGTTTATCTTCAACCATATTTAATTTATTAGGTTCTAATAAGTCAAATATTCCATCTATATTATCTATTACTTGACAATCTACATCAATCCATACAGTTTTATCAGATGGCGATAATAACATTGCTTTAGGTTTTTTAAACCATCCGCTTTCATATAATTTAGTTAAATTTATAATAGCATGTACATGTGGCCTAACTATATCTAAATTGGATATACCAAAATCAGCAAAAATTAATGGTGTAGAATTATGTTTTTTATAGTTTTCAATAAACCATGGAAGTAACCATTCAACATTTTTGTCACATCCTATTAAAAAAGCTTTATTATATGATTTTATATTGTTCATTATAATTATGTTTCGCTGCGCATCCTTGTTGGTTTTGTATTGTAGTAAATGTATCACGTGCTTCAATAATCCAAGGATAATATTCTTGAAGAAACGGGAAATTATTTAAATTTAAAAAAGTATCGGTAGGTCCTGCATTTGTTTTAGCCTTCTCAAGTAATTCTTTTGCACCTTCTGGAGATATCATATATCCATGTGCACCTTTAGTATATTGCGCTTGAACCATCGGACCAACTCCTAATTTAGTCGGAATATTAAATTTACCATAAGAAGGTTTAGATAAAGTTATAATTCTATCAAACCATAATTTTTCTGGTAAATTTCCAATCATCATTGCATCGTGTTCAAATATTAATGTAAATTCATCATCAATAATACATTGTTTCCAACAATAAAGATGTGATAAAAAAGCTGCAATACATCGATCTAATCTAGAATAACGTTGGTCATTTTTAAAATTTTCAAGATTCTTTATACCATTTCTTTCTAAAAGATCATTTAAATTATCTTTAGGAGTTACAGCATGGTGATGTTTAATGTGAACTTTATTTGGTTGTAATTGTCCAGAAGCAATACAGCGAGCAGCTGCTTGTATTGATTGTGGATTATCCATTATTGTAATTACATATGCACTCATAATGTTGTTGTACTTTTCATATTTTGTGTTTTAGTGTAATAAGTTTTAGTGACACCTAATCCAAATATTAATTGTCGACACATAATAGCATCATTAGGCCATGCACCATATTCTTTAACTAAACTTATTATTTTTTCAGCACCTTTTGGTTTAATTATATATGCGCTATTTCCAGCTATACCTTGTGGAACTTTTACATCATCAATTAGTGGAGCTCTAACTACATCATGATTAGGGAAACCATCGTTTTGTACTTTTTCATGAAATACTTGTGATAATCTAGTAGCTCTAAATGGTTCATTAATACCAATTATATCATAAGGAGATTTTAATATTTCATCAAACGGTATTGGTTTTTTTGATATAAACATTGCATCATGTTCTAATATTAAAATAGGTTCATTAAGTTTAATAGTTCTTTCCCATAAAATATAATGAGATAAAAAACAAGCCATTCTTTTAGAAGGATCCGCGGTTTGATATGCTTTTAAAGTTAAACCTGATTTAAAATCTGCTACTTCTCCAGTCCATGGATAAGTCCATTCTATTCCAAATCCTTTCATTAAATCTGGTACTTCAGATGGGGTTACAGCATCAAAGTATTTTGGTTCTAAATTTGCTGAAGCAGTTTGCCAACACCAATTTGCAGATTTTTTTGAAATTTCATCGTTTTTTAATCTAATAATATAACTTTTCATGATTTTTTTAATACTGTATATCCTACATTTTCTTTATTACGTTCTATAATTTTCCAACGTGGATGTTCATTGGTATAAGACACTAACACTTGATATAAAACATCATTAGGTTTATCAAAAAGCATATGAGTGTCATGTGCTATGATATATTTATTGGTATTTTGTCCATGTAATCTAAGTTCTTGTATCATATGATCTGGGTGATGCTTAGAATCAATTAATAACATATCACAAGAATTAATAGAATTAAACTCTATAGAACTAGCTACTTTTATATTAACATCAATATTATTTTCATAACAATATTTAACTGCAATTCTATTTAAAACATTATTATATTTCACAAAGTCAATATCAACTAAAATCATTTTTTTAGGATTACATAACATAGCAGTTGATGCAGTACCACCTTGATGCACTCCTAATTCCATATAAGTATCTTCTTTAGTTAAATATTTTTTAATAGCTTTATGAATATTATTATAACCTTCGCCATGAGCTTTGGTTTGTTGTTTAATTATTTCACTATTAAATTCTTTTAAAGTTTTAACATGTTCAAGTTCAGAATTAATCATTTATACCTCGTATTTTATAGCGTCAATACACATATCTTCTAGTGTTTTATATTGGAGAAAAAATTTAGATTTAGTAGGAACGGTTGAAATAGCAATATCTCCAGGCCTACGTGGTCCTTCTATTACTTCAAAATTAGATCGAGAAACATTAGCCATAGCATCTATTACTTCTTTTACTGAATGTCCTTCTGGAGCTCCTAAACAATCTATTTCATTAGTAGGTTCATTTTCAGTTATTCTAAGTAATGAATCTACTATATCTTTTACATGAGTATAATTTCTTATACACGTGCCATCTCTAGTATCATAATCAGTACCATGAATATATAGTTTATCAAATTTACCATTAACTACAGCTGCAGCTCGTCTAATAAGATGACTGTATTCATCATCATATTTAAACATACCATCATTACCACTAACATTGTAAAATCTTACAATACTACATTTATCGTTAAATTGCTTAGCCACTAATTCACCGGCATATTTGGATCCAGCATATGGATTATCTTTAGGTTCAAAAGCACTACCTGTAGAACAATAAATAAAGTGATCACATGAAGCAGCATCAATTACATTTTTAGTTCCAATTATATTTGTCATATAATAATTATATGGATCAATTACAGAGTTAGGTACTTTAGTTTCAGCTGCTATATGTATTACTTTATCATAATCATAAGCTCGGCCAAAATTATCGCGAATATCCCAAGGAAACACTTTTTCACAATATTGTAATATATCATTTTGTTTATTGTTATAGTCGGTAGCAAATATTTTATGGCCAGCTTTTGCAGCTACTTTTACAAAATGGGCACCAATATAACCAGTGGCTCCTGTAACTAATAATTTCATATTTTATCCTGTTTCAAATACGTTAGGGTCATTTGGCCAATTTTTATGCACTGGAAGTTTCCATTCATTTACAGGACTATTGGTAATTTGCCATAATGCTTCTTCAGGCCAATCATCAGCTGTACGAAACATAATATGAACTAACTTAGCATTATCAGGTCTATTATCTCCAATTCTAGCAGTAGGGTGAGAACCTACTTTATGCATATAACAATTCCATTCATTAGGCATTCTTTTTAATTTAAAATTTGGAAGATGAATAAATGCAGAAAAGTAATCTTGAAATAATTTATAAAAACGAGGAAATGGATTCATATTATTAACATATTCCTGAAAAGAAGGCCATTCTTTTTTTATTTTTTGTAAACCTGCTTTTGATATTACTACTACTCCAGTATTAAAAACTTCTGGACGACCTTTTTCATCATATGAATATTTTATACCCCATTTATCTTCACAAAACTTAGCCCATTGTTTATCTATTTCACTAGTAATACCACCAGAATTATAAATTGTTCTAAAATAAGGTTGTTTAGGTTCAGTACAAATTCCAGCATCTTCTCCATTAAGCATAAATAAATTATCCAATGGATCATATATATCGTATAAACCTTCTACTGGAAATACATCAATATCAACTAAAGCTATATTATCATATTCATCAAACTCATTGCATATTAAAGGGTTAGCAGGTTCATAATATATTGGTACATTTACTACTTTACCAGCAATGGTTACATTATGATCAAATTTATAATCAGCTCCTATTTTATCAGCATATTCTTTTATTAGTTTAGTGCTTATTAATACACCTGGCTTTAAAGGTCCTTGCCAGTATTGATATATTATATTTTTCATTTATTAATTTCCTTAAATCTTTGTGCTATAGTTAAAGAAGAATTAATAGCTTGATGCATATCCAAGTATGCATATAATCCACAGCGTCCTATAAATGTCATATCTATTGACGGTTTAAGCTTTTTATATTTTTCATAAATCTTTTTATTCTTCCCACTTGCATCCTTTATTGGATAATATCTTTCAAAATTATTTTCCGAATAATCACATGGTTCTTCAAAAGTAAGTGTTGTGATATATTTATTATCACCATGACAAGGAATATTTTTCCATTCAGTTACTCTAGTATTTGGTCCATCATGAGTAAAGTTAACTGTAGCAGTAGGTAAAGCTTTTGGCATAGGTAAATTTATTGTTTCAAATTTTATTGAGCGATATGGCAATTTACCATGCTTAAATCCATAATATTCATCGATAGCCATAGAATTAAATATGTGATCATAATCTTTGTGTTTTTGTGTTGATAAACTTACTTCAAGCTCAACAGTAATATTTACATGGTTAAGAATATTTTCAACCATTTTAGTATACCCTTCTTTAGGCATAACTTGTATTTTATCATTAGGAAAATATAATTCGTTATCATCATCTCTTATTGGCACACGATTAATAATATCTGGATTTAAATCATCAAGCTCTACGCCCCACATCTTTTTTGTATAAGGCCTAAAAAATATATCTAAAACATTTTCTTTGCCTACTATTTCTTTAGTTTTTTTATTTACTGGAAGTGTAACATATTGGCCATCTTTTAATAAAGCTTTTACTTTATGTTTATACTCTACCCAATCTGTGAATCTTGATAACCATTTAAATACTGTTTCATTATTAGTATGAAATAAATGAGGTCCATATTTATGAACCCTAATGCCATGTTCATTAATATAATCATAAGCATTACCAGCAATATGATTTCGTCGATCTATTACATGAACATTATAACCGCTATCGGCTAACTCTCGAGCTACAGTAGCCCCAGATAGTCCAGCACCGACTACCAGTATTTTCATAATATGCCTTTGTTCTTCAATTTATTATAGTTATTTATTTTAGTATCTTTTGGGCCTTGTGGTGTTATTTTAGTTCGAATATGAATAAATCCAGCTTTTTCAGGATTAGGTAAAAAGCTGCATTGACACCATCTTTTATTTAAATAAGGTGTCTTTGTTTTAAATCCAGATTTATATACTAATGTATGTATAATTCCTTCATCTTCATAATGATATAATTTATTATAATTATTCATCCAACCTTCATTACCACCTAATTCTTTTCTAAGTTTTTGTCTAGTTGGTTTATCCATTTTATAAATTGCACCACCCCAATAATGGGATTTCATATTACCGATAAAAGGATAATCAAACGATAATCGTTGATGTAATCTTTTTTGTACATCTTCATATAATCCAATACCTTCTTCATGAAATATATTATCGGTCATTCCTTGAGGAGCAAACATATCGATATCTAACATTAAAACATCATCATATTTATCCCACATTTCATCTAAAAGAAATACTTTTTGGCATGGTGCTGTTAAATGTGGACGAAAAGGTTTTCCTCGAACCAATTGATAATCTGCATTAACCATAGTTGCATAATCTTTTATATTATCCATTGAAAGCTTATCTAATTCTCTCAATTCACCATCAAAATGCTGTAATATTATATTCATCTAAAAGATTCTACTCCTCCCTGATGTTCATCAAAATTATATTCATCTTCTATTTTCTTTTTTTCTAATTTATATATTTCATCTTTTAAAAATAGTTTTTGGCGTTTTAATTTATACAATTCTTCTTTATGAATAGGATCTCTAGTACGATCTCTTTCTCTTTCCATTTTTGCAACTTGTTTATCCAATTTATTATGTTCTGTTCTGAGTTCTTCTAGGCTTAATTCTAACATGTTCCCTCCGTTAATTAACATAATACATACTTCCTAAATTCAATTCTGTTGGTTTAAATTTTGAAATATATTCTTTTTTTGTTTCTCCATTATATTGATTTTTTAAAACTGAAAAAGAATTTGGTACATCTTCTTTATCATGCCATATCGGTAAAAGACTTTCATTTCTATTTTTATTTAAATTTTCAAGTATAGTCATTGTTTGATATGTAGGTATTGCTTCCATATCAGTAATGAATAAAATATTTTTTGAAGATTGATTAATTGCATCTTTTATGGAAGTAACTATTTTACAATTTCCAGTCATTGGAATTATTACTTTTTTATTTTCATCAATTATTATAAATTCATCATTACCATATTTATGAATTAATGGTGACCAATAATATGAAAATATTTTTTGTGAAGTAAATGTAGTAATTAATGTTACGTCCATGGTTTGGTAGCCTCAAGTACCGCAGAATGTAAAACTCTTATTTTCCCAGGGGTATCGATACCATTAAATTCCATTATTGGGCTATATCCATAACCAGTGTCTTTTACATTTATATATCCTAATTCTTTTAATGTATTTTTTAATTCTTCTTTACTCCAAATATATAAATGTTGCCCTTTTTGATATAATAATCCTAAAGCACATTGTTCTCTTTTAGACCTATGTGAATTACCAGGTGGAGAAAATTTTTCTTTTACAATATAAAATGAATAATAATGTTCAACAAATTGTAATTCATCATTAGTTAACTCATCATTACCTATTAGTTTTTCAACAAATTCATAAGGAGGCCAAACTGTTCTAATTGTACCTCCAGGTTTTAATATTCTCATGCAATCTTTTAAAAAATTAATACCTTGATATTTGTATAAATGTTCAATAAAATGCTCAGAATATATTCCATTAAATTCTTCATTTGAATATGGTAATGGCATATTTGTGGCATCACCTTTAGTTACACCTTGATGTATAGCTAAATTCATCACTGTCCAATTTAAACTTCTAGGTTTTTCTGCAGCTATTTCTAAGAAGGTTCCCATACACTAAATCCTTTCCTTTCTAAATTTGGCATTTCAAATTTTGCTCTTGCTAAGAAATGGTTTATTTTACCATCAGGTCTACCATTTTTCCATTGATAAGGCATTCTATCCCATTCTGAGGATAATTCAGTTACTTTAAACATTTGTTGAGATAATTGAAGATTGATATACATTTGTTCAGTATATCTTGTATGTAATATGTAATCGTCAATGGAAGTAAAATATTTTTTAGCTTTGGCTCTACCTTCTTTAGACCAAAGTTGCAATCCTCCATTCATATATCTAAATCTTTCATTTGGATAGAGTTTAGATTTAGGAAACATCCAATCTTTTCCAAATAAATGTTTTCCGTATGCAATTATACCACGTTCCCATATTGGAACATCCATAACTCTACGCATCCATCCAGCTGGTCCTCCAGTATGTACACCTAACTCATGAACCATAGCAACATCTTCAATAGGAATATCAAAAATGTTTTCTTTAGTACGAATAAGCATATCCAAATCTATTGAAAGAATTTTATCATATCTTTCAAATTGTGAATCGTAAAATATTTTTATGGAATTTAATCTTGGATCAATATGTTTTAAATATTTTTTAGTATCAAAGAAATGTTCTGCTCCACATAATTTAGCATATGCCCGAGCGGAGCGTAATCCTGCATGAGCCCAATCTGGCATATTTTCACCCCCTAAATGAGAGTCTCCAGACTCATAGGGTATATAATATTGATATATTAAATTCAAATTAAATTATTTACCTTTCATACCACTTTTATCAAATGCAGCAAAGCCCATGAAAGCACCAACAATACCAGCTTGTGCCAAATAAAATAAATTAGATACATCACTAAGTAATTTTATTCTTTCGTCTGGTATGATAGGTGAAAACATTATAGCAGTAAAACCAACCATGGATGCCAGAGAAACCCAAGCCATATTTCTTTGATGCATTTGTTTTCTATTTAATCTTTTCACTTCTTCTGACTGTTTCCATTCATCTAGTTCATCATCTGATACAATACCGTCACCGTTAAGATCTTTGTCATTGTATTTAGAATCTTTTTCTAACCGTTTTTGTGCCATTTATTTCTCCTAGAATTTTTTTAGCAATATCTATAGCTTCATTAAATTCATTACGAAGAGAATTAGACTTATAACCTTCTGCTATAAACCATTCTAATATATCTATATGGGATCCATGCTGTGGCATGGTAAAATTTTCTGTTAATTGTTCGAACCTAAATCTTAAGTTCAAAAGATCAGCCACCGATCTGTTCATATACTGCTCTCCAATTTGACATTAAAGGTATTCCTTGAGGATCTTCAGTTTTAATATGAGGGTGTTTCATTAATAAAGGTTGAAGACCTACATCTCGTCCAGCAATTGCATTTTTAATCTTATCTTCAATCCAAAATGCCCCTGGATAAAATTCTGAATACTTAAGGAGAATATCATCTTTATCTTCTCCAGTATCTAAATAAACAAATTCGTCAAATACTTCTGAACCAAATATCTTTTTAAGATTTTGTGTTCTTAATTCTTGAGCGTATGGGTTAAGAGATAGGGAAGTTATAACTGTAAATTTATAACCTAACTCTTGATGTATTTTTCTAACATATTTTACTGAATCATATAATGGTGGAAGGAATCCAATATTAGCAGATGCATTAAAATTTAAAATATATTCAAATATGTCTGGCATATTATATCTGTCAGCTTGGTCATATACTCTAACATCACCTTCAGCGAAAATTCCTTTTTCTCGCATCATCCAAGCATCGAATGGATCTCTCCAATTTAAAAGTACGCCATCTGCGTCTGTTAATATTATACTCATATTAACCCCAATCCTTTCTATCTTGTTCATTATTATAACCCCAAGTATATGCTGTAATTTCAGCTGCGGACATTTGAGATAATGGAACCATTGTACCATGTTTGGTACCTAATGGCCAATAATGAGGATCATAAGGTCGACCGTAGTAGCGATCTGCGCTACCACGATCTTGAGGAGAACCGTGATCTGGGATTCCAGCTTTTATAATATTTTCAGTATTCATTAAGCAGCCCTCCCAATTGGTTTAATTAATGGAAGTGGTACATCATATCGAGTACCGTTGTCAAGTTTAACAATTGCTTTAGTTTTTTTGATTCTTACAATTGTTCCAGTGATCGATCCATTACGACCAGCGGCTGTTACTAAATCTCCTGGTCTTAAACCAAGTTTGGTTTTAGATGATTCGATAACTCTTACAATTTTTTGTTGAGCTTTAACTACATCAATTATACGATTGATTTCTGCGGTTGTACTAGCTTTTCTAATTT
>Ga0163180_10002343_pt1 | contig 10600 bp, 9 predicted proteins | sample AtlANTMetagenome_2_FD_109647 | JGI IMG/M metagenome (GOLD analysis project Ga0163180, IMG submission 109647) | Marine eukaryotic phytoplankton communities from the Atlantic Ocean - Atlantic ANT 4 Metagenome | ecosystem: Environmental > Aquatic > Marine > Oceanic | place: North Atlantic Ocean...
CCTTAAAGGAGATTTAAGCATGACATTTAGCGTAGGGGTATCGCTTGGGAATAAATCCAACAGAACATTAGATACGTCAATAAAGCGTGCAGATGATGCGCTATATCAGGCAAAAGAAAATGGCAGAAATCAGGTGGTAATAAATTGAATATAAGAAGTGGTGCGACTACCCTGATTCGAACAGGGGACCTCTACCATGTCAAGACATGAATCAGATGGGACAAACACCGTTCTATCACATAATTTGTACAACATAATTTGTACTAGCTCAGACTTGATCTGACAGTTACCTCTCTTTTTAACCTTCTCTACCCCCAAAGATGCATTTCCCTTAGTAGTTTTTCTCTAGGGGAAATCGCAAACGTTCCGCATAGAAAAAAATTGATAATAATCTAGCGCTGAAACCTTCGTATCAGTATTGGATGCTAGCCTACTCTCCACTTCCCCTTCCATTCCGAAAAATTATTACTCTAAAAAATCATTACACTTCCCAAACTAAATACAACGAACACACGAATGACTCACCTTCATCATTTAAGCTTGCAATAAAATACAAAATGATGCTATTTTGTAATTGCAGTTTTCAATATGACTTTTTGGGAGAGTTAATTATGTTGGATAGAAATAAATTTCAAATAGAAAGAGAGCAGTTTTTAGAAGCTTTCTGCGAAAAGATCACGTCCATACTTGGATTAGAAATGAATGCCAAATTCAATGAAACACGATTTTACAGATTTACGGATATAGCGTTTGAACTAGCGAACTTTGGAACTATGGATAACTTTCTAGGGTTTAATGAATTCGATTTAGTGGCGTTCGTCGAAACGATGGAAACTATGTTGCCAACTGTCGCTAACAACATGAACATCGAGGAAGAGTACCCTACTCTCACTACGGCGGTTAGTTGCTTAGGGCTATATTCATCGCTCTACATTGTTGAGGACGAATACGTCGCGAACTACTGCGAAATCACCCATGAAGCCGTGGCTGCTGTTTTGGGTGTTAAGGTCAGCACGCTCAAAAACATGGTTTCTCTTAAATCGCTGGCAGCAATGAATAATCATGAACTACGTCAATACTTAGAGTCACAGGAGCGTTTCAAACCTTTTAAGCAGTACGATAGTGTGTCTCTTGACGCCCCATTGGATTTATCTAGCGTAAGAACCTGCAGTGCGCTCATTTATGCGATAGAGCAACGCGCTATCAAGTATAACCTCGTTGATACCTTGGAAACGGTTTATTCGAAAACAGGTGTTAATGCTGACTCTGATAGCAATATTAAGTTTATCGCTTTATTTTCCCTCTACGGTGACATTGCTCGCAAAATTGGAAGTTTTTTGGGGAAATTGAATCTTGATTTGCCGTCTCTTATTGTGGCAGTGGAGAACGTAGCGCATGAAATGAATTCGGCATTGGCTAATAGCTCTTCATTGGAAAACTACTTACGTCCCTCAGAACAGTCAGGGGATCGTGATACCCTTGAAGCCACTGCCAAACCAAACGTATTTCAAAAACCGAATATTTCTTTCACCGCTGATAATCTCGGCGACTACCTAAAAGTAGAATATGATTTTTCTACTCACCCTGATGACAGGAGCAAAAATAAGAAACTTTTTGCATTAAAAAAAGGCAGCCTGTCGATCGCCATCGAACGAACGAAAACACCGAGTATTTGGGTGACTCACAATATGGCAAAGCGACTCAATTCAAGCGACTTTGAAATAACTTGGTACGAATCTTCTGAAGATGGTGTTGGGAGGCATAGCGGTCTTCATACTTATAAAGAGTTTCATACCGCGGCTATTGCGAAAGTAAAAGTAAAATCATTTGATCATGCAGAACGCCTAATTAGCCAACTTCTGTAAAAAACATTGTTACATAAGGATTTTTCAATGCATTCATCAATAGCTAAGGCACAAGTCAAAGGCACGTTCAGAGTAGCAAATGATGTTCTCGACAAATACAACGCTGAAGCCGAAAAAAGAGTTGGCCAAAATAAACCCTTTTCCAGAAAAAGTATGACCGCTTACGTACAGAATATCTTTGATATGTATGGTGACCTATTGCTATTTCATAGAATAGATAAGCAAAACAGTAGCTGGCACTTCGACTCACTGAATCTTGCAATTAACCCTGACCACGCTGACTTTGGCGAGCTAGGAATATTGCACTGCATAATTTGCGAAAGAGTAATCACACGAAACATAAGAGTTAGAAGGCAGCCTTACCACCACTACTCATCAAAGTGCTATGTACATGAACACTTTTTACAACGGGTGCATCAACGTGCTTCGCCCCTACAAACACAAAACATTAAAAACATGTTGATGAGCATGGTTCTGTGGCTTGACAAGCATCACCGAACGTCCGATAGACAGACAGCCAAACTCTTTTTCGTTAGCGGAAAGCATGTTGTGGTCGCTACATATCATGCAAAGCTTGATGTTTATGTGTTTAACACCGTTCTCTCTAAAGAAATGTTTTCTTTTAAACAAGAGCAGGATTTCCAGCAAGCTTATGTGTTACTCAATCAAAGCGAAAATGATTTCGTGTGCATCAACGAAGCGGGGGAATTAATAGATGCCTTCAAAGCCAGAAACGAGTTATCTCTAGATGAAATATTGTCAAATACCAATTTCTTTAACCTAGACTAAGGACAGAATGATGTTACCCGAACACGGAAAAATAGAATGTAGAGTCTGTTACCAAGGTATAAAGGAAAAAGTATTTGAACCCGCATTGCACTGGCGCATGGTTAACAACCCTGGTGCTTGGGGTTCATCTAACCCGGAATATCTTGTTCTGGGCTTTTCTAAAGGATTTACGCAAGCAAACCTATTTGAACAGGAGCGGTTCGAGGATGTTGCTTTTGCGAAAATGAGAAACCGGTTAACGAAAGCACTGCACGTAGTTGATGTATTAGAGCATGACTGTTGTGTCGACAGCAAAATTGAAGATCCTCATTCGAATATTGCGTTTGGCTCGTTGATTCGCTGTAGCGTATCCAAAGCTGAAATCAAAAACGGATTGAATTGTGGCTATTCGTGCATTGGCCCTGTAATCAACAGAGCTTTTCAAGAAATACCACAGATCATCGAAAATTGTACTGATAGGTATTTGCGAGACCTACCCAAAAGTATTAGAGCAGTAATATTACTCGGTAACAGCGACGCGTACTTAAAATCAATCCGAACCGTATTAAAGCGGCTATTCAGCGATACGTTCAAGCAGATTAATGACGTCAGTATACAAGCTGATGGTTTTTTATGGGTTCACGTCTCTCATCCTTCAGGACTGAACGGACACTTTAACAAGTGGTTGACCAGTGAAAATAACAGTGGTATCAAGCGTAAACAAGCTATAGAAGGACTTAGTTATATAAGTAACAAAAAGGATTAACTAAACTACTCACTGGTGCTGCTGTAAAGTGCCAATAGCTGGCTTGCATTTTTTCTTGTTTGAGCGGCTGCTGTGAGCGTAAACCGGACCTTGGAGCTATTCATTTTTCACCCTAGTGAGCAGCAGATTTACATGAAAATTATCGACACACTGTAATTCCAATTCATAGCAAGGCCAACCAACGCTCCAGCAGTAAGATAAATCTCTTTCTCATTCTAGCATTTAGCCAATCCACTTCAAAAATGCCCTCAGGGCTGTTTTTGAAAGGCTTTGCAAGATACAGCTCATGGCGTTGATTTTTCTTATTCACTGACATAACAAGAGTGATAATGGTGAACCACTATAGCGGTTTATGTGAGAAGGTAACGGAAGAAATAAAAGAAAATCTATCTGACACTTTCCATAGTGCAATGACAATGTAATAAGTAGCCCTGCGCAGCCACACCAACGTGGCTGCTTAAGAACTCACTCTTAGGCCGAAGCCATTTCATTCCATCTGTCAATGCAATTTGTTTTCCCTACCCTCTGTACAAGACGTTTTAGCACAACGAATTAAAAACCCATTGGTGAGCCCTTTGACTTTGCTAGGCATTAGAGGCTTTGAACCGCATTTACAATTTTCTATTGAATGAATATTCATGTGTACCTATTCCGAAATTATTCCCAAAACAGCGGGAACTACTATTGAAATTATAACGATTAAAGGAAAAGACAATATGGAAAATATGGCTAAGCCTGATTGATTCATTTTTCTGTTCTCAGGCACTTTGCTCTCGGAGACTTGTTTAGACTCTGATCTAACTGCTATGTTATGCGCAAAGTTTAAAATCGTAAAAAGCATAAATATCAATGCTACTAGGAATATAATCCCCCCTATAAAGTAACCGCACCAACCCCAATTCTCTAAAACATAAACAGAGCTTGATATTAGTAGGCCGTTAATAGTCAGATTACTGATATAATTCATTAACGTTTCGAAGTTAAGTCCTGTTGGCTCGCCAGATTCGATGAACGCGATGACTCTATCAGAGCGATCTTCATTGAAATGCTTTCGGGAAAAACGCTTCTAATTTTTTACCAAAAATATGTGGTAGCCACAAAAGTACAACTGGGATCACAAACAATAAATTTTCCGTTTTACTTTGACCAAAATACTGAAGGAAATAAAGAAAAACAGCAACGACAGCTGTTATTATTAGAAGAAATTTTATTTCCAATAGTTGAAACAGTGGTTGTTTATCATTTTCCATCAGTTAGCCCCTTTTTTATCAATCGTTAAAATTGTAATAATGCTCAGCTGGTCGCGTGGCAGGTTAACTGCCTATTACACGCTAGGGTAGAATCGCAACCATTTTATCCATAAAAAAAATTTTGGCTTTAATAGCTTATTCAACAAATCGTTTAGGCGTCTTACTCTTATATAATGCTTGGCTATTTCATCTAACAAAGACTCAGCCCCTCGGATCCAACGCATTCGTTGCTCTTGATCATTACTGTTAATCCAGTCAAAGATAGGTGAAGAATAAAGCATACGCGTTGTTTCCTGCACCTCAACTTCGGAGTTAAGGTACTCCGAAATGACTTTGGTATGCTCACGCTTTAATTTCCAGAGAGGATTATCATGGCTAGTGTTAGTTGAGGGCATCGAAGTATAAGTTATGACTGGAAAGTAAGCGACATCATTGCTGACCTCGTTGAGAGCCCGTTTTAAAAGATCGTCTATAAGAACGATTTCATGGGGTATTTCGTTTTTATAACCACCATCTTTTAGGGTTTTTAACCATGGCTTGTTCATATGACAATCGGGATATTTTAAAGCCAATTCATCTTGTGTTAATACATGGTGATAACGCTGCATGACGCTATCAATGTCAGCTTTAAAAAATTCAAGATAACTAAGCTTTACGCTTCGCAAGTTATGCACGTAGCGTATGAAAGGGATTAACATTGTACTGAAAATGAGGGCGGCAATCGTGACAAGCATACGCATTATTACAAGTGCGTCGTCTGGATCTACATTAAAGAGAGTACCGGGTTTATTAACAATGTTAACTGGGGTTGTGCTTACTGACTTTTTGGGCGGTATGGGTAGATTTTCTACTGACTGAGTGGGTTTGTTCGTGGCAACAGAGTTATTGTTAGGCGCTGTTGCCACGACATCTTGCTTAGGCTCGGCAATGGGTTCGCTCTGGGTTTGAGCAAGAGCGTTTGTCGAACTAAAAACAAGCGATAGTATTAGTAAACTTTTGGACCACTTTCTGTTGTTGCACGCATCTGAAATCTCCTTAAAGTTGCATTTTACAATACGTAGTATACAAAAAACTACTCTTTTCCTCAAATATGTCAAACGAAAGTCCTTTCTCTTGGATTTATACACACCACGAATGCATTTGGATTTATAACGTAAAATGCCATCTATAACCACCGTTATCAAACACATAACTAATATAGATAGAAAAAAAAGTACCCCTCTGAAATGTGCTGCGTTATAGAATACCTAACACAAAACCAGCCAAAACACCTACCGCTATTGCATTTTCCATCTGCCTAGTTTCATTAGTGGGTTGTGCAAAACCCGAAACGCAAACAGCTTCACCCTCGCCAGTCAAAGAATCACAAAAAGCCAACTTTTTAAAAACAGGGTTAAGTGAGCGCATTCGCATTGAAAGCCAAAAAGTTGATTATTGGTCTTTAGAACAACGACTGGCGAACTACAAAGCGCCTAGCGTGTCGGTAGCTTTCATGCGAAATTGGCAACTGGCTTGGACCATGGAAAGCGGCGTTAAAGACGTAACTACCGAGCGGGTTGTTGATGAAAAACAGTATTCCAAGCAGGCAGTATTTCAAAACCCGCATTTGCGACAGTACTGATGAAATACCGCCAAGATAACCCGATTAATTTAGATACCGACGTAAATAACTTGCTTACCAGCTGGCAATTGCCCGAACACGAATGGACGGGGCAAGAAGCGGTGTCGTTACGCCGACTATGAAGCCATACCGGGGTACCACAGTGCATGCCTTCCTTGGTTACGCAGCGGGTGAACAGCACCCACGTTGCGCGCATTGATTAAACTCAAGGTCTTTAGCGGCCCATTACCTCTTGTAAAATGCTAGCCCACCTCTCACTCATAGCGGCCGGTACATTAATAGTAAGATTATGAAAAATAGAAGCACTTCTCCTAATCAGCAGTAGAGCAATTGCTATCTTTTAAAGTGACAGTCTCGCCGCTTTCACTGAGCGTCCATTAATTACGTTAACTCAGATACTCTAATACCTTTGTTCATTATTCTGCATTTATCTGCGAGATTCTGCACAGTTGCCCACTACAACCGTTTTATATCCATTTGTTCGTTTATCCCGGACCGACCATCATTGACGCGCGCAGAAAGCAATTAATTCCTCAATTTTTACACTTAAGCTCAAGCTTTATGTTTGCATTGCCACATTTTTTTTAAAATTTACGTAAAACTTAACACACTGTTATGGAATTTAACTGAAAGGAGTAATTCCATGACATCTTATGAATCTAATAGTAAGCAAGTTGAAGTACAAGGCCAACTCTACGATAGCTTGTCCGCAGCAGCCAGAGCCTTCGGATTAAATAGCGACAAAGTGCTTGAACGCGTTCGCTGCGGATGGAACATTTATGAAGCACTTGAAATTGTTGAGCGAAAACTGCCAACGATGAACTATCAAAACCGTATCGAACAATTTGCTGCTCAAGAGGGAATAAAAGCGAGTAGCGTGGGAAAACGTCTATCTTTGAGGCGAAGACGTATTAGAGAGTGGCTTAACCTGCCGGGTCTCTCCCCTACCCGTCATAGCAATGCTTTAATTGTCACAGATTCAGAAGGGCGCACATTTACCAGCTTAAAAGAAGCTTCTGCCGAAAAAGGCATGCATCGCTCAACATTAAAAAGCGGGAGCTTAAAGCTTGTAAAAGTGAAGAAATATGCTTTTGAATCGGAAATGGCTATTTCCGCCGAATCCATTTTACTTTTGTGCGCTCATCCAAACTTGGGGTTAAAAGATAACTTATTTTATTCAAATGGCCACTTCATACTTTTAGATAATCAAGTGCGCCTTCATCTGTTTTTCAGAAATACTGGGGATAATGAATATATTGCATTTGCATCGATTGATGGCGTGACGTTATTCAGTGTTAAGTGCTCGGCAAATGGATACGGCATATCTACAAGCAGCACATTATTTCGCGATACCGCTCTCCTAAAACCTCACGAAAAATCGGCATTGCATTATTTAATTCGTGGTTGTATGAAGCAGAATAGTGAAATGTTCTTAAGTGACTTTGTTAAATACAAAATGCCATAAGAGAAAAACGCCATGGTTTTTAACGGCAAATAACAAAGGAGTGAAATCTAGATTTGGTCACGAGTGGTCACGAATTGTGACCACTCGTGACCATTCTGACAGTATTTATCTGTTTTTAAAGGAAAAAACGAAAATAAACACAAATCCTGAAAAAACTGCGTAAAACCGATTAGTTCAATACTGTCAATGAGTTAGGAATCTTAAATATTTTTAAAATGACGCTAGAAAAAATTCTTAGGGGAAAAATAGATGGTGCGACTACCCTGATTCGAACAGGGGACCTCTACCATGTCAAGGTAGCGCTCTAACCAACTGAGCTATAGTCGCAAATATACTTCGGCAGAACTGCCTGAAGGACGGCGCGTATCATAGCGATGCGCAGTGCGTCCTGCAAGCTTATTTTGTGTTTAAGGTGTGTGTTTGATTGATTTGCCACCATTTATTGAAAAAGTGAGCAATTTCACACCGAATTAAACGTTCTCACGCTGCATAAATGGCAACGGCTTGATTTTATCAACAATACTGCCATCACTCGCTATTTTCATAAAGTACTCCCCTAACCTATCGGTTTCCTGCAATACCGTTTGCCAGTACTTAATACGGGTAGTGGCATCGAGTTGCTCGAAGTCTTTTCGATCTGGAATTTTACCGTATGGCAGGCTTGCAACGAACTTGGCAGATGGCACTAGCATGACCACATTGTCGTAACTATTTTTATGTGCCACGCGGCGTTTTAAGCCCTTGTCGAACCAACCCGGAATGGGCTTAGGGTAAAAGTGTGGATATAACACTAAACCTTTGTCAGGGCCAAATTCTAGGTCAAAATGATAATCAACTATACCGCCATCGCGATACATAGCTTGCGGAGCCCCCGCAATATCTCTTATTCCTTCTAGCACAACGGGAATAGCACCGGAGGCAAGCAGTGCATTGTGGATATTTTCGTTATTTAATTCGTAATGTTCGGTGGGCAATTGGTACGGGTCTTTAATTGAAAATTCTGTATTTGGCGACGAAAAAATACAGCGTGTGTAATACCTACCTAAGTTCTTTCGCGTGACCGCGTTAGCGGCAGCACTCATCGCAAGGCCCGATAACTGCGAAAACTTATGCTCGCGCCGGGTAGCCCCTAAACATTTGGCCACAAAGATGTGTGCTTTGAATCGCTCGTTGGCCAACACCTCTTTTTTTCCTTCGCTATCCACCATTTCTTTTACTAACGCTTCCGCCTTGCGGGTTATTTCCGCAGGAGTAGGCTTATCGCTGTAAGTAGTGGTTGAATAAGACGTGGCTAGCCGATTTATGGCTGCAAGCGGGTCGTTTTGTACTGCACAAATAGCCCTAAATGCCCCCGCAGAAGACCCTATAACATGTATTTGATGTTCTACATTACTAAACCACTCAGGGAACAGTACTCTGTCTAAACCTGCAAGTGAAAACCATTTTGGACCGCCTGAAGCGCCGAGAAAATAACTAAATATTTCAGGGTGAAAGCCTTGCTGCTTAATGGTATTCATTGCCCCATTGCCGGCATAAATTTCTAGCGGTGCCACGTATTGACTCTACTTATCATGTATGCGCCTAATTTATCAGTAAAAGCCGTAAAATCAATGGGCCGTCCATCACCTTTATGAAACCACAACTATAAGCAGTGCATTTGATGTTGAAGTTTCCACCCGCGTAAACAAATCATCACACATCAATTTTTTATAAGGGCCCTATTCTAGCCACGCAATTGATTTACTTTTTATTAATATTTACGCTACGTAAATAGAAGCGTTTAGCATCAGCAGTATTTGAAAGGTGGGTATTGTGAGTCAACTAACTTATTTGTCGGGTTTTAATAATGAGCATGAAACTGAAGCCTTGCCTAATGCACTACCCAAAGGGCAATTTAGCCCGCAGAAAGTTAATTATAAACTTTACGCTGAGCAAGTCAGCACCAGTGCATTTACCGCGCCTCGGACTAAAAATAGACGCAGTTGGACTTATCGAATTCGGCCTTCTGTTGCTATGGGTGATTTTTCACCTTATAAAAACACACAGCTTCAAACTGGCCCTCAAACGCAATCGCCGTGCCCGCCAAATGTAATGCGTTGGGATCCTCTCCCCCTAATTGATGAGAGTAGCAACATAGACTTTATTGAAGGTTTAGTGACCATAGCCACGAACGGCGACGCTAATCAGCAAATCGGCATGGGCATTCACTGCTATAGTGCGAATTCGTCTATGGGGAATAAGGTATTTTACTCATCCGACGGTGAGATGCTGTTCGTTCCACAACATGGAAACATGGAAGTAAAAACTGAGTTTGGCAAATTACATCTATCTGCAGGTGAAATTATGGTGATCCCTCGTGGGGTTCGCTTTAGCGTTACTCCTATTGATGGCGCAATTCGAGGGTATATTTGTGAAAACTATGGGCAGTCATTTGTTTTACCTGAGCGAGGCCCCGCAGGCGCAAACGGGTTTGCCAATCAAAGAGACTTTTTGTACCCCACTGCATGGTTTGACGATGTAGACACGCCCCATGTCATCATTAACAAGTTTTGTGGCCATTTATACCAAGCCCCGCTTCCACATTCGCCTTTTGATGTCGTGGCGTGGGTAGGTAATTCAGCGCCTTACAAATATGATCTTAAAAATTTTAACGTAATGAATACCGTTAGTTTTGACCACCCCGACCCTTCCATATTTACGGTGCTAACCTCGCCTTCTGAACTTGAAGGCACTGCCAATGTTGATTTTGTCATTTTCCCCCCACGCTGGATGGTGGCTGAGAATACCTTCCGCCCGCCTTATTTTCATAGAAATGTGATGAGTGAATTTATGGGTTTAATTGAGGGGAGTTATGATTCTAAAGAA
>Ga0163180_10002347_pt1 | contig 10591 bp, 5 predicted proteins | sample AtlANTMetagenome_2_FD_109647 | JGI IMG/M metagenome (GOLD analysis project Ga0163180, IMG submission 109647) | Marine eukaryotic phytoplankton communities from the Atlantic Ocean - Atlantic ANT 4 Metagenome | ecosystem: Environmental > Aquatic > Marine > Oceanic | place: North Atlantic Ocean...
CACTCCCGAGCCCACACCCAACCCCAATGCGATGAAATTCTCGGTTGGCCAGACGGTGTGCCCGACCGGCTCCTTCTCGTTTGAGGTCGGTGATGCGCCGGTGGCCCATCCTGTGGCGCGGGCGGTCCTGGGTGTCGATGGGGTCAAGACAGTCTTTGGGGTCAACGACTTCGTGACCGTGACAAAAGACAATGCCGCGAAGTGGGATGAGCTTGTTCCGCAGCTGGTGAGCGTCATCGGGGCTGCGGTCTCCGAGTAAAGCGCGGGTCGCATCCTGAAACCAGGTGGAGTAGGCTCACTGCGTCATGCCCAAGTTGATCGTGCAAAATAAGGAGATGGGGGACAGCCTGTTCCAGCTCCACGATGGGGAGATTGTCGTTGGCCGTGGCGAGGATGTGCACCTCCTCCTGCCCAACATCAGTGTCAGTCGCCATCACGCGCGCCTGCATGTCCATGGCGATGAGGTGCGGGTCGAGGATCTCGACTCTCGAAACGGCACATTGGTCAATGGGGAGGCCCTGAGTGGTGAGCCTCTCGTCTCTGGCGATGAGATTCGGGTGGGGAAGTTCATTCTGATCTTTCTCGGAGATGACCGCGCCGATCAGTTCCATCGGGGACGCTTTGTGGGCTACATGCGCGAGTATCAGCCTCGCCAGAACTACACCGAGGAGTCCACCTTTGCGATGTCTCCCGGTGAGCTCAAGCGGATGCAGGCGCAGCAGGCACTGATCCGAGGGGCCCGGCTCGTCCTTCAGAGCAATCCCTCAAACTTCTGGTACCCCGAGGCCAAGAGTCTGACTTTGGGTGGCGAGGGAATGATTCCCGTGGAGGGCTTCTTTACCTCCGGCGTTGTCGCCGAGCTCTCCTGGAATGGTCGGGCCCATCAGCTCACCAAGCATGGGCGCATGGTGAAGGTCACGGTCAATGATCAGAGCATCACCGAGCAGGTGCTGCGCCCGGGCGATCGGGTTCGAGTGGGAAGCACGCGCTTTCGCTACGAGGCCCCTCCCGAAGAGAGCGACTGAGCCTCAGCGCCAGATCTCTCCGCCTGCGATCACCAGGTGGATCTGAGTGGTGTTCGTGATGTCCTTCCGAGGATCTGCATCCAGAACAACGATGTCGGCCCACTTGCCTTGAGTGATGCTGCCCAGGTCCTCCTCCAGCCCGAGGTACTGCGCGCCTCCCATCGTCGCCGCATTCAGGGCCTCCATTGGCGTCATCGCACCCGGGCCGGCCAGCGCCCAGATCTCCCAGTGGGTGCCCAGACCCTGGATCTGGCCATGTCCGCCGACCGTGACCAGGAGTCCATCGCGGGCCATCGCTGCAGAGTCCCGGGCCACCTCTTGGTGGTTCCAGTCGTCGTCCTGCGCCATCATGCCGCGCCTCCACGTCTTCCGGTCAAGCTCCCTTCTGGGGGTGTGGCGCAACAGACGCGCGTCGTCGTGGGGGTTCATGTGCTGGTAGAACCAGCTCTCTCCAGAGAGTCCGCCATAGGCCACCAAGAGAGTGGGAGAGTAGGCGGTGCCCGCAGACTTCTCTGTCTGTGAGGCGGCCATGAACGCTCGCACATCGGCGTACAGCGGTGCGCGTGGAAGCGCGTGCTCGATGGCGTGAAAGCCATCGGCGACCATGCCCAGGTTCATCCAGATGTCGCCACCGCCCTCGGCCACACAGAGCAGCTTGTGGGTGTTGCAGGCATCGACATACCACTGCCGGGTGTCTCTTCTGCTCTGCTGGTACACCTTCACGCTGTTGGCGCCGACCTGCTTGAGCCGCTCGACGTGTCGGTGGGCAGCCTCCTTGTCCGGGGTGTTCGCTCCCTCGTTTGAGAGGGCACCGTAGAGCACAAATCCGGTGGAGTACACCCTCGGCCCGCGGCTCAGGCCAGCTGCGACCCGCTCGGCTTGGGTGAAGACAAGATCGGTCGATGCGGAGGGATCTTGTACGGTCGTGACACCGAAGTCGAGGTTGGTCAGGTAGTGCCAGGGCTGCTCGGGAAGGATGTCATCGCTGGAGTAGTGCAGGTGGGCGTGCACATCGATGAGACCAGGGATGAGGGTCTTTCCTGTACAGTCGATCTCTTGGGCGCCCTCCGGCACGCTGCCGCTAGCCTTGACCGACGCAATTCGATCGCCCTGAATGATGACCGTGGCGTCCTCAATGGGGCCGGTTCCATCCATGGGGAGCACCGTGGCGTGGGTCAGCGCGAGGGTGCCGGTGGGTGATGCCCGCGGCACGGATAAACCCACCGGGATGCGCTGCAGGCTGGGGTCGGGATCGTCTTCATCCAGATCGGGATCCTCCTCAGGGATTCCAGGTCCCGGCAGGCTGTAGATCTGCAGTGTGTCCCCCTCCACCCAGGTCACGGACTCACCATCCGGCGTCCAGTTGAGCCAGTCGCCCACCACCTCGGTCAGCTGCCGGGTCGGCAGCGCACCGCCATCCACATCGATCACATCGCCGGTCAGGGGAAGCGCCGTCACCCAGACCTGATGATCCCACTTGTAGGCGATGCGGGTGAAGTCCGGCGATGGGCTTGCCTGCACGGCCCCATCGAAGCGTGCGTGATCGCGCCAGTCGGTACCCTGTAGGTTCACCGAGGTGAGGACGGAGTTGACCGGCATGCGGTCGTCGTCCCACTCGGTGGCCAGCCACCAGATGCGATCGTCGTGAAAGCGAAGCCGAGGTGCTCGGAAGCCGACCCCCTTGCCGAGGGTGGGGGGGAGTACCTCGGGCTTCCAGCCATTGCTCTTCTTGAGGAGGAGCAGCTCATACCAAGGGGCGGAGCCCAGATCGGGAGAGGTCCCGCCACCGGGCGCTCGAAGCACGGCGATGGTGTTGCCGTCCGGACTGAAGGCGGGATTGATCAGCTGGCCGGAGACGGGAAGGACCTCGTCTCTTCCCTTTCCGCTGCCGTGGGTGATGTGCAGGCGGCCGGTCTGATCGGCATCCGACCATGAGACCCAGGCGAGCCTCTTTCCGTCTTGACTCCAGGAGGGGGAGAAGCCGGTTCCCTTGGAGATCTTGCGCGGCGCGGACTTGCCCGACTTCAGCCACAGCTGCCCCATCGCCGAGAACGCGACATCGCTCTTGTGGTTGAACACGGGCCATCGAATCACCTTGGAGGTGACGGCCTCGCCGCTGGCATCCGGCCATCGTGGAACGTCGTGGAACCGCCACTGGCCGGAGACGGAGAATGGGATCTCTTCGCGCTCGCCTTGCATGTCGACTCGCCAGAGCTTCCCGCCCGCCCAAAGGACGAGGTCGCCATCGTCGGTCCAGTCCATCGATGGGTACACGCCGTGCAGCGCAAAGCCCTCCATCTGATCGTGGTCGAGCCAGTCTGCGATGACGCGGCGCTGCTGGGTCTGAAGATTGTAGTGCTCCAGCAGGGTCTTGGTCCGGTCACGGGTCACGAAGACCAGGCCGGTCCCGTCCGGCGTCAGGACCGGACGCGCGGCGCTTCCCGAGCCCCGAAGGATGGTGCGGGTATCGGCCGTCTCCCGGTCCATTCGCTGAATGGACCACAGACCATTGATGGGGTTCTCGTCATACCCAAAGCGTCCCCACCGGCTGGAGAACCAGACGTGCTGGGCGGTGAGGCTCGTCTCCCCGGCGTGGGGGTGGTCGTCCTTGGAGGTGAGAGCGAAGCCCGATCCACCATCGAGGTGGTACTGCCAGAGCTCGGTCACCCCGATGCTGCGCGTGTCGACGGTGCGGCGCCGGGCGATGATGTAGGGACCGTTCGGATCCCACACGGGCTCGGTCAGTCGGGCCTCGTCCTCATCGGTAAAGACACTCGCATCGCTGCCGTCGGCGTTCATGATCCAGATCTGCTCATTGCCGGTCTGATCGGAGACATAGGCGATCCGGCTGCCGTCGGGGCTGAACCGGGGCTCGATGTCCCAGGCCGATCCATCCGTCAGCTGGGTGGCCTCACCACCACTCAGCGGCATCGACCACAGATCACCCAGCAGATCGAAGACGAGGGTGTCTCCGTGGATGGTCACGCTCATCCAGGTCCCTTCATCGACGGTGATGTCCGCGGTGTGGGTATCGCCGTGGGCTTGGGTGATGTCCCACTCTTCGTCGTCTTCTTCTTCCGCCTCTTCTTCCGCCTCTTCTGCTTCCTCTTCGGTGGTCTCTTCCGCCTCTTCTTCCGCCTCTTCTTCCGCCTCTTCTGCTTCCTCTTCGGTGGTCTCTTCCGCCTCGTCGGCTGTTGGGGCGGGGGGTTCGGGATCGGCCAGCGCTGCGGCCACAAGCAAAATGCAGAGGGTAGACATGGGCTGGGCTTAGCCGGTTGGGCCTCGGGGCGAGGTTGGCGGGACCAAAACCATCGCCACTGTTCTCCTCCAGGTCCCATCAGTGCTCACGTCCTGCCGAGGTGGACAAACCCGCGCTTGGACGTCTCGCAGTCGGGACGATCGTTCCAATAAGCGGACGAGTTCCACGGCGTTCCACGTATGGCTTGGGTTCATGTCCAACTCTTTTTTCGGCGCGGATGAGTCACTATCGGCCTGCACATGACCGCCACATGTAGAGCCTTTGAACTGAATAAACCCCTAAATGTGGCCCATGGGTCGGAATTGGAGTTGCACGTATGGAACACTTTTGGGTTATTCGTCGCTCGCCCGAAACGAGCCCCCCCAACTCGTACCCCCTGGAGTTGTCGTGTTTGGTCCAACTAGCCATACTGGTGTGTCTATTTCCCGTGTAGTCTCCACAAACGAGGATTCTGCTCTTCATCCCTACGATGTCGAGTACATCACGGATCCATCCCAGGAGGCGCTCAAGCAGCTGGCGCTTCAGCACACGCCGGCGGTCAACCAGACCAGCGTGGGCAACCTGGTGAAGGTCGCCAAGAACAAGGCCCGAAAGGCGCAGTACACTTATGTGATCGCGCCCGAGTCGGATGCCGACAAGTACTCCTGCAAGGTGATCGACCGAGCGCGTGCAGAGGCCATGATCGGTCGGCAGAAGGTCTACATTGAAGAGACCGGAAAGATGCTGGAGATCCGTGGCTTCATCGGCCTGGGCAAGCGTGCTGTGGCGACGCAGTGGCTCTACACTCCCGAGGCGGCCAACATTGCTGGCATGCAGCAGGTGCTCTCCTTCCCGACCGAGGAGGTCTTGGGTGAAGACGAGGACTTCACGCCTCAGCTGCGGGTGGTCTACACCCCAGGCTGCCCCGCCACCGGGATGCCGGGCGGTCAGGCGATCATCGTCGACCTTCAGAACTACATCACCTACATCATTGGCCCGGACTACTTCGGTGAGTCCAAGAAGGGCGCACTGCGGATGCTCAACCACCTTGTCTTTGCCCAAGGCGGTCTGGTGCTTCACGCGGGCGCCAAGGAAGTCACCATCGGTGGCCGCACCATCTCCATGACCATCATGGGGCTGTCGGGTACCGGCAAGACCACGACCACATTCTCAAAGCAGGGGGAGGTCACCCGTCCCATCCAGGACGACATGGTGAGCCTCTGGCCGGCCGGAGAGCTCTCCATCACGGAGAACGGTTGCTTTGCCAAGACCTTTGGTCTGACTGAAGAAGCCGAGCCCGTCATCTACCGAGGCACTGTCTCCAGCGATGCATGGCTGGAGAATGTCTACACCGATGAGACGGCGACCCTGGACTTCTTCAAGGGAATCTTGACCCCGGACGAAGTGGCGCAGGCACGCGATGTGCTCGTGCTCACCGGTGCACCCGAGGACAACGTCGACGCCTACATTGCGGGTACCGTGAAGCTCGAGTCCATCATGGACGAAAAGGGCGTGCTGACCGATGGTTGGGACTTTGTGAAGTGGACCGAAAACGGACGCTCCATCATTCCCATGTCCTCTGTCGAGGACGCTGCGGATCTGCACAACATCCCTGCGGTGCAGAGCATGGGAATCCTCAATCGAGATGAGGGTGCGGATGCCGCCACGCCAGGAATCGTGCAGTTCACGAGTCCCGAGCAAGCCGCTGGCTTCTTCATGCTCGGCGAGACCACCAAGACCTCTGCGGCAGGAAAGGAGGTGGGCAAGACCCGCTCACCCTTCACCCAGCCCTTCTTCCCGATGGCCCACGGCCTGCAGGCCCGCCGCTTCTCGGAGCTGGCCGGCACCATGCAGGGCGTCGACCTGTGGATGATGAACACCGGCTATGTCGGTGGGGACGCCAAGACGGTCAAGGAGGGTCTGGGCCTCAAGGTCAAGATTCGTCACTCTTCGGCCATGCTGGAGGCCTTGCTCAAGGGCGAGGTTGTCTGGAAGCAGGACCCCGATTTTGGCTACAATGTCGTCGATGTGGACGCGCCAGAGAATGCGGCTCTCCTCGACAAGGTACCCCTCGCCATCCTCGATCCGCGCCGCTGGTATGCGGCGGAGGGCCGGGGCGATGAGTACGCCCAGTGGGTGGCTCAGATGAAGGCGGATCGCCGAACATTCCTGGAGAACTACGGAGTGGATAGCGCTATCGTGGACGCGACGACAGGCGCCTGAGCCCGACAACCTCAACCTGCATACCCACCTGTGGTGCGGCCTGAGGTACCATGGTGGCCGTCTCGATGTACCTGGTTGAATCCGGAGCGGCTCTTTGCGTCCAGTGGTGAAAGGCACCCTGCTTACCATGTCCCTTCTGTGGGGCTTGGCCATTGGTGGAATCTGGCCGCAAGTGGTCGATATTCGGGCAGATACAAAGCAGATGGCCGATGCACATGTCACGCATAAGGTCGCCCACCCCGGGTGGTCCTTTCCCGCGCGCATCTGGAGTGGTTCGGCCTCGATGGACTTGCCGACCCCACGGCTGATGGAGCATGCGCGACTGCGTGGCTATGTCCGCTCATGTCCGCCGGCATCCCCTGGGGAATATTGTCCAAAGATGGGAACGGTGATCCCCAGAGGAGGGCACTTTCCAGAGGGCAACCAGCCGCCGGGTCTGGCGGGCTGGAGCCGACCGCTGGCCTTGGAGCCCGTGTTCATCGGCTACCTGATGGGCGCAGATGCGGAGATTCGAGAGCACCTGCCGCTCGCCAGTGCACCCGATCACCTGATCGATGCCATCCTGGCGGCGGAGGACAACGGGTTTCGCCGGCACATCGGGGTAGAGCCCCTCTCCATTCTCCGCGCGATGTGGGCGAACATGAAGTCGGGCACCCGAGGCCAGGGTGCATCGACCTTGACCCAGCAGATGGTCAAGGCCATGACCCAGCGGCGAAAGAAGGATTACCCGCTGAAGTTCAAGGAGATGGCCATGGCGATCTCCTTGGATGGGCACCTTGGAAAGGATGGTGTCCTGCAGATGTACCTGGATGCGCCCTACCTGGGTCAGTCGGGTGGCAAGTCGGTCTGTGGCTTTCAGGCGGCAGCCCAGCACTACTGGGGCAAGGATGCGGTGGACCTCGATCTCTCCGAGGCTGCGACCCTGGCTGCGATCCTTCCTGCGCCGGGCCGCTATGGTCCGGATGTGGCACCCAAGAAGGCGCGTACGCAGCGCGATCAAGTCCTGCGAAAGATGAAGCTGATGGGCTACGACGTCGCCAAGGCGCGCGCCAAGCCGGTCAAGGTGTCGATGCAGCCGCTGCCTGAAAACAAGTATCCACCCTATCTGCAGGCAACCCGTGCATGGCTGGAGGACCACCTGCCGCATGAGGTGGTGTACGGATCGGGACTACAGGTCTACACCGCACTCGATCTGGTGGCGCAGTCCAAGACCGAAGAGGTGCTCACCAAGCGGCTGAAGTTCATCGAGAAGCGAACCGGACGCAGAGGGGAGGCGCCGCTTCAGGCCGCGGGTGCTCTGCTCGATCCCGCGACCGGTGCGATGGTTGCTGCCTTCGGTGGCACCCAGGAGAGCTCGACGGACTTCAACCGAGCCACTCAGGCTCGCCGACAGGCTGGAAGTGCATTCAAGCCCTTGGTCTACGCCCTGGCGCTCTCCCGCATGGATGGCAATGGGATGCCCCTGTACAAGGCGTCCGACAAGGTCTCAAACGCACAGCGGACCTTTGATGGAACCGATGGCTGGAGTCCGCGGAACATCAGCGGAAGGTACTCGAAGACGCGCACGCTGGCCTATGCCCTGCCGTGGAGCGAGAATGTCGCAACGGCCTCCTTGCTGGAGGAGTTGGGCGGGCCGCGGTATCTGGTCGACTTTGCGGGACGGATGGGCTTCGACACCCGCTGGCTTCCCGAGGAGATGGGTCTGGCGCTGGGTCAAGGAGAGGTCACTCCCGTGGAGATGGCGGCCTTTGCGGCCACCATCATCAATGGAGGTCGCCGTGCCACTGGCAGTCCGGTGCACTCCGCGCGGGACGCCGCCGATCAGGTGCGGGTGGGGGCCATTGCGCCGGACCGACCCGTCATGACACCAGAGGCTGCGGCCCTGACCCGCGACCTGATGCGCGGTGTGGTGGACTTTGGAACGGGCAACCCCGTTCGCGGAGCCGCAGGAATCCAGGGCTACAAGGGTGCGGCCATCGGCAAGACCGGCACCACCGATCAGGAGCTCGATCTGTGGTTTGTCGGCGGGACGCCGTACTACTCGGCTGCAGTCTGGCTGGGGTACGACAAGCCGACACGCATCGGTGGCAGCGCCAGTGATTTCGCCGCACCACTGTGGGGCTGGTGGATGCGGGCGGTTCATACGGATCTCCCCGATAAGGACTTCGAGGGACCGGTCATCGAGACCGTACGCATCTGTCCCAATACCGGCAAGAAGCCGCAGCCGGGCTGCCTGAGTGTTCGTGCTCCGTTCCTTCCTGGAACGCAGCCGGAGGAGTTCTCTCCCATCTGTGCTGTGGCTCCCCCGAAGCCGGATATCGGAAATGCCTGGCGTCAGCTCCGGCGGGCTCCCAGGGCGGCAGGTCCGCGCGGGACGGCAGGTCGACCCACGGTGCCTGTGGGTGAAGTCAGAAAAGGACCGGGCCCAGAGCCCATGTAGGTGACATGAAACGACGCAATCTTGGATCGAGCTCCCTGAGCATCACACCGGTCACGCTTGGGGCCTGGGCCATCGGTGGATGGTTCTGGGGTGGGCAGGATGAAGAGCAGAGCATTCGCACGGTGCACGCATCTGTTGACGCCGGGGTGACCAGCATCGACACCGCGCCCGTCTATGGGTTTGGCCGCTCAGAAGAGGTGCTGGGTCGGGCGCTGAAGGGCATCCGAGACCAAGTTCAGATCCTCACCAAGGTGGGTCTGCGCTGGGACCTGCAGGAGGGCAGCCACTACTTTGATACCGAGGAGCCCGATGGCACGCCTCAGAGTATCTGGCGAAACCTTCGACCCCAGAGCATCCGCCACGAAGTCGAGCAGTCGCTTCGTCGCCTGCAGGTCGATCACATCGATCTGCTTCAGTGTCACTGGCCGGATCCCAGCACCCCCATCGCAGAGAGCATGGGTGAGCTGGCGAGTCTGGTTCACGAGGGCAAGGTGGGGGCAATCGGGGTCTCGAACTTCAGCATTGAGCAGATGCAGGAGGCTAGAACTGCCCTTGGCGATGTGCCCCTTGCCAGCGATCAGCCGCAGTACTCCCTGCTCGATCGGCGCATCGAGAAGGAACTGTTGCCCTGGTGCCTCTCCGAGCAGGTGGGCGTCGTGGCCTATTCCCCCATGGCTCGGGGCCTGTTGACGGGTCGGATCACCATGGACCGAACCTTCTCCAAGTCAGATGGACGCGCCTCCGATCCGCGCTACCACCCCATCAATCGTCAGCGCATTCTCGATGCATTGGCCAAGGTGCAGCCCATCGCACACGCACATGATGTGAGTCTGGCAAATCTTGCGGTGGCCTGGGTGCTTCATCAGCCGGCCATTACCGCTGCGCTCGTCGGTGCCAGGACGCCGGAGCAAGCCATCGAGAATGCTCGCGCAGCGGATGTGGTGCTCAGTCAGGATGAACTCGATCAAATCGACGCGGTCTTTGGTGCGCTGCGACTCGAGCGTCGGCCAGGCGCATGACGCGGAGGGACTGGATCATCCGGTGCCTGGTCTGGCTGGCTCTGGCCATTGTTCTTCTCTTTCCTGCCTCCATCTCTCCGAGTGAGCTCTTGGTCGGACATCCGGATGTGGATGTCTGGAACCACGCCTGGGGCTACTGGTTTGTCCCCAAGGCCCTGGCCGAATTCAGCCTGCCGGTGTCCACGGACTTGATCGCGCCCCAAGGCGGTGCCCTGTACTTCATCGACATGCTGGGCGCGCTGCTGGGGACCCCGCTCTCGTGGCTCGCAGGCGCGGCTGTGGCCTACAATGGGGTGTTGATTCTTCGTGTTGCTGCAGCAGGACTCGCTGCCCACTGCCTGACGGAGGCCTTGACCGGGAAGGGCGCCCACAGCTGGGTGGCGGGTGCGGCCTATGCATCTGCGCCCTACCTGCTCAGCGAGCTGCACAATGGCATCACCGAGGTGGCCTCCGTGCACTGGATCGCGTGGGTCTTGCTGATGGCGCAGCGGATTCGATCCGGCTCGACTCCGGCCACACGTGTCCAGTGGTGCTGGCTTGGAGTGGCCCAGGGCCTGTGTACGGCGGCCAACTTCTATTACGGGCTGGTCAGCGCGATGATGGTGGCCATCGTGCTGGGATGGGATGGCGTGTCGCGCCTGCGAGC
>Ga0163180_10002349_pt1 | contig 10588 bp, 8 predicted proteins | sample AtlANTMetagenome_2_FD_109647 | JGI IMG/M metagenome (GOLD analysis project Ga0163180, IMG submission 109647) | Marine eukaryotic phytoplankton communities from the Atlantic Ocean - Atlantic ANT 4 Metagenome | ecosystem: Environmental > Aquatic > Marine > Oceanic | place: North Atlantic Ocean...
AGTGTATATGTTTAGGGTTTTTGTTTAGGGTTGTTAGGGTTTAAGAAAAGGCTTCAAGAAGAAGAAGAAGAAGACTTTGGCGCATTTATTTAGTATACGCGTGCGATGCCGATGACGATGTCTTCAAAGTCGTTTTCCTCCTTTTCGATGAGCGTGGTGCCGGCGAAAAAGGTGACGATGACGACCGTGACATCGAGGCGACGGCGGAGGAGGAGGAACGGACGGCTTTGTACCGAAGATGATTATCATCATCATCATCATCATCATCGGTCCTTTAAAGGAGAAAAGGAGCAAGACTATTCGTCCGACGCGCACTCGCGAGGAAAACCGAACGCGAAGAGCGAACCGTACAGGTTCATGGGGCGGACGGTGAAAGAGGACCACGTGTTTGATTCTCGGATGGCGAAAGAGTTCGCCTTGGACGTCGTGTCGGAAGAAACGGGCGTCTCGAGGGATGATTTGGAAAAGAATCTCGGCAGTTTGAAAAGTTTGTTGCCAGAGGTGTCGTCGACGACGAGCGCGGACGCGTATCGAGCGTCGCTAAATATAAAATTGGTCGCTCGGAACGCGATTAAGATTAAATCTGTGTTTAAGGAGTTGAAATCGAATGTATCCGAGATGATTGCGAAGGATTTACGTTTCGCGTTGGACGAGCGGGCCAGCGAAAAGTGCGAACGCGCGTTGGAGATCTTAACGAAAAACGGCGAGATGGAGAGAGAAGAGGCAGAGAATTTAATTTACGCGACGCACCGGTTCTGTGCCGATAAGGATAAGATGCTGGCATTTTGCGAAGAACAGACGTTGTTGGAGGTGTGCGAGAACGTGAAGAGGATACGTTTGGCGGTTGGAAAGACGTTTTTAGCACATAAAGTTGCAGAAAAAGGCGACGCGGCGGTGAATATGCTCTTTGAATCCGAGAAGAACAAAGCAGCGTGCGATGCGGCGAAACAACTGGTCCAGAGAATGCCGAATGATTGTAACGTGGGGCTGATGGTGTCAGACTTTCCGAACCTGCTACTCATGGATATCGATCGGTTGTTTTCTGACTTGACGAGCGCGTTCAAATCGACGCCGCCGGAAGAAACTTTACGAAGAGATCCGAGTGTTTCTTTCAGGGTACGTTCGTTTAATAATTCGTACGAAGACGATGGATTCTCCGAAGACGATCGAATCTGAATGATGATGATTGAAGAGGAAGAAAAAACTCTTCGTCGCGTTTCTTCGTTTTGTTGTCGACGTCGATTCGCGCGGCTTGTGGTAACTTCTTTCTCTCACTCTCTAAAAATCTTCTCTTCTTCTTCATGATGATGCACGCGTAGTTTGAGAAGAACTCAAAACGCTTTCGGAATTTGCGCTGACGAAGAAACAATAATCTCATTCATTCTAAACACAATGTACGTATGTAGTTTGAAAATAACAGCGCAAAGTCCCAAGCTCTCGGACCGGCGGCGAATACTATGCAAGCCGACGAAGACAATTTTGGTTTGATGCGCGAGTTACCGAACAGTCGTCGACGCAATATCCTGGCCGGTGCATTCGCCGCCTTCCTCTTTGGTGGCAACCTATCGCTAAAATCGCCGCATCAGTTTGCCTACGCGTATTCCGAGGATTACGAAAAAGACACCTTAGAGTTTCTCGCGAAGACGAAGGCATTCATCGCCAAGCAAAACGATTACGAGGACGTGTATGAATCGTACATGAAGTGGAACACGAAATACAGCGTTCCAGGTGCGGTGGATACGAAACGATTCGGGAAGAGTTTTCTTTTGACGACGAAGATTTTCAGCTTAGTAAAAGGTGGGGACATCGATGGCGTGGAGAACAAAGCGAACGAGTGGGTGAATGTCGCTTCCGCCTTGACTGACGGTTCTTTAAGCGGTAAAGAAGCGAAAGATACGTACGGGAATCTCGTCTGGGCCAACAATGATAAGTCTGATCCGAAGAATAGAATCGGTTTGTGCGCGTTTGGCGAAACCGCGGGGACAAAGTTCTTCAACATTAACTGCGATGGATTTTAAAGAGTAATGTAAGTAGTGTAACGCTTTGTTTTTATTTTTTATCGTGTGTGAAGTATTGTACAATTAACTATCTTCTACTATCGTGAATCCGCCACCGTCTCTCTTCGTTGCTGCTGCGCGGCTTGTCCAAGCATACCGATGCCATCTGGAAAGTCGAATCCGCTCAAATCGTCCTGTGCTCGACTCACCAATCGCGCGCTTAATTTGCTCGCAAACTTAGAGGACATGTTCTGTATACCGGGTGCAGCTTCTGGAACTAAACGCATCAACGCCTCGATTTCGCTCGGTGCGAGCATCCTTAAATCGTTTATCTCTGTTTGTGGTATCTGCCTCGTCTCAGCGGCTCTTTCGATCGCTTTACCGAGGGATGGAACGCCAAATAAATCCAAAATAGATCTCAACAATGCCAGGTTTCTCTTATCGTCCATCGTGAGCGTAATTTTTTCCTGGTTGTTCGCTGCTAAAACGGAAAGAAGAAACGGAAAGTTCAAACCGGGGATTAAAATCGTTCCAGATAGCAACGACGTGGACGCGATGACCGGCGATAACGTCGCCAACGCTTTCCACGTAGCCGTTGCGGTTTGTCGTGATAACGAGTCCGCCGCGCGAACGGCTTCGTCGACGACTAAATCTTGCAAATAGTTACCTTTCTCGTTGAATATAAGCTTGACGACGTCTTTCGTCGCCGGGTCGATGTTTACCGCGTTGGAGGCGTTTAGTTTTGCGACTTCCACAGTCCCCATGTTATTGGTAAATTGCGAAAACCCGGACGAAATTGAACGGACTCTTGATACTCGCAAACGATCCGATCCTCCGTAAATGAACGATTTCAACGCTTTCCTCATCCTCGGCGAATCGTCCGACAATAAACGTCTCGCTATGTACGGGAAACATTGATCGACGATGGCGTAATTCTCATCCGTGCTCAATCCCAAACCTTCGAGCGTCCCGAACGCTCTCAAGATCAAAACGAAATACGGAGGTAACTGCAACGGGTACTCTTTCGATAACGCTTCTAACTTATTCGATAACTCGCCAACTCTTGAGCTTTGTTGCTCTTGCAACGAGGCAATTTTTGACGTCGCGCCGCCTCCCGAGCCGTATAAAGTCTCGAGCATCTCCGCGAGTACCGGGACGACGATATTTTTGTTCTCCTCGGAATCCGCTAGAGCTTGCGGGATGAATCCTAAATTGACTAAATCGTCGAGCGTTTTCGAGTATTCTTTCGCGGATAAGTGCGCGATGTATTCTACAAATGCAATGCGTTGTTCTTCTCCAATTTCGGTCATCATTCCGTAGTCGAGAATAGCCAATCTCCCGTCTTCCATCAACATGAAGTTCCCCGGGTGCGGGTCCGCGTGGAGGAACCCCGTTTCAAGAAATTGAACCATATACGAATTCAATAAAGTTTCGACGAGTTTTTTACGAATAGCTAACGACTTCTCGGAGTTATCCATGGCGATTTCTGTCAACTTCTGTCCCACGACCCACTCTTGGCAAATGACCTGTCGGTCGCTGATTTCGCGAAAGACGTGCGGAACTTTAATCGCGCCTCGGACGACTGAGATTGAGTTCATATCTTCTTCAAAACGGGACGCGTTTCGTCCTTCGATTTCGTAATCTAACTCTTCCAAAAAACGAGCCGCGGCGACCTCTAAAACTGGAATCAACCCCTCGCACCCGTTGACTAAATCAAACGTTATTTCTGTTTTCGGAATGGACGACAAAATGTCCAAGAAGGATCGAATGACGAACAAATCAATGCTCACGGCTTCTAATATGTCCGGTCGTTGCACTTTGACCGCGACAGTTCGTCCGTATTCATCCGCTTCCTCTCCCGATTTTTTCAAAGCACCTTTCTTCAGAGTCGCTTTGTACACCTGCCCGATACTCGCCGCGGCGATGGGTTCGTCGAAGCACGAGACGTCCTCGAAAACGTCTTCCAACCGAACGTTTTCGCCAATCGTCTTTTGAATCAGTCTTCTCGCATCCTCCGAGGGAAACGCCTCGACTTGATCTAGCAACGTCTGAAACTCTTCGAGATACGCCGGCGGTAATAAATCCGGTCGAATCGCAACCGCTTGGCCAACCTTTACGAAGGCCGCGCCTTGCCTCGCGATTAACTCTTTCAACGCTTTCGCGCGAATCGGCGCGTTCTTTTCCACCGCGTTCGACGCCACGTCTCCAACCAAAGCGGTCGCCCAAACCAATACTTCCATCATTAGTCCAGCCGACCGTTTTACCACCTTTTCGGGCCTCCGACTCCAATACCGAGCAATCTGTGCATCGTCGTATACTTTCGGCAATTCGTCGTCGTCGTCCTTTCTGTTCGCCGCCGCGCTTCGACGGCGAGTAAAGAGCGCGAGAGCGACGACGACGATGATTGACACAGACCCCCCCGACGCGATGAACGCGGCAAACGTGCCACCAGAGACGACGACCGGGTGCGTTTCCGCCATCATCGCGCGCATCGCGTGTCGTACCAAAGTCGACACGCCGCCCAAAGTGGCATCTAATGAGGATGCGTCGTCGACGAACGCGTCCACCGCGCGTCGCGCGTCCTCCACGAGGAGGAGGCTCTGTTGTTGTTGTTCGTCAAAAAACGTGGCCGACGTGGTGGAAAGCGTCGCCGCTCTCCCCCGTTCGTCGTCGCGCAAAAGGAGTCGCGACAAAGACATCGTTCTTTTCGCGTCGTCATCATTAATCCGACGTCGACACAGATGATGACGATGTCGCGTCGACGAATGACGATGACGACGACGAGAACGACGAGAACGACGCCCATCGTTGTTGGTGGTGTCGACGCGACTCCGCGTTGGAGAGACGCGCGCCACCGCCGACGTCATTTGGATTATGACGGCGACGACGACGACGACGATGAGAGTCTCCCTGGTGTTCGCAAGCGCGTTTCTTTCTCGCTTAAGTGCTTTTGCCTCTTCTCTGTGTCGTCGCACAGCCAACTGGTTTAGGGTTTTCTTACAAACCCTAAACTGTCTTTTTGCAAAAGAGAAAAGGAAATTGGAAAAAAGGGATGCAGTAAAAGAGACAGTTATTCTTGACGCACGAGCGCTTTACGACGACGACGATGCTGCGTCGAGCGTCGACGACTTCGACGACGCGGTCGTCGTCGGTCTGGAGAAAGTGGTCGTCGTCGTTAGTATTCCCGTGGGAAAAAGAAGAAGCCGTCTCTCGCGTTTCGAGGCGGTTTTTTTATAAGACGAGCTTCTCGCAAAACAAAGGTGTCTTTGACGGCATTGGTGGTGGCTCGCTGCTGAGAAATGGTGGTCGTCGTCATCCCTCTCCCTGCGTCGATTATTGGAAGAAGAGGAACAGAACGTCGTCGTCGTCGTACTCGACGGAAACGTCGTCGTCGGATAAGTCGTCGGATAAGTCGTCGTGGTTTGCGCCGATTATCGGAACGCTCGGGGTTGCGCTCGGGTGCGTGACGCTCGGGATGGAGCATCAGAAAAGAACGGAGAGAGCGCTGAGAGAGGCGGCGGCGACGGCGACGCAGACGACGACGACGACCGAATCGACGCCCCCGACTCGATCGGAGAAGAAGAAAGAGAAGAAGGAAAGCAATACTAATACTAGCAGTCACGCGGTGAAATCCGAAGCCGATTTATTATTCAATTTACACAACAAAGCGAGAACGGTGTTTGTGACGGGGACCATCGACGACCGGTTATCGCACCGGGTCGTCGCGCAACTCGTCCATTTGAACAACGAGAATCCAAAGTCACCGATTGTGATGGTGATTAATTCCGGTGGGGGAGTCGTGACGAGCGGGTACGCGATATTAGACACCATGAAAGCGCTGGAAGCGCCAATCGTTACTTTCGCGGTCGGACACGCCGAATCCATGGCGGCGATACTTTTAGCGAGCGGAGAAAAAGGTCGTCGTTTTTGCGCCCCAAACGCTCGGATTATGATTCATCAGCCGCATCATTCTATGAGTGGGATGACGAGCGATATATTAATTAAAGCTACGAAAGCGGAGGAGACGAGAAACGCGTTGACGATGTCGTTGGTGGAGATGACTGGGAAAACGTTCGATGAAGTGGAGAAGGCTTTAGATAGGAATACATATCTGTTTGCCGAAAGTGCTAAACAATTCGGCATCGTGGATCGAGTGTGCGTGAATTGGAAAGATTTGACGACGACGATGGATAAGGATGAGGTGGAAGGAGAGGCGGGAAAAGAGAAAAAGAAGAGCGCACCTGCCATTGTTTCGTCGGCACCTCGGGTGAACGGAGCGAGAGGTATAGGACAACAACAAAAGAAAGAAGAAGAGACGAAGAAGCAGACAACTGCGACGACGAAGACGAAGACAACAACAACAACAACAAAAGAAACGTCGTCGTCGTCGAAAAAATAATAGATCTTTTCTTTCCATCAAATATGCACGTTATATCCTACCTACGTAGTTTAATTAGACTAATACAAAAAAATTATCTGCTATGCATCGCCATCCACTGTTCTTTCGACATTTCTCGCAACATTCCGCTCGAACACTCTCTACCTATCGTCGAAAAATTCCCGTTATACGCGTGTCCAGGATACACGACGCAATTCTTATCTATAAGTTGTCTACATTTTTTCATGCTCTCGTACATTTTTTCCACGCTCCCATCGGGCATGTCGAGCCTACCGCACGACCCGGGGAATATCGTGTCTCCACTCAACACGATCCCTTGACCTTTCCCGGTCCCGGTCTCTACGTCCCCGCTAAATACCAAAACTGAACTCCCGGGAGAGTGACCTGGCGTATGTATCCACCGCATCTTCTTTCTCCCAATAACCTGCGTCGAGTCATCGTCGTACATGTGTACCTTTGTGTCTTTGATCGTCGGATTATCGCTCAATATTCTCCCGGCGTCGTGCACCGGCACGTGAGCCAAAAAATTCGCGTCTTCCTTCTCAAACTTTTCCAAAATCGTCGCTAGTCCGGGAACTTTAATTCCAAGTGCATTCCAAGGACTCGGCGGCGTTCCCCCGACGTGATCGAAGTGATAATGCGTCGCCACCGCCCCAATTAACTTCATCTTCTCGTCCTTCACAAACTCGATGATACCTTCCACATCCCAACACGCATCGATAACCACGCACTCCCTCGTCTTCGCATCGCCGACTAAATATATGAAATTCTGCATTTGTTTCGCCGCTTGAAACACTTGCATTTCGACCATTTTACTCATCTTGCCGCTGGATTTTATGCATATGTCTTTCCCTGGCATCAACTGTCGAAAGTAGAAGCCGTTGTCTGATAAAGCTTCGTCAACTAAATGTATTCTTTCCAATAAACGAGTCAAAGTTGTTTTCTCGTTCGTTTTCGTCCTCGCGATTTCGTATTGCACTTTCGCCTCCACGAAGAACTTCTCCTCGAATAAAACTTCGGCCAATCTAAAATACCCTTTTTCCCACTCCGGTCTCAAGTGAATCGCGTTTTTCGCGCGGAGTTTTGCCATCGTAAAATTCGAGAGTTTGAGCTCCACGAAACTGAGATTGGATTCGATGGCGCCTTTCTCGGCATTCGTATTCGCGAACGCCAGAGCGCACTGGTATTTCTCCAAAGCTAACGGAACGTCGTTGGACGCGAGAGCCGCCGCGCCTTCGGCCTTGAGAGCGTCCATCTTACTTTCGCAGTCTCTCTCTCTCTCTCTCGGAGCGCTTCGATTCTTTTTGTGAAGTGTTGTGAAAATTACGGAGTAAATTTGAGAGAGAAAAAAACGCATGTTTTTTCCTTCTCTGTTTTTTTTTTATCGTACGACCACATTACGCGAACAATATACAGATTAAACGGCTACAGATAATACATACGCGCTAAATACTCTACACGTGCAGTTACTTCTTCTTGGCCTTCTTGGTGGCGCGAGTGGTCACCGCGGTGAGCTTTTTCGGGCTCTTTTGCGACGTTTTCTTCTTCGTCTTGGTTGGAGTAGGAGAAGCGTTTGCTGCGTTTGCTGCGGCTTTCTTTTTCGTCTGGCCTTTTCTCGATGAATTCTGCTGTTTCGATTGAGCCTGCTGTTTTTTCCGCACCGCCGTGACTTTTTTGGCACGCGCTTTTTCTCGTTTGGTATTCTTGAAGGAGTTTGGAGGGCTCTTGTCGTTGTTGGCGAGAAAGCTGTGTTCGGCGGACCAGGCGTTCTTACCGTTTTTGGGAAACGCTTTGTTGGCAACGTGCATACCGCCAGATTCTTCCCACATGCCGTTGATTTCAGCAATCGTAGGTTTCTTATTGGTATCGCGAGTGTATGTGTTCCGTTTCACGCGCTTCTCGCCTTTCAGACGAATTAGCTCCGTCGCCGGGCGTTTGAACGTGAATTTTTTACCACCTCGCATCACGTGCACGGTATTACCATTCATATTTTTCGGCGGCTTAAACGCGTTCGCGATTTCCTCTAGAAACTCCAGCCCGTGTTTCGAAGACATGGATCGTAAGCATTTTTCAAACAACTCTTTAACTTCTTTAAAGCGGTACGCAGAGGCGGTGATATTCCTGCTCCTTTCCTGCGGGTCTTCGCAAATGATAAACGGTCGAGGTCCGAAAGGATTTGGCGCGACATCTACCGAACCGACCGAACATATTCCAGTCGGGCGCGAGGCAGCAACGGCCGTGTTTTCGTAATTGTGCGTGACCCCGAAACGTCGGAAGAATCCTAATAATAAATCACCCAACCCATCTTTCTTCCCGCGCATTGCCGGCGTGCATTGTTTCAAATGCGAAACGACCAGAGATATCAAAAGGTACCCGCCGCACCCGCCCGTGGCGGCGTTGTTCAGTTTGTGAATTTGTAACAATCGCTTTAAAACCAAAACGAGCGGTTTTAACGCGGGGAATTCGTCCACTTGTTCTCGAATCCATTGCGCGGCGGCTAGTCCGTTACTCACGCCAATGGCTAAATCGAGTTTGATGTGCGTCTTTGTCGCCGCGTGGTAGGCATCTAATTTCGCGATCGGTACTTTTGCCGACGATATGATTTCTGCGCGTCTACACACGCCCTTGTTCCTTAAAGTTCTTGCAATCGTCCGCAAATGTGTGACCAACACCTGCTTCTCGCTTCTCGTGAACCCGCCGCCGCCACCTTTTACTGATTGTGGCCCGACCCCTAAAATGACTAAATCTACGTCTGCATCTTTCAACGCCAACCCGGTTGCCCCGGAACCAAATCTGTGAACTTGCGCTCTTGAATACGAGTGTTTTTGTATAGTTTCTCGAACTTTTTGTTCTATCTCGTCCCTTGCGGACGTTTCGGCTTCGTTTTGTACGTTTTCCGCTACGAATCGCTCGATGTCATCGTGCAACGCGCACCTGACGGCCGTTTGGTGATCTTCACCGCTCCCGCCGAAAAACTTTTCGAATAAGGCTTTTTGTCCATTCTTTCCATCTGCCCCGTAATCTGAATCTGAATCCGATGTATCTGGATCGTTCGGATCTACTATTCCAAGTTTCCTCTTGTTGGGATTCAAATTCGAACCTTCCGCCGGCGACCGACCGTTGCTCAAAACCGAACTCGGCCGTTCGTCCAGTTCTTTCATAGACAAGGAAATCTCGTCCTCCTCTTCATCGTCCGAAAATCCTCGCAAGTTATACTCTAAGTCTACATCGTCGGACGATGAAGATGCTGAACCGTCGTCGTCGCCGTCGGGCGCGTACCGCTCGTCTTCGTCCTTCGACGTCGCCGCCGCGTTTCCCTCCTTCTCTATACTCGCAACTGTCCGTCCCATCTTCCCGTCGTCGTCGTCGTCGTCGTCGTCGTTATCACCATCGCTCTCTTCTTCTACTTTCGGTTTCCCTAAATCGAGCACTTTCTCCACCGCATCGTCGTATCCCACGTAACTCGGCAATTTGCCTAAATCCCCGCCCATCTGTTCGTACCATTGCCTCGCTTCGGCAAACTCCACGAAACTCTTGCTCAACGCGTTCGGAAACTTGAACGTTTGCTTTCGGCTCGCGTGCCAGGTCGGGTAAATTCCCGGGTTTCGCCCTCGCGCCACCGCGTAAAAGGTTGGCGGTTTTCCACTCGGCGGGGGCGGCGGTTTTCCACTCGGCGGGGCTGGCGGTTTCGGCTTTGGGGCCGTAGGCGGTTTTTTCTTCTTCTTCTTCGGCGGCATCTCGCTCTTCTTTTTCGTCGTCAAAGTCGTCGTCTTCCTCCTCAAATACTCTGCTGCTCTATCAACAACAACAAAAAAAAAACGACACCACTTCTACTGCCGTCCTCTCGTCTCTCTCGTCTCTCTCTCTCTCTCTCTCTCTTCCTACGGCCTCATCACAGTCGACCGTCGCATTCGTCTCTCTCTCTTGCGTGTGTATGCATTTATAGTGAGAAAGAAAAACCACTTTTCCCCAAAGAAAAAAAAAAGACACTAGTTTAGGGTTTTATGGAGAATGCGAGACCAAAAATTTTTTGATTGAAAAACCCACTCCAAAAGAGGAGAGAGAGAAAAAAGAAACGCGAGAGAGAGAAAAGAAGAAGAGAAGAAAAGAGAGAGAAAAAAAAGACTCCCCATATCTATAATAGCGCGCGCGTGTATTTCTTCTTTGCGCGCGAGAAGAGCTCTCAAAATCA
>Ga0163180_10002350_pt1 | contig 10586 bp, 9 predicted proteins | sample AtlANTMetagenome_2_FD_109647 | JGI IMG/M metagenome (GOLD analysis project Ga0163180, IMG submission 109647) | Marine eukaryotic phytoplankton communities from the Atlantic Ocean - Atlantic ANT 4 Metagenome | ecosystem: Environmental > Aquatic > Marine > Oceanic | place: North Atlantic Ocean...
ATATGGACACTATAACGGTAGAAGTGGGTGAAACCGTTAAGCAAGGCGAGCAGATTGGAACGATAGGTTCAACAGGGCGCTCTACAGGCCCGCATCTGGATTGGCGTATTAATTTGGGCAACACTCGTTTAGACCCACAGACTATCATTTCGGGGTCTCCCGAAGAGTAATCATTAATTTGATTTAGTTTTAACAGTCATAAAGAAAAAGGCGCTTTCAGGTAAACTCTCAAAGCGCCTTTTTAGTTTTTACGCTACAGGGCGGAGTTATTTCCCCAGCCACTGATTAAGCTTTTCTTCATCAGTGATTTCAAAGTAAGCCATTTCTTTTCTTGCCTGAGTTATCTCAAGAGGCAGGGTTAGAAGCCGCCCGTCTCGAATAAGCGTTAACTCCACCTGCGACGTTTGGGCATTATCTAATAGGCGCTGAAGCTTCTGGGCATTGACGATATGACCGTCTAACCCAATGATGACATCGTTTAAAAGAACACCTGCCTTCATTGCGGCAAGACCCTCAAATACCTGCATTACCGTAAGTCCGAAGGTAGCTGGCTTTAACGTGGCGCCAAGCTGATTTTTAATAGCAGGCAGCGAGGAGGCACCGCCTTTATCTTCACCTGACACGCGAGCACGAACCGCATAGTTAACGCCCATTTCAGATACTAACGAAGCCAATTCTACATCGTCTGTGCCATACACCACGCGATTTAAGTATTCTGAAACATCAATGCCAAAATGCGTTGTACATAGATTTTGGATCACGTCATCAGGCGTACCTTTTTCATCCACGCCATAGTGTTTCCACAATAACTGCATCAAGGTATCTAAATTCACTTGTTCGTTTGACTGCTTACGAAGGAGTAAATCTAACCCAAGGGCGATAATGCCTCCCTTGGTGTAATAACTTACGATATTGTTAGTAGCGCTCGCATCTTGCTTATAGAATTTTGTCCATGCGTCGAAACTACTTTCAGCTGCACTTTGTTTAAAGCGACCAGCGTTTTGCAAAAGTCGACTGACATTTTGCGCAACAATATCGAGGTATTTCTGTGGTTCAATAACGCCGGCTCTAGCAAGGGTGACGTCATCATAGAAACTGGTAAAGCCTTCATAAATCCACAGCTGATTCGTGTATGTTTCTTGAGATAAGTCTGGTTTCACCATTACGCTAGGTTTAATGCGCTTAACATGCCATGTGTGGAAAAATTCATGGCTGCACAGACTTAAGAACGTAATGTAGCTGTCGGTTTTTTTCTCACTTTCACCAACTAGAGGAAGGTCGAAGCGAGGGTAAAGAAGGGCAGTAGAATACTTATGCTCTAAACCGCCGAACCCATTGTCGGCAAGCAGCGTCATAAACAGGTAGTTATTAATAGGTTGTGGAGCACCAAACAAATCTAGGTGGTGCTTGCAAATTGGCGTTAAGTCACTTGCTATGCGCTCATAATCAATATTGTTGTTACCTGAGAAAAGTAACGTAAACGTAATGCCGTCAACCTCAAAGCTGTGTGTGTCTGCAATGCCCACATAAATGGGATGATCAATGAGCTCATCGTAATTTTTTTCAACGAAGTGCCACCGAGACGGGCTTGTACTTTCACAACGAGAAGGCATTGACGTATACGCCTTCCAATTCGAGGTTGCAGAATCGCTGTCGTTCAGCTCAATGTCCACCTCACACGGCACATTCTCGAAGCCGGAAACGTTTAGAAACGCACTGGTTCCATTTATAAACGCATATTGGTCGTTCATAAAAGCAGAGCGAATAGATAAGTCGTTGGCATAAACCGAGTAAACGACCGTACATGGTTTTCCATCTGTGTCTACACGCCAAGTTTGTTTATCGAGCTTAGTTACCGAAAGGCTATAAACGCTTCTATCGCCAACATTTTCAGTACTATGACCTTCAGAAGTGTTTGCAGTTAGCTCGATAATGCTTTTTGCAAAATCGCGCACCATGTAGCTTCCCGGGATCCAGCTTGGAAGGCTAAGCTCAATTGATGAGCCAGAATGCTCAGGTATTTGCAGCGCGACAGTAAATTGATGGGCACGCCAATTGGAAATAGTTAACGTATAGCGAAGAGCAGAGGTCATAAACGTCCGAAAAGATAAGCAAAACTATCCCTCAACTATATCAACCTATTGAGTTAATCCCAATAGATTGCCTGCTACTAAGAGGCAATTTTTACGTTTATTGAACATGGTTTTCAATCGTAGTATTGATAAGTTTTTGTTTGATGCGTACATTGAGTTAAATGACATTAAATCCAGCAATAACAAATACAAATGGCTGAAAAAATACAAAGCAATTTACTAAGCGAAGATAATTTGGAATCGTTGCGTACGCTGGTACCCGGCGATACAGTAGATTTACAAATTGCTATGCCTGCAGCGCCAAAGCGTGTGAAGACTGACTACATAGGCATGCTTATTGATGAATGTTTGCTTTTTCATATTCCAACATCGGCGAAGTGGATTACCGTTAGGGATGCTCTGACTGTTGGCAACGATATCGTGGTGCGTTCTGTGCTTGAGGGCGATACTGGCCAGGTTATTGCGTTTAAAGTGAAAGTACTCAAATTGCTTTCAAAGCCATCAGGCTTACTTATTACAACCTTCCCAAAACGTATTGAAAGTATAGGGCTTCGCGCTGTAAAGCGTGCTCAACTTGGCGTTTCAGTAACGTTAGAAGCTGACGTTTATCCCAGTGACGAAAACGTAACGGGGATCATCATAGATTTAAGTGAAAAAGGGTGCAAAGTAGCGTTACAGGTCAAGCCAAATTGGCCGGTAATGCTCGATGAAGCTGAGGTTAAGCTAAACTATTCGTTGGACGGTAAAGAAGTAGCGCTTACTGCAAAAGTTAAAAATCATAAGCTTGATAGTGATGTGGTTTATTATGGGCTCGCCTTTACCTGTGAAGAAAAATTGATAAAAACGCTGTTGTCCCGACACACATTGTTAACGTAGGAAAACAATAGTTGGGTGCTCTTTAGATAATAATCAAAATAACAGGCTAAGGGGATCTACATGAGAAGTATTGAGCGACTTTTAATGCAGTACGGTGAAAGCCACCAAAACAAGACCAACGTTATCATCCATGCTATTGCCGTACCCAGCATCTATTTCGTAATGATAGGTTTGCTTTGGAGTTTGCCGGTACCTGAAATGATAGCGCAGTTCGATATAACGTGGGCGCATATCATAGCGGTTCCCGTATTGTATTATTATTTTATGTTGTCTGGTCCGATTGGGGCTGCAATGACCCTCTTAACTATACTGTGTTTCGGTGCAGTTAATACCCTAGACCACTTCAGTATCTCAGTATGGTTATTTTCTCTTGTACTGTTTGTCGTTATGTGGATTTTGCAGTTTATTGGCCATCATATCGAGGGCAAAAAGCCTTCGTTTTTTGACGATTTGCGCTTCTTGCTGGTTGGCCCAGCCTGGTGGTGGGTGCACTGGCTGAAAAGAATGAATATCAGTTACTGAGCTTAATCAGCGAATTGATATAGCCAAAACATGTCTAATTTCAAGATTTTGCCCTGCGACAAGAAGCATAAGGGGCACGACCAAGGCGCTTGGGTCGTGGCAAGGCTTGCGTATAATCTTCTTATAAGTTTTTAAATTGGTAATATTGTGAGTCGCTTTCAGCGTGTAATAGAAAGTAATGAACGTTTATTTTGGACATTGCACAGTGCAGGCTGGGCAGGGTTCGCAATAATTTATTACATCGGATCTTTTCTCCATGATGTTCGACCCATTTGGGTTTTCATCATCATGCTTAATGCCTATGCAGGATGGTTGCTAACCATTCCGCTTCGCTACATCTATCGATGGGCAAGAAAGCAATCACCGCTCAACATGATCATCATAGTGATTGTGTCGTGCTACTTAATTGCTTTGCTATGGGCCGTGGTGAAAAACATTAACTACTGGGAAATCTACAAGCACGGATATCGCCCAGACGAATGGTATATGTATTTTACCAACACCATTAACTCGCTAATAATGGTGGGGTGTTGGAGTGGTGTGTACTTTGGCATCAAGAACTTCCAAATGCTTCAAAAAGAGAAGCAGAACGCGTTAAAGGCGAGTACCATGGCGCACCAAGCTCACATAAAGATGTTGCGCTATCAACTCAACCCGCATTTTCTCTTTAATACGCTTAACGCTATCTCAACTCTTATTCTTTTAAAAGAGAACGACACAGCAGAAGCGATGGTGTCGCGTTTGAGTGACTTTCTACGTTATTCATTAGACAACGACCCGATAAAGCGAGTACCGCTAGGTCAGGAAATAAAGGCATTACGACTCTATCTAGAGATAGAGAAGGTACGTTTTGACGATCGTCTAGAAGTACTATGGGACATCGATGAAGGGTGTGAAAGTGCACTTGTGCCGAGCATGATCTTGCAGCCCATTATTGAAAACTCAATAAAGCACGCCATATCTAAGATGGAAAATGGTGGTCGTATAGCGATTACGGCACGTACATTTGGCAATGATTTGTTAATGGATGTTGCCGATAACGGACCTGGTGCAGATATCAAAGACGGAACACTTAGTCGAGAAAACGGCGTAGGCCTAGCCAATATAAAAGAGCGTTTGCAATCCCTCTATCATCGTAATTTTGCATTCTCTATAGAACACAATCAGCCTTCAGGCGTGCGAGTTAGAATACGCATTCCCTATGAAGTTAAGGACGTATAACATGACAAAGCAAGTGATTAAAACCATTGTAGTGGACGACGAACCTTTAGCACGCAAGGGCCTTCGTGCCAGGTTAGAGCGTCATGATGATGTGCAGGTGCTTGCAGAGTGTCAGAACGGCCTGGAGGCTGTAAGTAGCATTTCTCAACATCGTCCAGATTTGGTGTTTTTAGATATTCAAATGCCTGGCTTAAACGGCTTTCAGGTTATTCACAAGTTGCGCGAACTGAAACAGCCCATTCCCATGATCGTTTTCGTAACTGCTTATGACAGCTACGCAATAAAAGCATTTGACGTGCATGCTTTAGATTATCTGTTAAAGCCAGCAGACGACGAGCGCTTAGGTGCGGCGTTAAACAAAGTACGTGAATATTACTCAACTCAGCATCAAGATGAGCAGTCACAAAAATTGGTAAGCCTTGTTGCTGAACTTACTGGCGATGATTGCGAAGAGATTTTACGCAAGTTAGCTAATGGTGAGCCGGTTGAAACCAATCCATACCCAGATGTATTGGCTATTAAAGATGGCTCAGAAGTAACGCGCGTAAACGTTCAAGACATTCAATGGATTGATGCTGCAGGTGATTATATGTGCGTTCACGCACTGGATGGCATGCATATAATGCGCAAAACCATGAAAGAACTTGAGCAGGAACTCAACCCACAGTTCTTTGTTCGAGTGCACCGTTCAGCTATTGCTAATATCCGTTTTGTTAAAAAGTTAGTGAGCCATATTAGTGGCGAATATCATTTAATACTTCAAAATGATACAGAACTTAAAGTGAGTCGCAGTCATCGTGATAAAGTGAAAGCGGCAATGAAGATGTAAAGAAGCTTGAGCATTAAGTACTAAAAGGCGGTGTTTTATTATAAAGCACCGCCTTTTTTGTTTTTACAATCTATAAAAGTTTCAAGTTAAACAGCGTCTGAACCATCTTACTTAGTCGCAGCTGTATCTTTCGTTCATTAGGGTACGCATAGCGTCAACCCGGGCTTGATTGAGGGGCTTTGTTTCTTCCCAAGTTTTGGGTAGAGGTACGGTAATAGGGCGTTGATTAACTTCACCAACCATTATGTTGGTGACGTCGCTTCCTACTAAGCTTATGGCGAATTCGCCAAGAGTAGTGGCGAGTAGTCGATCCTGTGCTACCGGCGAGCCGCCACGTTGGACATGTCCCAAGGTTACTGGCCTAACGTCGTTGATATTGTGATACTGCAAAGCTTCGGTTAATCCTGTTAAGCCATTAGGCCAAACGTTTTCAGCTACTACAACAATAAAACTGACGGGCCCTTTCAAAGCACGCTGCGCTTTTATCTGGTTTACGATCTTTTTGATTTCAGTCTCAGCGGATTCAAAAAACTCAGGAACAACCACATAGTCAGCAGCCGCGGAAAGGGCACCATTTAATGCTAAAAAGCCAGCATTGCGACCCATTACTTCTACAAGGAAAATACGTTCGAACGCATCAGCTGTATCACGAACTTTATCGATAGAACTCATGGCGGTATCTATTGCGGTAAAGTAGCCTATAGTGGCATCAGTGCCCGCTATATCGTTATCAATTGTTCCAGGAATACCAAGAATCTGGCCATCCCATAGTTCGCTCAACTTTGCTGCGCCGCGAAAAGATCCGTCACCACCGATTACAATAAGTGTGTCGATCTCTGCCTGTCTCAAGTTATCAGCCGCTTTGATAAGCCCTTCACGATTTTTAAATTCTTTACACCTTGCGCTGTGTAGTATGGTGCCGCCTTGCTGGATAAGATTGTGCGTTGAATCAAGAGATAGAGGAATAAACTCTTGCTGTAGTAATCCGTTGTAGCCGTGCTTGTAGCCAAGTAAGGTAAAATTAGCTTTCTGACACGCAATAATTGCGGCACGTATACATGCATTCATACCTGGGGCGTCGCCACCAGAGGTTAAAATTGCGACACGTTTTGACACATTAAAGTCCTTCTTTTTACAGGCAATGCCATTAAAGTAGAGTAAAGGCTGTGCAACGTAAAGTTCTCTATTGCGGATATTTATTGCGTAATATCAAAGTAAAATTCAATTTTTCAGTACACAGCAATAAGCGTTTTTGCTTGTCACGACGTAACTAACGTAAAAAAAGGAAATACTATGCGTTCATTGTTGGTTGTTGTCTTTATTATTTTTCTTACTTCATGCAGTTCTAAGCTGGCCTATAACAACCTGGATTGGTGGGTGTATTGGTACATGGACGACTACATCGAGCTTAAAGATGAGCAAGAGGAGAAGTTTGATGCGCATTTACAAAACTGGTTGAGCTGGCACAAGAAGAGTGAACTTACTCGTTATAAAGCGCAATTAGAGGATATAAAAAAGCAGATTCAGAATGACACCCTTAATTCGAGTATTGTTTATAACAACCTTGAGCTAGCTAGATCGCATTGGGAGCGCGTACGAGACGAGGTCAGTCCTGAATTAGCGGCTATTGCTAAAACACTCGATGATGAACAAGTTGTCACCCTATTTGCGGCATTAGAAAAAGACAATAAAGAAGAAGAGGAAGAGCGACAAGAGGCGCTGGAAAAGTCTGAAGCAGAGAGACTTAAAGATAGAATTGAGCGAATACAAGAAACAATAAGTGAGCGTATTGGAGATCTAAGTAAAGAGCAAAAACAAATTGTTAGCACCTACGCACAACAATTTATTTCTACAGGTGACGCTTGGATAACGTATCGCAGAAACATTCAAAATGCGGCAAGAAAGCTATTCGTTTCGCGCAAGCAAAACGAAAGGTTTGAGCAAGAATTGGTGTCGCTAATGCAAAATCCGGATAATTATAAAAGCGATGTGTACAAGCAAAGTAGTGCTCATAATATGACTGTGACAGCAACGCTACTGGCCGAGATATTTTCAACTCTTTCAGAGAAACAGCGTCAAACACTGATTGAAAACGTGGATGAGCTAATCGAAACGGTTGATAATTTTATGGATTAGTTAGTAATACTTTGGCTCAGTACTCATTCAGCTCGGTCGATACAGTACTGGCCTTCTCGTAATACAAGAAGAAAGCTCCGACTTATGGTGGTAGAACTCAGTACTAAATAAGGTATTAAGTTATAATTCCTTCCAATCGATTTTAAGAACTTTACCTTCTTCGTTAGCAACGAAAAGGGGAAGTTCGGTCAATTTAGTGTTTTTTTGTTTTAATGTTTTAAGGTTCTCGTAGGAATACTGCCTCTGTATATGCCACTCTACCTTATTCCTTGATTTGTATTCTAAATCAATATTCCACCTACCCAGATAAGAAACCGCGCTTGGTTGAAGCGAGAAAAAGCAGCCATCGCATTCAGGTTTTTTAAAACGTCTTACCCCAATGTTCGAAAAAGCTGGAGTTATCGATTTTAGATAGTATTTGCCAGTTTTAACTTTGACGAGTTTTGGGAGGTGTTTCTCGTTAGCTTGACTACCCTCGAATTGCTGTGTGCTAGGTACTTTTAATCCGCGAATAACAAATATTTCACCACTGTTTAGCTCTTCAAATGTCATTCTGTGAATACCAGCATCGGCTAGTATAAAAGACTCGTTCTGACTTAGCGCCTGTTCATCGGCGCTAACCTCGTTGATTAAAATTGCCATCAGTAAAAAAACTAACAATCTCATAGCTCACCAGTTTTCTAATTCAAAAGCCAATATATTTAGAGAGTTCATCTCTAAGGTTGGTGTATTTTTCTTTGTACGGCGCCTTAAGTGACATATCGTCAATCAATTTAAACAACCGCTTACACTCATTAATGAGTTTCATTTCGGCTTTATCTTCTTTGATTGCAATTTGTAGAAGACATTGTAATAGATTAAGCGCAACCCCTGTATTTACAGGAGCAAAGCCTTGAGCAAGGGCAAATGAAGCTTTAGCACGTTCGTAATCTTGCTGCTGATAGTGTTGAATGCCTTCGCGGTTGAACTGTTGATAACTGGCTAAGTTTTTCTGAGCATTGAGGGCTTGCGCATCCAGCATGTTTAGACTGTTTTGGTCGAGCTCATCCTGTCTTGAAGTTAAAAGTGCATTCAACTGTAGCGCATCATCAAACTCACCCAGTTTATACATAACGTTAATACTGTCAGGAATAAACGCGGTAGGAACTTCCGTGTACTTATCGTCAAGCAGTGTTTGTGACGTTGTTAAGTGGCGTTTGGCATCAATCAGTTTGCCGTCTATAGCGCTAATTCTAGCGTTGACGATTGTACCAAATATATCTACGTCAAAATCTCTGTCCATTTTTTGAAGATGTTCATCAAACTTTCCTCTTTGCAGAGTTAGTAATGCTTCTTGCTGATACTTATTGCGCTGGCGCTTGTCGTCTGCAAACTCTGCGACATCTAAAAGGCTTCGGATAATACCGCACCAGTGTAAACTTGTTTTGTGAACGGTTCGTTTCGATAAATCCCAGATCGCTTGGCTTGAACTCGCTGCCAGCACTAAATCGTCATTTTGCCGACCTATTTCACAGGCTTTGAAATGCCTGGGTAAGGAGTAGGGTGACAGTTTTATTGCTTCTTTTATTGCATCAAGTGCTTTGTCGCCAGCTGTGGTGGCTTGGTGTGCTTGCGCAAGAATATCGTGGGCGTCTGCATTGAACCGGTTACGCTTTAGCGTTCTCTTGGCAATTGAAATCGCTTTCTCATATTCCTTTAAAAGCAAGTAAGTTTTTCCAATAGCTATTTGTGCCCACAGCACGGGTTTTCCGTCAATGTAGTCACGTAACACATCTAGCGCTTTATCGGGTTGCTTTATACGCCAATATAGCTCGACTAATAGCTGTTCACAGTGACCTTTATAGTGGGAAGGGGCGTCAAGTAACGCTTCGATATGGTCGATCGCACTGTTTATTTCACCCTGTTCAACGAGACTAAACGCTTGCTGGAGAAACTGTCTTTTTTGCCACGCACGAACAATACGAGACTTCAGCTGAACTTGAGAAAAGGGCTTAATTAAAAAATCATCGGGTCTACGTTCAATACTACCCAACACTATCGGTCGAGCGCTATCTGCGCTTATCAGAATGAACACCGATGTGGGACTGATAAGCCTTCGAGTGCGCAACTCTTCAATGAGCTCATAGCCATTTTTGTTGTCAGCTCCCAGGTGTAGATCACAAATGACAATATCAAACTTATGCTTTTTACATAGTGATACCGCTTGTTCAGCAGATGACTTCGTAACTACATCAGATGCGCCCATCGAATGCATCAGCCCCTTTAATAAAAGAAGGAAAGGGCGTTGGTCTTCAACAATCAGTACTTGTTTGTTGCTAAATTGCATTTCAAATCCATGAATGAGCGCGCGATTACTTTATAGGAGTATATCTAATTTTAGATAATAAGCTTAAGAAAAACATTATCTTGCCGAAAACATAAGTATACATATGAAGTTGTAAATAAGAATGTCGCAAGAAACTGTCGAAGCTCGTGAGCAAATACCTATTGACCCCAGTATATACTGGGAGCGTAGTGGTGTGCTTGCTAAAGCATCTGCGCAGGGAGCGTTGTTCTCTTTATATCTTGCTATGCAGCAACATAGTGTTGCCGAGCCATTAGAAATTGAAGCGGTAGCGTCAGAATCTGATGATAAAAGCAGCATCGAATCCAAGCTTGCATCGTTAAATTATTATAGAAGGCCATCGCTAGCTGCTAATGAAAGCGAATGGGGCAGAATGCGCGTTTTGTCTGAGTTAGTATCTCAAGACTATGCAGCAGCAAGATTATATTTAAGTATGAATCCCTCTCCACTATCACAAACTGATGATGCTAAACGTCTACCCGACGATGTAGTAGATAATTGTAGTTTGGCAACACAAAAGCGGTTGAAAAAGGAATACGCTAACACCGTGAAGGAAGATAATACG
>Ga0163180_10002351_pt1 | contig 10586 bp, 7 predicted proteins | sample AtlANTMetagenome_2_FD_109647 | JGI IMG/M metagenome (GOLD analysis project Ga0163180, IMG submission 109647) | Marine eukaryotic phytoplankton communities from the Atlantic Ocean - Atlantic ANT 4 Metagenome | ecosystem: Environmental > Aquatic > Marine > Oceanic | place: North Atlantic Ocean...
CCAAGTATGTCTTTATGGAGAAAGAAACAAGAATACTCCGCTTACGAACAAGATAACACTTTAGTTAATAGAGATGAGCTTAACGAAAAATATGGCTATCTTGGTTTAAATTTTAAAGAAGATACAAGAAAGCATGTTGCAGATTATTTAGTTGAACAAAAAGAAAAAGAAATAAGAAGATCTGAAACAGTTGCTAAGGGTCCCCAAAACATTTTTGCAAAAAGCTCATATTTTTTAACTTCTCTTGGTACAAGTTTTTTAGATCCAATAAATATTGCAGCATCTTTTGTTCCAGTAGTGGGTCAAGCTAAATTTGCTAGTATGGTTGCTAAGTCTGGTAAAAATATTGCAAGACTTAAAAAAGGTGCCGTAGAGGGTTTTGTTGGAAACTTAGCTGTTGAGCCTATTGTTTATGGAGTACACAGATCTCAACAATCCGATTATGATGAGTACGATGCTTTTATAAATGTTGCAGCTGGTGGTTTGATAGGTTCTACTTTTCATGCTGGTTTTGGAAAGCTAGGAGATTTTATTGCAAAAAAACAAGGCAAGCCAAATATATATCAAAGATTAGCTGCTGCCTCTCCAGAAAACCAACAAGCATTATTAAAATATACTATTGGCAAACATTTAAGAGGAGAGAAAATAGATACTGGAGATTTAATTGTAAATAGAAGTAGAACTGGAGACAAACAATTAAATCAAATAGACGATCAAATATCAGAATTTAAAAAATTATATTCAGATGCAATTAAAAAAGGCGACAGAAAATCTGCCAAAATATATTTACAAAATATTAGAAATTTACAAAAAACTGAAAGACAACTATTTGATGCTAAGAAAAAAGCAAACGATCAAGCAGTAGAAAAAGAAAGAGCTGTATTAAAACAAAGAGACGAGACTGGAGCTATCACTAGAGAAGAATTAAATGTTAGAGAAAAAAATACAAGTGAATTAGAAAACGAGGCAGAGTTTTTAAATCAAAGACAAAAACTACATCAAAAACAATTAGATGTTAAAGATGAAGATATAGAAGATCTTGAGATTGGTGTAGCAAAAGACAGACAAGAAATAACTAAAATAGATAATAATATTAAAAATAAAACAACAATTAGAGATGCTATTAGAGCTGGTGCTAATTGTGTTAAAAGAGGAACTTAATGGTTAAGATAAAAAATCCTACTGTAAAAAGAGTAAGCAGATGCTTTAAAGAAGTACAAAGAATAACTGGAGATCTTCTACCAGATGAAAAAATTAATGAAATATTAGATGAAGTTAAAATACAAATAAACGAAAGTAAGTTTAAACAAAATCAAGAAAAAACAGAAAATTTAATTGCAGATAATGTTGCTGAAAAATTAGAATATGAGCAAGCATTAAAAAAAAGAAATTTAGCAGAAAACAATATTAAAGCTTTAGAACTTGTAGAAAAAGTAAAAGATGCAGTAGATTTATCGGAGGGTAAATTAAAACCTAAACAAGCTTTATTAGGTGTTTTAGTTGGTATTCAAGAATTTTCTTTAGTGGCTAGAAACTCAATTGGTTCAAAACAAGATACAATTGAAGTAGTTGAATTAACAAGAATGTATCAAGCAATAAAAGATGTGGGCGATGATGTTTGGGATAATTTTACAAGTGGAGCTTTAGATTTAGAAATTAAAAAAGCAATGCTTGGCGAAACAGTTTTAAATGAACAAGCTTTACAAATTTCTAAAATATTAAAATCTTATCAAGAAGACTGGCGTTTAAGATTAAATGATTTAGGAGCTAACATTGGCAAACTTGATGACTGGCTAACAAGACAAAGCCACAATACAGAAAAAATGGCGAATGCTAGCAAAGGATCAAAAAAAGTTGCAGAAAATAGAACGGCTTGGAGAGAATTTATTAAAACAAGATTAGATCTACCAAGAACTTTTGAGGGTGTAAGAGATCCAGAAAAAATTGATGAAATATTAGATGGTATTTATGATAGCTTTATGGCTAACGATCATCTTAAACATGGTGGGACTAATAGTATTTACGGAACTAAAAATGTCACTAATAGACTAAACGCATCAAGAGTTTTACATTTTAAAGATGCAACAGCTAGACATGAATACGACATAGCTTTTGGCGAGCCATCATTAAAAGAAAGTGTATTAGGTGTATTAAGTAATTCTGCAAGAAACATAGCTTTAATGCAAGAACTAGGTACAAATCCTAAAGATACTTTTAATAAAGCTTTAGCCGTACTTAGAAAACAATATAAAAAAACAAATCCAGAATTTTCAAGACAATTAAATTTTGAAAATTTTAGTAAAGAATTTTCTGAATTAGATGGATCTATAAATGGTGCATCTAATGAGATAGCAGCTAAAGTAGGTATGACTATTAGAGCTATTCAAACAATGGGTAAGTTAGGTTTTGCTGCGCCAACATCTATAGCCGATCTTGGTCAATATATGGCTACTTCTAAATTTCAAGGCAGAGGTTTATTTAATGGATTATTTGAGGCTTTAGGATCTTTATTTAAAACACAAGACAAAGCAGCTATGGAAGTTTTAGGGGTGGTAAGTAATTCTATTCATTCTTTCCAAGGCAATAAATATGGTTCAAGTAGTGATACCTGGGGAACTATGGGAAAACTACAAAATATGTTTTTTAAATACAACAGTTTGAACAGATGGATCTCAAGTTTAAAATCTGGAATGACAGTTGGTTTAGCTCGTCATTATGGAATGCTAGCTGATACTAAATGGTTAGATTTAAAAATTAGAGAAAGAAATGTTTTAAAACTCTATGGTTTTGATGAGGGTAAATGGGACATGTTGCGTTCTATTAAAACTTTGGATGTAGAAAATAAAAGATATATGACAGCAGAAGATGTCAATAGTATATCAAACGATACAATAAAAAAATATACTGGCAAAGATTTAAGCGACAGAGAAATAAGAAATTTTAAAAAAGATCTTGAGATGACTTGGAGAAATGTTTTAGTCGATCAAGCTATGCACGGAACCCCAGAGCCAGATAGTGCTGTTAGAGCATTTATGAACCAAGGATATAAAAAAGGTACAGCTGGAGGAGAAGTGTTAAGATTTATGGGTCAATTTAAATCTTTTCCTATAACTATTTGGAAAAAAATTATAGGTAGAGAATTAAAATCTTATGGACCAGACGATAGCAAATTTGCTCAAATATCTGGTTTAACTTCTATGATTTTATTATCAGCTATGTTTGGTTATATTGCTATGTCTGTTAAAGATATGCTTAAAGGTAGATCCCCAAGAGATCCAAAAAGACCAGGTGTATTATTTCAAGCATTTGCTCAAGGTGGTGGGGTAGGTATATATGGAGATTTTATATTCCAAGAACTGCAAAACGAATATGGCGGTGGTATGGCAGAGACTATCATGGGACCAACATTTGGAGATATAGAGAAAATATTTAGTATTGTTCAAAATGCAAATGATCCAGCTAAAGCTGGTAAAAAGTTTGTTCAGTTTGCAGAGGGTAATATACCATTCTTAAATATGTACTATTCTAAGGCTGCTTATGATTATTTGGTTGGCTATCAATTAAAAGAGTTTTTAGACCCAGGATATTTTGACAGAATATCTGAAAAACATAACGATCAAAGGGGTCAAACTTACTTTTTAAAGCCATAAATAGTTATAGACAGAATTGACAAATTAATTTAATACGAAAAATATAGTGGGAGTATAACGCCTACGATTTTTCCTTACAAACAGAAACTAAAAAAATTATGACAGTATCGAGTATTAATACTAAAAATTCCTATAATGGAGATGGATCAACTACTAGCTTTGCCTATACTTTTCCAATTCATACTACAGCTGAGTTAAAAGTTATTGAAAGAGCTGCAAATGGAACTGAAACAGTTAAATCATTAACTACACATTATGCGGTTGTAGATAATGGATCTGCTGGTGGACAAGTTAATTTTGGCACAGCTCCAGCATCTGGTGTGACAGTTGTATTGTTAAGAGATACAAACTTAACGCAAGAAACAGATTATGTTGCTAATGATCCATTCGGAGCTGAAACGCATGAGGCAGCTCTTGATAAATTAACTTTACAAATTCAAGAGGCTCAAGAAGAATTAGATAGATCTATTAAATTATCTAGAACCAATACTATTACTAGCACAGAATTTACAATAGGATCTACAGACAGAGCTGGAAAAATGTTAGGGTTTGATAACTCTGGAAATTTATCTGTCACTCAAGAAATAGGATCTAATAGAGGAAATTGGTCGGCATCTACTTCTTATGCAGTTAGAGATATTGTTAAAGATACCTCTACTAATAATATCTTCATGGCTAAGACGGCTCACACTTCGTCTGGTTCACAACCTTTAACTACAAATACTGACAGCGCAAAATGGGATCTATTAGTTGATACAGCGTCTGCTACAACTTCTGCAACTAACGCAGCTAGCTCAGCAACATCCGCAGCATCATCCGCCAGCACAGCAACGACTAAAGCGTCTGAGGCATCAACATCCGCAGCATCTGCTTTATCTCATAAGAACGATGCTAATACTGCTAAGACAGCAGCTGAGACTGCAAGAACAGCAGCTCAAACTGCTCAAACAGCAGCAGAGGCTGCTTTAGATACTTTTGATGATAGATTTTTAGGAGCTAAATCTTCTGACCCATCTGTAGATAATGATGGTGCAGCCTTAGTAGATGGAGCAATTTATTTTGACACTACTAACGATGTTATGAAAGTCTATGACTTGAGTAATACTGTTTGGAGACAACTAGCATTAACTGGAACTAATCAAACTAATGTAAATACAGTTGCGGGTCAAATATCTCCAACAAATAACATAGCAACAGTTGCTGGAGCAAATACTAATATTTCTACAGTAGCTGGATTAAATTCTGAAATTACAACTTTAGCTGGGATCTCTGGTTTATCATCTTTAGCTGGAGCTAGTGCAGCTGTCACAAATGTAAATAATAATTTAACAGCTGTTCAAAACTTTGCAGATGTTTATAGAATATCATCATCAGCTCCATCATCATCTTTGAATGTTGGAGATCTTTATTTTGATACAACAGCTAATGAATTAAAAGTTTATAAATCTAGTGGTTGGGCGGCAGCTGGTTCTACAGTTAATGGAACCTCAGCTAGATTTAATTACACAGCTACAGCTGGTCAAACTACATTTACTGGTGCTGATACAGCGGGAAATACACTTGCTTATGATGCGGGATTTGCAGATGTTTATCTTAATGGGGTGCGTTTATCAGCAGCTGATATAACAATTACATCTGGAACTTCTGTAGTGCTTGCAAGTGGAGCAGCTGCGGGAGATATTTTAGATGTTGTAGCTTATGGAACATTTAATGTTGCAGCTGTAAATGGTTCTGCCATAAATGCTGGCACAATTAACAATGCAAGATTACCTAGTACAATATCACAAACTAATTTAGTAGCAGCTGGCGATGGATCTTCTGCGGATGGTTATATAACTTTAAATTGCAGCCAAAATTCTCATGGAGTAAAAATTCAATCTCCAGCTCATAGTGCGGGTCAATCATATACTTTAATTTTACCTACATCGGTTGGTACGGCAAATCAAGTTTTAGCTACAAACGGAAACTCAACAAATCAATTAACTTGGATAGATGCTGCTGAAACAAAACCTACTGTAGCAAATGTTTCTCAAACTATTGCGCCAGCTACAGCTACATCAATTAATATTACTGGGACCAACTTTAGCAATATCCCTCAAGTAGAATTTATTAAATCAGATACTGGAGCTATAACCCAGGCTAACTCAATATCTTTAACTAACGCAACAACGCTTGCAGTTAATGTGACTTTGGCATCTGGAACTTATTATGTAAGAGTAGAGCTAGATGATGGTAATGCAGCAAGATCTACAAACGCTATTATTACAGCATCAACAGCTCCATCATTTAGTACAGCTGTGGGATCTTTAGGATCTTTTGCTGGGAATTTTTCTGGTACAGTAGCAACGATTGCTGGATCATCGGATAGTGCAATAACTTTTTCAGAAGTAGGATCAAATTTATCTGGAGCAAATGTGACTTTAAATACATCTACTGGCGCATTGACGACAACAGATTTTGGAGGTAGTAGTACAACACCTACTCAATATAATTTTACAATTAGAATTACAGACCAAGAGGGTCAAACAACAGACAGAGCTTTTAGTTTTACTTCTAGCTTTGGAGCTACGGGAGGAGCGCAATTTAACTAATGGCACAAACTTATTTAACAAATACTAATCCGACAGCAGGAAATAGAACTAAAGGTACTATTTCTGTATGGGTTAAAAGATCTGGGTTAAGTTCAAACCAACATATTTATACAGAATTTAATGATGGAAATAATTTTGGTGCTTTAAGGTTTAATAGCAATGATAGCCTAGGTTTTTTCTCTTATAATAGTGGTTCTGCACAAATAGATATTAATACTAATAGAAGATTTAGAGATACTAATGGTTGGTATCATATAGTAGTTGCATGGGATACAACTGATGGAACATCAACAGATAGAGTCAAAATATATATTAATGGTGTAAGAGAAACTTCATTTAGTGGTTCTCCTACTTATCCATCATCTAGTCAAAATTTAATGTTTAGTCAAGGTTCTACTTATTATCCAATAGTTATTGGTAGAAGGGGAGATAATGCAGAATATTTTGATGGTTCTATGTCACATTTTCATAGAGTAGATAACCAACAATTAGCACAAACAGTATTTGGAGAAACAGATAGCACAACTGGAGAATGGAAAATTAAAACCTCTCCTAGTATTACTTATACTGGTTCAAGTGATTTTAACTTTTTTGTTTTGAAAGATGGAAATTCAGTTACAGACCAATCTGGTCAAGGTAATAATTTAACAGTTGGTTATGGTACACTTTCAAAAACAGAAGATTGTCCAAGCAATATTTTTTGTACAGCAAATCCATTATCAAGTGGAAATTCAGAAGCATTTAATGGAAACACAAATATATTTTTTGATGATACTGGTCAATGGAGAGCAATGTATTCAACTTTAGGTGCATCATCTGGTAAATATTATATGGAAGCTAAAGTAGATGCAGTTGGTGGAGAAGCATCAATAGGAGTTATTCCAGCAGATAGAGCAAGTTTAAACCAAGATACTGGAGATTATTTAGGAAAAGAAACAGATAGTATTGGTTATCTTAATAATGGAAGAATTTTTAAAAGTAATTCACAATTAGAAACTGGATTAGCTTCTATGTCATCAGGAACAATAGTAGGAATTTCTTTAAATTTAGATGCTAATACTGTTCAATTTTATAATAATGATAGTGCTGTTGGTAGTGCAGTTTCATTAAACGCAGATACAACTTATCTATTTGGTTTTTCTGGTTATAGCGACACAAGATTTTATGCAAATTTTGGGAATGGATATTTTCATACAACAGCAGTATCTAGTGCTGGAACTAACGCAAGTGGAAATGGAATATTTGAATATGATGTAAAACCATCAGACGCAACAGCTTTATCAACGAAAGGATTAAATTTATAATGGCATACACAACAATTAATAAATCTACAGCACATCACGATTGCAATCTTTATCAAGCCAATGGTAGTGGTAAAACTATAAGTGGCATGGAATTTCAGCCAGATATGATCTGGACAAAAAATCGTTCAAGTGGTTCTTATATTCCAGCTATTGTAGATGCTGTAAGAGGTGGCACAAAAAAAATATTTACTTGTAATAATAATACTGAAAGTACAGATGCAAATGCTGTAACATCATTTACTTCCGATGGATATACATTTGGTTCAAGTGGAAGTTTTAATTATAGTACAGACAATTATGTGAACTGGTGCTGGAAAGCAAATGGTTCTTCGGGAAGTGCTAATACAGATGGTACTATAAATTCTACTGTATCTGTAAACTCAACAGCAAAATTTAGTATTGTTTCATATACTGGTACTCAAAGTGCTGGAACAGTTGGTCATGGATTAGGTGTTGTACCATCTATGATTATTGTAAAAAGTTTAGCAAGTAATGATGCTTGGTATGTTTGGATTAAAGGATTTAGTGGTACAGATGCCATATTTTTAGATTCAACTTCAGCAAAAGGCAGTCACTCTACTTATTGGAATAGTACTACTCCAACATCTTCGGTTTTTTCAGTTATAAATAATACAGGGACAAATAATTCTGGTGGAATGATAGCTTACTGTTTTGCAGATGTAGTCGGCTATCAAAAGCATGGTACCTATGTTGGCAATGGGTCAACGAATGGTGTATTTCAATATTTAGGATTTAAACCCGAATGGCTAATGTTGAAAAGAACAGATGGTGCTGATTGGTGGGGTGTTTGGGATAGTAAAAGATTAGGATATAATCCTGGAAACAAACACATAAGAGTTAATGAAAGTAATTATACTGAGGCAGACAAAGATGTTGACCAACTTTCAAATGGTTTCAAAATAAATTCAACTGATACAGCTATTAATGCTAGTGGTGGAAATTATATCTACATGGCATTTGGTCAGAGTTTGGTTGGCAGCAATAATGTTCCATGCACAGCGAGGTAAATAAATAATATGACAAGAAATAGAAATTTATCAGATTTATTAGATACAAACGGAGATGTAAAATCGGCTGCATTAGATAATGTTCCAGCATCTAACAATGCTAGTGCATTAACAACTGGAACACTACCAGACGCAAGATTATCTAATCAAGCAAAAGTAGTTAAAGGAACATCTGCTCCTGGTTCTCCTCAAGCTGGAGATTTATGGTATGACACTAATACTGGAGTTGCAATGTTAAAAGTTTATAATAGTGGTTCAGCTGTTTGGATAGCAACAAATGTTGTTGCTCCAACTATATCCTCTATTTCTGGAATAGAAACTGGAGTATCTGGAAATATAACTATAACTGGTACAAATTTTGGAACTGGTCAAGGAGTTATATCATTTACGCCATCTGGCGGAAGTGCATCAACAGTTAATGCAACACCAACAAGTGATACGTCTGTATCTGCGGCTGTACCATCTGCAATTTATAATCAATCTGCTGGAACTTCTATTGGTATAACTTTTAGAAATTCTGGTGGTCTTACATCTGCAACAACAAATATTTCAGTTTCAGCTCAAACATCTGGAGGTACAATAGTTTCATCTGGTGGATATAAATATCATACATTTACATCATCTGGAAATTTTGTATTACCATCTAATAGAAATATTGAATACATTATGGTAGCTGGTGGGGGTTCTTCTGGTTCGTATGGCGGAGGCGGAGGAGCTGGTGGAATGTTAGCTGGTACTGTTTCTAATATGTCAGCAAATACTTATGCTATAGTTATAGGTGCTGGTGGTGTTCATACTGGAACTGATAACAATAGCTCATCTGATAATGGGGATAATACAACTTTTAATTCTTTAACAGCAGTTGGTGGCGGTAGAGGTGCTACTGGTGGTTCAAATGGTTTTGATGGAGGCTCTGGAGGAGGAGGCTCTTATGCTGGTTCAACTGGTGGAAATGGAACAGCTGGTCAAGGAAATAATGGTGGTAGCTCTTCATTTTCTGACCCTTACCCATCTGGAGGTGGGGGAGGAAAAGGTGCTGTAGGAGGAAACGCATCATCAAATACACAAGCTGGAAGTGGTGGTAATGGAATTAATACTTACTCTGCTTGGGCAACTGCAACATCAACTGGCGATAGCGGATATTACGCTGGAGGTGGTGGCGGTGGTACTGCTGGTGGCTCTGGTTATATTGGCGGTGGTCAAGGTGGTACTGGTGGAAATGGTGGAGGCGGCAATGGAGGAGTTGGAGGCTCTGGTATGCAAAATGGAGATGCTAATACTGGAGGCGGAGGAGGCTCTGGTGCTTATAGTGGTAGCAATTCAACTTACTACCCAAAAAATGGCGGCTCTGGAATAGTAATATTAAGGTATGCGGTATAGGAGAAAATTATGGCACATTATGCAAAAGTTAAAGATGGAATAGTTTTAAAAGTAATTGTAGCAGAACAAGATTTTATAGATACATACCAAGACAATGAGCCTGGTGTATGGGTTCAAACTTCTTACAATACTAAAGGAGGTGTTCACGAATTAGGCGGTACACCATTAAGAAAAAATTATGCTGGTAAAGGCTATACTTACGATACGGAGAGAGATGCTTTTATTCCACCTAAACCTTTTCCAAGCTGGACATTAAATGAAGATACTTGTTTATGGGAACCTCCAATAGCTCATCCAACTGGTAAAGCAAGAAATTGGAATGAAGAAACCCAGACTTGGGATGAAATGAATTAAATTATGAAAGTGGTACTCATAATGATTATGTGTACTGCTATGCACGGAGAATGTTTGGCTCCACATCAAATGCCAACAACTTATACTAACTATTATGACTGCCTCCAGGCTGGTTATGTAGAGGCTATTAATAAACAAACAGAAATAGGAAAAGAAGAAACTAATAAACATAAAATATTTATTAGGTTTTCTTGCGAGCCAGTAAATGAAATCTAAAAAAAAAATTACTAAAGCATCTGTTGAGCAAGCAAATGGAATAAGAATATCTTACCATGAAAA
>Ga0163180_10002352_pt1 | contig 10584 bp, 4 predicted proteins | sample AtlANTMetagenome_2_FD_109647 | JGI IMG/M metagenome (GOLD analysis project Ga0163180, IMG submission 109647) | Marine eukaryotic phytoplankton communities from the Atlantic Ocean - Atlantic ANT 4 Metagenome | ecosystem: Environmental > Aquatic > Marine > Oceanic | place: North Atlantic Ocean...
CAAACTCGACGATGTCTTTCTTTCTCTCTCTCTCTCTCTCGTCGCGCGTCGTCAACGATGAGAAACTCGCTCTCCGTCTTCTTTGTTGCGTTCTTATGTTTAGGGTTTTGTTTTTTTTGTCTCCAAAAAAAAATTCAAAAAAAAGTCGCCCGAGAAAAACTCTTTTTGAAATTGGATAAAAAACCTCTTCTCCCTCTTTTGTTGTAGTCTGACGATGACGTCCTTTCGAGACCGAACGAATAATGCGCCCGGAAGAAGAGACGCGACGATAAAGACGAAGGAGAAAAATGGACGTTTTCTTTCCGATTTTTCTTTCGGCGAAGAAGAAGAATTAGAAGAAGAAGAAGAAGAGTGTTTTTCCGACAGCGATTGGTCTCAAGAGGACCCGCTCGAGGCGTCGAATTCGTTTCTGACGAAAGTCGTGAAAGCGCATAAAAAAGCCATGGAAACGTCGGAAGAAGAACGGAAACGCGTGAGAGATTTACTGTACAAAGCCGAAGACAGATGCGAAGAACTGCTGGAAATGAACGACGCGCTGGAGAAGAGACTGGAAAAGAACGAGATGCGATTTAAAAGAGAATTGGAAGAGATGCAATTGAAAGCAGAAAGCTTCCCGGAAAGGAGAGAGTCGGAGCGAAACGCGCAAAAATTGAAATCGGATGTAGCCGCGATGAAAACGATGAACGCGAGTTTAGAGAGACAAGTGGAGTCACTGAGAATACGGGAAAGGGAGAGAGAAGAAGTCGTGAACGCGTTGAGAGATGAGTTGGCGAAAATGAAGTCTTCGTCTTCGTCTTCGAGTGCCGAAACGACGGAGCGACTGAGAGACGCGAGAAAGATGGAGGAACAGAAGGAAAAACAAACTTTGGCGGTGATCGCGGAGACGTACGCGATTGAGATTAGAAAATTGAAGGAGAAGGTGGAAATGTACGAGAAAGCCCGTTTGAGAGAGAAGACGTTCAGTGGTAGTAGAGTAGAAAAGAAGGAACAACAACAACGACAGCACTATTTCTCGAACGAAGAGAGCGAGGATGTAGAGGATGACGACGAAGAAGAACCGAGACCTCCGCCGACAGCTGCGAAGCGCTTGCCGAGCGATTCAGAATCGCCGTTTGGAACTTTGAATAGCGAAGGCCGAGTGAGAGCGGCTATTTCTAGATTGGGTATTTTAGATGATAACGGAGACGTGCCGAAGATGCGCAACTTCTGATGAACATGACTTTTTTAATTAGAAAATTTTCTACGATGGTTCATAAAACTAACGTCGCCGCGTTTGTCTTGCGTTTCTTGACAACCGCGCTTGGCGCTTTCGCCGCAGCACAACACACGCCGCACTTTACGTACTCTGAATGCGTCGGTAAAACGAACCCGTTCTTTTCCGACCACTCTTTCTTATCCGCCTTCTCAAACTCGGCGCCGGATGAGCACGTGTCGCAATACGCAAAACCACATTCGACGCACCGTAATGTGATCTTCTCTGATGCACCACACATGTCGCCGCATACCGCGCATTTGTGCGAGGGACAAACCCACGGTTCCTCTGGATTTGGCGCGGTGAGAACGCCGGCGCATCCGGCGCTCCCCGCGTTCGGGCATTTCGAGCATTGCAACCAAATCGAAGCGACTTCCGGAGTCAGCCAAGCCGGCGGGATAGCTTTACATCCGCCCTCTTTAGATGATTTACAACCGAAACAGAACGTTTCGTGACTTTCCTTTGGAAACGGGGTATTTAGATCGCACGTTGGTCGATTCATCTTTGCAGTGGCGTCGTCCGCTTCTTCCATTATACTCGGCGATGATAAAAGCTGGACTTCTGGAGAGCACTCGTTGACGACGTTGGTCATGAACTCCGCGATCGCCTCTTCCGTATCTTCAAGCGAGTTCACGAATGTTTCTTCTTCATTCGAACTGCTTTTCAGATGCACAAGTGGGATATCTTCCCTCGCTCGCGTATCACATGGCGCGATCTTCGGATGGATGATATCTGTAACTGCTTGCGCGTCGATATCGTACAACACACACACCTGCGTCCCGAGCGTCAATCGAGATGCTTTTTTCAAACCAGTCAAGCTTACTATACCTACCGTTCGTTTTCTTATGTCTCTGTACTCAACCGCATCTATGAGTCGAGCGCCAAAAGGTTTCACCAACGGATCGAGGACGGAATAATTGTCCTTCTCTGCGAAACTGGTAATGGGAAAGTTTGTCGTTTTCGTGTCGTCGTAAACGAATAAAGTTCGCGCGAATGAACGAGTCGCGATTACTCGAGCAATTCTCATCGCGCCTTGGATTCCATTCGATATCTTCTGCGGTTCCATATCAAAAAAAGAATCTTTCATGCGTTCGACGATTGTTGACTCGCCCTTTGTGTTTACAATAGACTCCCGCATCTCCATGACGTGAGGTTCAACGAACTTGTCTTGAAGCAACGAGTCCTTCTCAAAGTACGTGGTGAGCATTTCACGCGCTTTCGTATCCGTGATCTCGTTGAATGTAACTTCTTCTTCTTCCGCCGCCGACGGCGTTTCCATAGAAAACAGTACCTCGTCATCTTCTTGAGCGCCATTATTTTCAGTAGGAAGAGTATAATCCAGTGATTGAGCCCTAAGCGCCCATATATTCGTCGCGGACTCTTTCGTATAGACTTCGCCGCATCTGGCGTGCACCGTACGAAACATCTTGCGAAAATTTTCGCCTTCGCACTCGAATGTATCGTTATCATTCGGCAACACAATAACGCGTTTCGTTTTGAAACGAGACTTATTCGTCGCATCGTCGAAGTGTGCAATCCATTTGCAAAACCCATCGACGCCATCGAAATTCGCGCTCGAGAACGGTCTGTGTAACGCTTCTGGACTCAGTGCGGAGTACTCCGCAGGCACCGGAGTTCCGTCTGCATTCAATTTCATACCGTGTTTCATCACCACGTCAAACAAAATATCTGTTGTGATAACAAGCACATCAAACGAGTACTTTTGAATGGCCGTACCTTTGAGAGTATTTTTTGCATCAGCTGTGGACAAGATGGACACTTGCCGGAGTTTTGGACAAAACTTAGCGAGATCGGCAATCCAATTCAAAGCGTCTACTTTGTTGTCGCAAACAATAGCGTGCGGCTTTTCGCCTTGAATAGCCATGGCACTAATTACCGTCAACCGCTTACCAAAACCAGAAGGTAATCTGAGGATGGCAAACGCAAGGCCGAGAAACTTATGCCGTGCGATAATATCTCGAGCGATGACGCGTTGCGCCACAGTTAATGTTTTCCATGGTTCGCTATATTTTTGCGATCCAGGGACCTCAAACGCGCCAAACGTGCGCTTAAGCACGTTACGAATAGAATCAATCGGCACATCGCTCTTCATGTGTTCATCAAGAAACGGTTGCGAGAACAACGTCATACACTTTGAATTCAAGCTGCGCAAGATAGCCATCGCGCGCCCGATGGCAGATTTTGCATTAGGGACTATATTTTCTATAGTTCCGTTCGTTATGTTTTCTAAACTCCCGCGCTTTCCTTTCTTTGGTTTATTCATGAGAATCTTCCGGACGGGATTTTCTTGTACTAATGACATTTTGTTATCTTGTTGCAATTGGTCTTTTGCACTGTGTGAATCGTTTGTCGAATTGAGCACTCGCATGCTTCCATCGCCGGTATTTACTAGGCGTTTCTCGTCGATGTTTCCAGGTGCTTCGTTTGCTATAGCTTCTGTCGTTTCTCCGGTCGCATTTGCAAACACTTGTGCTGCTGGGCGCACGGCAGCATTGTGTGGTCCCCAAAAAACGGATCCACCGGTCAAATACGCGTCATTCACCTCTGAATCGATTGGCAACGAACACGTTTCGCGTCGTTTCTGCAACCATCGCTCGCTCGAGTGTGTGGAGCAAAACACCATCGGCTGACCAGTTCCAGCGCGGCGCAGCCATGCGTTCTGCGATCCTCTGGCACAAAGCGGATGAAATGCCTTGAAACACTTCTTCATCGCGCATTGCGTGCAAGCACCTTCTTCTCCGCAAATTTCACATTTCAACGTCATGCGCGAACTCGTGAGCTTCGACGCATCGATACGCAAGACCGATGATCCGGATTCTGAAGCTTTTTTATCGTTATCTACAGCTTTTGTGAATGAAATTTCAGGTAACGTTAACGCACACGCGACATGCGCGTGATATCCAGGTGCTCGCCAATTAGTTGAAAATTTCGATTTCAGTTTGATTCTTGCCAACGCACCTTTCGGCGTCGGGCACAAAGCGCACATACCTCTTCCATTTTCGATGAGATTGGAAACTCCATCTTCGCACCCCGCGCACAACCACTCCCCATCTGGAATCTTCTCAACGCCATAACAGCTTTTGTGCACTTGCACGTCGCACCCGTCGCATATTAAAATTTGGTCGTTTATGTCCCAATAATCCATGAGTGGTTCGTTACACACGTGACAAGCGTCCACGGAGGACCAAACAACTTTTTGAATATATTCCGATGGTGGTTCAGGCGCTTCTTTACTATTTTTCGTGTCTCGAAGTTGGTGTGGTGGTACCGCGTTCTTGTTGTTCTTTTTCGTTCCGTTTTCGACATCTTCGCCACCTTGGCCCTCCTCTATGGTGACGTTGGAAAGATGTTGGGCGTCCTCCTTCTCGTCTTCAGCCTCGTCGTCATCATCTGAACTCGATGCGGTATCGATGCTATTATCGTGACCATTTCGATTCATTTCCAACAAAAATTCATTCTTCAACTTTTGTTTCAGTGCTCGACGTTGTTTTCTCATTCCTATTTTACTAGCTTTCAATTCCTCCCCATTTGGTTTCTGTCTCGTCTCCAACACCGAAGCGACTTGCAACAGCTTCTCTGCGCGTTGCAACTTCTCCGCCGCAATCTGCGCTTTTCGATTGGCATCATCGAAGGCGCATTTCGCCTTCTCCATTTTCTTCGCCGCGAAGATTTCAGTTGCCGCCGCAGCGCTCGCGGCAAATGCCCACTTGTTATTCGCATTTTCGCTCGCATCGTTCAATTCACCTAATTTCTTGTCCACCACGCGCATGATTTCCTCAGACGATGGGATATTGAGTGGATTATTCATCGAAGTATTACTATCGCCGTTCATCTTTTCCTTCAGGATTTGTCTCAAAAACACGATTTCCTCCTCGATTTCCGCGTCCGAGTCTGTGTGGACTTCTTCTTCCTCATCGCCTTCGTCTTCTTTGTCGTCCAGTGAGCGCTTCCGTTTCGTTGGACCAAACCCCCTTTTCCTGGTAAATTCCAGCGCTTTCTGAGTATATTCCGATCTTTTCTCGTACTTCTTCAAGACGCTTTCGACTAACGCGTGTACCGTTGTCGTCGGTCTCGCGTCTTCTCGACCGTTGTCTTCGTCCGTCGACCCTTTGTCTCCTTTGTCTCGTGCTGTATTCTCCACCTCATGCATCGCGTCGAGCGAAGTGCCGTCGCCTTTTTCATCCGTCGGTCGAGTCTTCGTCGCGTGCACGACGTTCACCGCTGGGATCGCGTCCTTCCTTAATTCGTCGTCTTTGCCTTCTTCTTTCTCGTCGGCGGGAGTGGCGTTCGTCGCCGTCGTGTCGCGTGCACCAAATTTTCGCCGTTCCAATTCGATGAGTTTCTCCTCCTCCGTTTCGTCTTCCGTCTCTTCTCCGTCGGACTCTTCTTTTTTGCTCGCGTCAAAAAACTCCATCGTTTTCCTCCTATCGCCGCGTGTTCTTCCGCGTTCGACGAAGCGTCGCCCTCTTTGATTCTTGGAGGGGAGAAAAGGGGTGGCCAATTTAATAGTGTCGATGATGGTGGACGTTTTTCGTCCTTTTAGAGAGAGGAGGTAAAATAAAAATCTATTCGAGAAAAAACGAGATTTTTGCGCGCAGGAAACGCTCATCCGTCCTCTCTCTCTCGAACGCACGCGTGTGGATACGAGCGTACAAACATATATACAAATACAAAATCATCATCTATCTCAGGTTAAAAACTCCTCCTCTTCCGAAAAGGCCTCTTCCTCGTCTTCGCCGCGTGCTTTTTGGTAAAAGAGAATGTACCCGTGTTCGCTGCCGCCGTCTTCCCCTTCACCAGGGCCACCTTTGGAACCAAAAACAGATTCTAACTCTTCCGTGCTCATGTCTTGGACGGTTTCGTCGTCAAACATGACCCATCGTTCGGTAGCACCGCCTCCGGTGGCTTTGTAACCAGAAGTTCGGGCGAAACAGACGTAATGGCCGTGGTTCGGGCCGCTGCCAATGTGAACGACGACGGCAAAGAGGCAATAAAGGTCGTCGACGGAGGTAGAGTCGTCCGAAAGGTTCGGAAGTTTCAATTCGCGGGAGAAGACGACCCGATGATTCAGCTTTTGCAAACGCCCGACAGATTCGACGTATTTGAAGCGTTTGAGGTGGATCGCCAAGACCGAAGGCGCAGTGCGGATGAGGAGTCGTTTGTGCGCTTCGTGTAAACCGGAACAAGAATCGCATTGGAACTTGTCTTCGCCACCAAGAAGTTCACTGGCGGAGAAATCTGAGAGGCATTGTTGAATGGAGGAATTTGGTTTGACCTCGACGGAGATTTCGAGGAAGGATTCGGATCGCGACGTGACATTTTCGCACCACAAACATTTGGTCTCGTTGACCGTTTCGCCTTGGAAGACTTCGTGGATCCACGTTTGCTTTTCTTTTTCTTCATTGTTGCTGGGCGGTTTCGTTCGCATATTGAATGCGTCACTAATGCCACCGGAGTTTGGTATTGACGATCTATTCGTACTTTCGGCGTGTTTTCCTGAACCGTTTTTAGTAGTAACGCTCTTGTTATCTTCCCTGCCGTTTACCGCCTTCTTCTTTAAACCCACGCTTGGGATCGCTTTGCTCCCTTCATCTGTGCTCAACCGACTACCGTTCGAAACCCTTGACGATCCCTTACCTAAGCTGTTTCCACCATCACTCGTCCTCGAACTCCTCTTCGAATCGTAATTATCCTTCACTTCGTCTCTCTCTCTTTCTAAAATCTCGCAACATTCATTCAGGAGATAATTCAAAAACTCGTGCGCGTCTTGGTGCTCGTACGAATTAAAGCGCTCGTCCGACTTCTTCAATCGCGAGACGAACTTCTTCGGTTCCACTACAGGGACACGCTTCGTCGAACTCGTCAGCGCTTTGTCCTCTTTCTTGGACATCTCCGTAAATAACCCTCCAAGCGATAACAACAAGTTCGCGTCTGAGTCCGTTTGCGTCGCGTGGTATTCCAAGAGCAGCTGTTTAAACGGTTGACAATGATACAACGCTTGCAACACCGAGTTGCAGTAGCACGTGTTCCCGAAATTTTCCAGGCCGACGCCTAAACCTGTGTTGTTTTTCTTTCCGGCGTCTTGTTTTGTTCGCGTCGTCGCTGCGCTCGTTTTCTCAAAAGGAGAGGCATTCTTCGTCCCATTTTCGTTGGTGCATTCGTTCGCCATCGTCGAATTCGTTTCCAAGTTCTCGTCGACGCGTTCCGAGCTCGCGAGGCGGTGCGTGCGTTTTGTTCTATCGCCCTGTTGATTAGAATTCGCGTTTATATTCCCTTTGTTCATCATGCCGCGCTCATTTGGAGGCGGCGACGCGTCCAGAGATGCGTCGCTCGAATCTCCTCCGCCTTTTTGTCCCGCTTCAAAGTCGCCATCCGCCGCGCAAAAAGGCACCACTTCGTCGCTCGAGGACGCCGATTTCGAGCTCGTCGCACCCATCGGTCACGAAGACGACCCACGACGAGAATCCGTCTCCCGTTCGACGGACAACCAAAGGTCGCGAACGAAAGCACGTTTTCCGAAAGTGAAGAAGTTTGTTAGGAATTAATTCTTTTCCTCATCAAAGTACGGAAAAAAAGTAAAAGGTATTCGACTATTATTACAACGCGCGACGCCTTGCCGCGCTATTTTTTACTTTACACTTTCTTCGCGTCGTCCAAGCGTAACTGGACGCAGATATCGTTCAACGCGCTTTCGTACCTTGGAATGAAATGGTCTGAGGCCATGTTTTTGTTTAACCATAAAGCAGTGTAGGCCTCTCGTTTGACGTCGGTGTATAAGGCGAAACGTTGCGGAGCGTCTTCGGGGACGGCTTCTTTTAAGAGAGGTTGTTCGTTCGCCAGGCCTTCGGCTCTGTTTGCCGCGGCAAGGTCAATCATGTGGAGTATTTTGCCCGCCGGGAAAAGAGGGACGTGTAACGTGCGTTTGTGTTTGGTGTTACCATTTTTGCCGCCGCCACTAACATCGCTGTTGCTTACTCCTCCTTCGCCACGCTTTTTCAATTCTCGTTCAATGGCTAAGATTGTTCCTTCTGCATCGGTGTCGTCCTCATCCATGATCGCAGAAGTTTCGGACGGATCTTCGATATCGTCCATTGGCTCGAGTTTCTCGCTCTGTTTGAGGCGTTCGGGGGAGATATTTTCGTTAGATATTCTCATCTTTGCATTTAAGAGCTCTTCGGATGCTTTCGCAATGCCTCTATCGTTTTGTAGACGCAACACGCGCTCAGTCGCTTCCGGTTCTGAAGCATCCAGCATTTCCTCCGTGATGGACTCTCTAGAGATGCGTTCCTCCTCGGCGGCGTCGAGTCCTCCTGCAGAGTATTGCGTGTGCAACGCGACACCTCCCAAGGAGGTGGTTTTCGTTTCTATTTCTACGTCGTGTAGTTCTCCTTTAGACGAGGATAAAGTTGCGGGGATTTTCTTGTGCTGACTTCTTGGTGCAGTGCATCGAAGTAACATGGCAACTGATAAACTCGCCAATCGCGACGAGATTGTTCGCGCGGATTTCGTCGCCGTCGATGCCGTAGTTGCTAATAAATTGCGGCCTTGCGATGCAATTGTTGCCGCTAATGGCGGTGTTTTTCCCGCTACACCAGTTGTGGATGTAGTTCTGTTAGATGCAAAATCAGCATCTGAACTAGTTTTCTCAGAGCGGGCTGCTGGAGATGGAAGTACCGCCACAGCTGGCGCATCGTTCCACTCGTTGTCTGGAGAAGCAAAATTCTTCTTTGTGTTCTCTTTATCTGGAGATCGAGGTCCGATGCACGGTATGGGCACGCCGCACACTTTTGGTGCGTTCGCTAAAACTGCCTTCGCAGCATTTTCGTCCGTAAACGTCGCCGCCAACGTTCCAGCGGCTTCGTCACCCATAATTCCCAAACCCCCAAGTTCCGCGTCGCCTTTGATTCTTTCGCCTCTTTGCAGAAATCGTTGCAAGACCTTCTGTTCAACGCTCGTTTTTACAATCTGTTCGCGCATATCCTCCGCTCGCGAGTAAGACAATAAAGGCACCACGTCACCTCTATTGATCAACGTCGTCGTCCACGGCGCACAGTTCGCAGCCAAATCTTCCGAGAGCATGGACGGGCACCCGAAAGCAATCACTCGCACGTCTGAAAAATGTTCCGGCTGCGCGTCTCTCAACATTTGACCTAAAAGAACGCCTACTCCACCACCTAAGGAATGACCAACGACCATAAAATCGTAATTTGGGTTCATTTCTCTCGCTTTCCTCAGTTCTTCCGTCGCATTTTGCATCAACCACCTCGCGTTAGCTAAAAATCCGGCGTGAGCGTACCCGACGACGACATCCCCGGATCCGTCCGGTCGTATCGCGTGGTGCGGGCTCGAATGTGCCGTCAGCGCCGTCAACGAATCCTTGATTGAATGCGTCCCACGAATCACCAACAACAGGGATTTCACGTTTTCATCTTTAAACAGGACAAACGCGGGTTTATACGTCGACGGTTTCAATTGATGCAACAAAATCTTTTGGTACGAGTCGTCGACGCGTCGTCGGATGGCTTCGAAGTCTCTCGCGCGACGCAAGAGCTTGTTATATTTCAACGCCAAGCGTATCCTGAGCAACCGTTCGTCCCATCTTTCGCCATTCGCCACTAACGACTCGTGTTGCGTAATATTCTTTCGGAAACTTTCTTCCGTAATTCGTTTTCCTTCGCCTTTCCTAATCACCGCTTCCGCAATCTCGTCTTTGCAGTCTCTGTTCGCCAACTGTCGAATGGCCAGCAAATGGTCCACTCTCCAAATCTTAAGTATCGACAACGCGTCCGTCCATCCCATCCGAACGATGTTGGCCAGTCTCGACGCGGTTTCGCCGTACGTTTGCGGTTGTTCCGAGAGATGCCAATCGTCGCGATCGTCGTGCGCATCGTCGTCGTTCCCAGGATCCGACGCGCGTGGCGATCCCCCGCTCGAGTGTCTCCGCATTTGGATGCCGCCACCATCGCCCAAACTCGAAGAGGAATAATTCGACGACTTCGCGTAAAACAACGACGCGAGCGTCGTCAGCGTCGCCGCGGCAACGACGCTCGCCATGTCGTCGACGACGACGACGACGACGCGAAAACCACCGCGTGCGCCAACGAAAGGGAGTGGGGGAGAGTGGTGCGCTTCGAAAAGGAGCGCTTTTGTGCCGTGCGACGCGCGAGTTCCTTTTTGTGAGGTGTTTTTTGTAACGAGAAAATAAAGCGCCAAAAAATGAAGACGAAGGCTGCTTGGTGTAACTTGTTTTTTCCTGTCTTGAACAACTCCTTCTTTGTTAATGAATGAATGAATCACAAGGCGTGGCACCA
>Ga0163180_10002356_pt1 | contig 10569 bp, 9 predicted proteins | sample AtlANTMetagenome_2_FD_109647 | JGI IMG/M metagenome (GOLD analysis project Ga0163180, IMG submission 109647) | Marine eukaryotic phytoplankton communities from the Atlantic Ocean - Atlantic ANT 4 Metagenome | ecosystem: Environmental > Aquatic > Marine > Oceanic | place: North Atlantic Ocean...
ATAGCCATCAAAAAGCGTGCTTTCTCGGAGAGGCATCGGAGCGTTTCGCGGGTAAGCACAAATGGATGAAACACCCAAAAAACCCTCTACATCTGCCTGAAAAGCCGCATGCAATAAATGGGTGTTCATCAACAGGTTGCGGTGCACGATCTGAGCCGGATGGGCTCGCATATACCCAATGCCTCCTCCATCCACAGCACAATGAATCACCCAATGCGGCCGAACGGACTCGAGAAGCTTTTCGGTTTGGATCTTGTCACAGAGGTCATGATTCTTCGAACGAACCACAACCACATCAGCGCCGATCTGTTCAAATCGCTCAACAACAAAGCTTCCCAAAAATCCAGCGCCACCACTGATCAAGACGCGCTTCTCTGAAAAGTCTCGCTGCTGCATCACACGTTCGAGTAAGGATTACGGACCTTGAGAAGTTGCAGACCCGCGATCAACTCGTCGAGTCCTCGCTCCATATCCACACTCGTTTCAAAACCAGTTGCCCCTATACGTGCATAGCTGACTTCATAGTCACGCTTATCTTGATCGGAGCCCACTTCTGCAAAGTGCACATAGAAGGACAACTTTTCTTGAAGCTTGTGCACAATGTCCTCCTTTGTGAAGTTCATCGTCGCTTGGCCTACATTGTAGGTGGTGTCCGTCATTTCTTCCCAATTTTTAAGGGTATGAAGAACTGCACGAGCCATATCCACCACATGAATAAAGGTTCGGCGGAAGTGTTTTTCGTAGACGAGCAGATAGTTCTGAACAAGTGCCTGGTATGCGAAATCATTAATCATTAGATCCAAACGCAACCGCGGCGATAAACCAAATGCCGTTGCAAAACGAAACGAAACCGTATTGGGGCGCGTCATGCACATCAGCTCCGCTTCTGTCTTCGTTTCACCATAGATAGAGAGCGGATTGAGAGGGGTATCCTCCGTACAAATGCCTTGTACCTCGCCATAGTTGCTTCCTGTGGACGCAAAAATGAGTTGTGCCTCTGGACGCATCGCGTCCAGCACATTGCGCGTGCCATCGACATTTACTTTTCGGGCGAGGTCCGGGTGCTTCTTGCACAAGGGGTACCCCACCAAGGCGGCCAAATGAACAACAGCATCCGCATCCGACATTACCTGTTGTACAAGCTCTACATCCAGCACATCTCCTCGAACAAAATCAAAGTGAGGATGGATAAAGAGTTCCATGATGGGCTCTGGACCATGGTGCAAGGCATCAAGTACTCGCACACGGTATCCGGCAGCCAAAAGTCGCCGTACCAACACACTGCCATAAAAGCCAGCGCCTCCTGTTACGACTACGAGCGGTGAATCAGTCACTGAAGAACTCCTCCAAAGCCTTTTCCAAAAGGTCCGCATGGCCTTCATGGAAAGCATGGCTGTTTCCTACGAATATCCCACGCTCATGAATTGCGTCAGCAACGGGCAACTCACCGGCGACACGGGCAGTACTTATCTGCTCAAATACCGGCTGGCGGGCGAGATTACTTCCCGAGATTGGGCGGGTCGCTATCTTTCGAGACTCTAAATGGGTCATTAAATCTGCGCGACGGTACGGTGTGTCTTGCTTCAAGCACATCGGAAAGGCAAAACCAGCATGTTGGGTGCCCAAAACTTCCGGCCAAACGTCCAATACCTCTTCAAATCGCTGGAGGCGTTCACAGAAAAGAGCATGATTGGCGCGTCGTTTGGCCAACCAGGGATCGAGACGAGTCAACTGAATTCGACCCATCGCTGCAGCCATCTCCGTGGGACGTAGATTCCAGCCTGCAGTCACAAAAAGAAAACGATCATCGATTTCTGGATTGGCCGCGGCGTGCATCTCCCGGCTCTCCATCTCCCGAACCCAACCATGGGCCCTCAATGACCGAGCAATGTCGAGAAGCGCTGGATTTGAACAGACGACGATTCCGCCTTCCACGGTTGTAATGTGATGCGAAAAGAAGAAAGAGAATGTGCCTAAGCGACCGAGTGAGCCTACTTTCTGCTCCCCGATCTGGGCCCCATGTGCCGCACAAGCATCTTCAATCACGATAAGCCCGAGCTTTTCGAGCGCATCAATATCTGCGGCCTGACCCAATAAATGGACCACCATTGCAGCCTTAGTCCGCGGACCCATGGCCTTTTTCGCCGCTTCTGGATCCAGACAGAGACGCTTTGGGCAGACATCCACAATCACTGGTACAAGCCCGAGCTGGCTGACGGGAAACAAAGAGGTAGACCATGCGACAGCTGGCACAAGTACTTCATCTCCCTCATCTAAAACTCCCGCCTGTACAAGAGAAGCTAAAGCGATGAGGTTCGCTGATGAGCCCGAGTTCACCATGATGGCGTGGTCTGTTCCACACCATGACGCCCACTCTTCTTCAAAAGCCTGAACCTCCTTACCCATGGTGACCCACGTGGAAAGCAGCACATCTAGCACCGCTCGAACTTCCCGTGCACCAAAAGGCGTGACTTGTAGCGGCAACCCCTGACGCGGATCATGTTCTTCCACAGGAAGACCCGGCATACGCTCTTCAATGAGTTGTCGCAGCGAATCGTTGGGTTCAGACAAATTCGTCCTCGGTCTATCGATAGGCCTTAGGATCGCAGAAAACGACTATTGGGGAGTTCTGTGAGCAATACTTTCAGGTGATCCTTGCCCACAGGCCATGACACGGCCTTCGATTCACCACCCATCCGTTGGCCCTCTAAGGTCGCGAGTTCTGCTATCTGCCAACCTCGGTTCATGGCGCGAATGCTGATCTGATACTCAATGGGAAAGCGTTTTACTGTCGTCTCAAGCGACAACAAATCTGTCCGCCGGAGCGCACGGAAACCGTTGATAGTATCCGTCACAAACTCCCCATCATTAAACAAGATGTTGGCCAATCGAGTCAGGCTGCGATTGACCCAAGCACGCGGGCGAAAAAGCCCCACATCCTCTTCATTCACAGCACCTTCTGCAAATCGCGACGCAATCGATAGACGAGCACCATCGAGCAGCAAGTCATCCAAACGAGCAATATCTGCTGGATCCTCATTCCCATCGGGAGAAAAGAAAATCAGCCGCTCAGATCGGCAAGCATCTGCTGCCACTCGGAAAGCTACACCTCGACCAGGAATATTCTGATCCAAGATAGGAATACCGCGCTCTTCCAAGAACGCGCGGGTTCCATCCGTGGAGCCGCCATCGACAGCGACCACTTCCCTGAAATCCTTGACTGGAATCTCATCCCAGAGTTGCTTTAAGCCCTCAATCTCATTGAGGGTCAGCAAGACAATGGCTGCATCTCGAACATTGCTTTTCTTCATGGCAACAGGGATTCCTTCTCTAAAAAACGCGCAAACAACTCAGCAATCCGATTTAGGCCCGCAGCACTTGCGTGGCCCGGGTCGACAGGATTGAGGGACTGTTGCGTCGAAAATTCTTCCAACTTCCAACAGGACGAACCCGCAGAATCCACCGATTCAACCCACTTAGGCTCCGGCCGACACCAACCGTAATAACGCAGATTTTTCTGGTTCTCGCCACACTGTTTTAAGCCTTTGTTTCTCTGGTCTTGAACTTCACGGAAAATCTGTTGGGTGGGATCGAAAAAAGACACCCCATATTCCTTATGAAAGCCCATTTGAACAAAACGATGCACCTTGGAATGTGAGTTCGGGCCTCCCTCTTCCGGAAAGGCATACACACCCACTTTGGCACCTATCTTTGCAGCATCCGCCTTTATGGCGCGGTAGTTGGCTGCAAAATCGCCTTCCGTCACCCGAAACACGCATTTTTTTGTGGGATTGCCGAAATCATCGCGACAAGATGTCGCATCCAAAACCACATCCCCTAGCGCAATTTTCAGCGCCTGATACAGACGAGATCGATAGAGAAGCCCCTGCTTGAGCAGAACCCCCCGATCCTGCAGAATCGCCTGAGACACATCCGAAAACGCCACTTTTCGACTGTCTTGGATCACATAGCCAATCATTACCAAATCCGGCTGATAGGCGGCTGCTACTTCCTTAAAAAAGCGCCGTCCCTGATAGGACGTGTAGCCTGGCTGGCCACCGTTAATCACTTCCACACTGGAGTAGCCCGCAGCACGTAGATGGTGTTCAAGACGTGCTGGCAGTGTTTCGTGATCCTCTACACCCCATCCAAAGGTTGTGGAGCAGCCCAAAAGAAGAATTCGAAAAACCCCCTCCGGCTTTTCAACGCTATGAGCAGGAGAACGAATTCCATTTTTGTCCGAACTAACGTTGAAAGTCGACAAATAACGGGAGCTCAGGCTGGCATGGCGTTCAAGCTCACCGTCGCAAATCTGCTTTTCTTCCGGGGGCTCAGGAAGCCGAAAAATACGCTCACCATGAGTCCGTGCTTCGCTGGTCTGATCAGGCAACTCCCGCCAATACACATCGTTGTGCTCAAAATAATTGGGGTTGGTTTCAGGCATAGAGGGCCATCCGCCTACCCAAAAAACCAACTCTAACAGTGAGAAAAATCCCACCAAAAAGAGCAGCGCAAACGATGCCTTCTTGAGTTTACTCAAGTTCAAACTCGCTTAGTCAACAGGCCCAATGGTGATGCCCGTATGGTCCACCACACCACCCGATTTATACCAGGTGTTGTCATAGAGCGTATTGTCGTTGATGCCTACAGAAAGCGTACCATCCATCGGCGCTTTAAAGGTGGTTCCCAAGCCCACAGGGAAAACCTCTTCGTAGCCTGCATTACCTTGAAAACGGCCAACAAGTTGGCCGGCTACACAACCGGTTTCATTACAAGGAAAGCTCGTATCCAGAACTGTGCTGACATCGACTTGGCCTTCCACATTGATCCAATCACCTTTCTCTGAAATACGGTATCTATCGCTGGCGGTGGCCTTGATTTCTACAACATTGCCCGAGCAGATAGGCAGCTCCCAAAACCAGTGCTGACCGAGTTCCAAGTAGTGGAAAAACTGATCTCGTATCGGCGTAAGACACTCGCCGGCTGTCAGTTCACCTGGTAGCCTCTTGACCCACCCCTCCCATCCGGAAGAAGTCGCTGTGGGATCCATCGCTGTCTGACAGTATTTCAGGTTCTTCAGTGAGACCGCCTCGATATCATCGGAATGCCCCAACAATACTGTCTCAGCATCTTCCACTGCTTCAGCATTAAAGGACACTCCGTCATTACGGCTCCCATTCCATTGGGCAATCATGGCATCCAATGCATCCGAGCGAGCCTGCTTTCGGACCAACAGAGAGTCCAAAGTCTCGTAATTGGGCGGATAGTAACAAGCCCCCAACATGCCTTCTGCCTGATGCCACCCCACAATGGAGGAGGTCGATGTAGAGGAATTGGTTTCGGTCTTAGGCCCACAGGCCACGAGAAGGAGTGAAAAAAGCGCACTTTGTTTCAACATCTGACTGAGATCTCCTGAGTTTCTATGCCCACTCAATCGGGCCATGACTCTTTTTTGCGTACAAAGGCATAACGCCTCCACACGAAAGGGTCAGAAACACAAACGCCCACACTGGCACAAAACGTGCCGATGTGGGCGACTGCTAACGAAAAAGATCGTTGTGTTTAGATTTTGCCGATGATCATGATTCCGATAACGAAACCATAAAGCGCCAATGCCTCAGTAAACGCAAGGGCGATGATCATTGGGGTCTGGATCTTACCAGCAGCTTGGGGATTGCGAGCAATACCCTCAAGGGCTGCAGCACCCTGACGACCTTGACCGAGGGCAGCACCCAAAGCGGCAAGACCAATAGCCAGGCCAGCACCGATGGCACCAAAGCCACCAGCACCACCACCTGCTGCTTCTGCTTGAGCATATGCAGCAGGACTAGCTACGAAGAGGACCGTTACGGCGGCGATAAAAGCGAACAACTTGGACTTCATTTTTCCTCCAGAGAGCTCTCGCTCACTATCGGGCTGAAAGATAAACGAGGACACCCTCAATGGTGTTCCTCTTCGTGATGTGCCACTGACAAACCGACATAGACGGTCGACAGCAGCGTGAAGACGAATGCTTGGACCACGGAAATAAAGATTCCGAGGGCAAGAAAGACACATGGGATCAACAACGGGACCATCTCCGAGAAGATTCCCAAGACCATATGGTCACCGTTGAGGTTGGCCATCAGGCGCAGCTGCAAAGAGAAGGGCCGGAACAATACACCGATCATCTCCAACACAAAGATAAGCGGAGCGATAGCAAGCATCGGTCCCATCATGTGCTTGAGATAGCCCATGCCATTGGCCTTGAACCCTGCAACATTGAACACCATAAAGACCACAAGAGCCATGGCCCAGTTGGTCGAGGTGTCGGTTGTGGGCGGCAAGAAGCCAGGCAACACACCCAAGAGATTGCAGCAAAGAATGAAGATAAAAAGCGTTCCCATCAACGGCAGGAAACGAATCGCAAGCTTGCGATCACCGAGTACACCCTCAAACTGAGCGAGCAGCCCCTCGATGAGCATTTCCATGAGGTTGCGTGCGCCGAGTTTGTCATCGGGGACATACTGAAGCGTTCCACCCTGGGAGCGAGCACGGTCCAAACCGCGACGGGCCATCAACGCGAGAATGGTCAGAAAAATAAAGACCATCCACGATGCGGGCAGGAGAGGTGCGGATTTGGCGAGAACATCCGTACCCGCATGCATGTTGCTCCAACCTGCGCCCACATACTCAAAAACTGGGCTGTCGCCGTTTTTGAAGCCGGGAAGCAAATCAAACCAGGAAAAGTGTTTTTCCATCAGGCTCTATCTCCTGTGCTTTGGCCAGCACCCAATGCGGCCTGTGCAACACCACGTAGCGTGATGGACATCAGGACGACCCCGAAACCAATCAACACCGCAGTGGGCTCAAAGACCCGCGTCAACCCGTAGAGGGTGCCACCGACGAGGAAAATCTTGGCAATGAACCCCAAACCAAACAGCATGGAGTTTTTATTGTGCTCGATCAGACGCTTGACCAAGACATTGAGAATCCAGAAGTTGGCGATTGCCAGCAAACCGGAGACACCAATGGCCGTCGCGTAGTCTGTGCCCGCTTTTAATGCTGTCCCGATCATCAGAACCGCCAACAAGATTGCGGCGTCGGAGATCATCTTTTTTGCGTCCAGAGAATTGGGCATTCGATTGACTGCGTAAAAGTCAGAAAAGGGCCAAGAAGGCGCCCCATCTAGCATGGGGTCAAAGCCCCGTCAACTGACACTTTGAAAGGAAAGGCTCGTTCTGCGAAAACGACACCGAAAAGGCAAGAAACTTCTCGAGTTTATTTGGATGATCTCCGAGTTTCATCGGTGAAAATAGTCCACCGGTCGATCATTTGTCTCTCGAGAGGCCCCGATCGCGCTGACGTTGAAAAAGTCTCAAGCGACGTTCTTTCGATGCGTCCTCATCTTCATCCAACTCAGCAAGCGCTGAATCCAAATCACCCAGATGCTCATAGGTCACCGACACACCCATGCGTGCCAACCGAGCCGTAGCGGGATCCGATGCTTCAGTTGCCTTCTGATAGTGCTCTAAAGCCAAATCCAGCGTTCCATCGACGAGGTGAAGATTAGCAACGGCAATCAGCGCTGTATCTGCACAACTTGGATAGGTAACAATGCACTGTGTGTATGCGTATTCCGCGTCATCGCTCTGGTTTGCTCGCTGAAAATGCTCTCCAGCTCGCATCCACCAACGTCCCGCTTCCTCTGCTTCCGGATCGAGAAGCGCGGCACTACGAAATGCTTCCGCTACCACCAAGCTATCGGCGCTTTGCTGCTTTTCCATGAGAAGACCAAGGCCAGCATGGGCCTCCGCAGCGTGTGGGCTAGCAGGCCAATCCTCTAAAACGGAGGAAAAAAGCGCGTGACTCTCTTGGAGGTCGCCGCCTTCCCAAAGCAGTTTTTGGGCCCTGTGCAAACGGTCTGCCGCTGTATCAGCAGAGAAAATAGACGCAGCACTCAGACCCACAAGAACCACGGCTGGCATGAGGATGCCCGCATAGATTCCGCGTCCGAAAAGACGTTCCCCCCGCTCAGATCCTTGGCGGGTTTTCTGGAAGATTCTTGTTGCCACGGCGGCCTTTTATCCTAAGAAAGCCCGGACTGTCAAAAATCTTGACACTTTCAATGGTTCGCAGCGCCATCGATCAAAAGGCGCGCATAGCGCTCAATAATTGCCTCCGCATGCGCCTCGTCTCTCGAAGCCGATACACATTCAGTCGATACCAAACACCATGGATGGGCGGGTTTTGAATGGGTTTGAGCCGCCATAAGAGACTGCTCTAAATCCACTTCTCCCTCACCTAAATCTACCCACTCAAACTTGTGGACACCCCACACGAAAACCTTCTCACCCACTCGCTGTAGTGGCTGTGGAAAGAATTGGCTCCACGGGGAAACATAACGGACATCCTTGATGTGATAGGCCAAGATACGCCCGCCCCAAGCCTGGATGATTCGCGCAAAATCCAAGGCACCCATGCGATCACCCTCGCTCGAAATAAAGCGATTCGCAGGGTCTTCAATAAAGCCAAAATACTCCCAGCCCACATCTCGCATTCCACGACAGCAATGGTGGATATCATGCAGATTAGAGAGGTACTGACCGTGGTGTATCTCCAGCCCCAAGAAAACCTTTCTACCCGTCTCAGCAGCCCGTTTTCGACTATGCGCTTCCCAAATCTTGATGGTGGCCAAACTCTCGTCTCTGAGCTCTCGGCGAATGTCCAACCACCGACCTTCCATCTGTCGTGCCCGTGCACGCAAATCGCCACCTAAAATACGTAAAACCAAGGTCGAATTGGGAGCAGCGACCGCGAGTGCATAGGCATTGTCGATGACCCGCAATCCATACTCCAAATCGGAAGGATTGCACGCTCCCAAATAGGCGCTTGCAGCAGCGATTTGTAGCCCATTATCCGCTGCGAGCTTGGTGGCCGCCTCTACGCTTTCTCGATCACCGATATCGAAATCTGAGTTGTCATGTGCCACCTCCCAAATTCCCTCCGGATCGCTGGCGGGATCTCTCCGAGAACGCAAATCCAAGAAAACAGGAAAGGAGTGTCGCTTCTCGCATCGAAGAGCAATTCGTACCAATTCAAGAAGAGGACGATTCGCTATCACCATGGAGTTGATCGCCATGGCCACCTGATGACTCTGACGCTCAGTAATCGCTCGTTTGTTGATCTTTCCTGACGGAGATGTGGGCAATTCATCCCAAAACTCTACAATTCGAGGAATCATTGGCGCAGGCAAACGATTTCGACAATGAGAAATGACATCATTTCGATTCAGTTCAACACCCTTTTCTCGAACAATCACAGCCCGTGGAACCTCTCCGCGCAACGCATCTAAAGCAGGCACAACGATGGCCCGCTCAATGCCATTCAACTCCGCGAGATGACGCTCTATTTCGAGGAGATACACCTTGATCCCCCCAACTTTTATCATCTCCTCTTTCCGACCTAAGAAGCGGAAATATCCTCCCTCTTCGGCCCGAACGAGATCCCCAGTGGCATACCAGCCATCTTGAAATTTTTCTCGCGTTTCGTCCTCTCGTCCGTCATAGCCAGAAACAACCGCAGGCCCGCGAACGCAAAGCTCACCGATGCCTGTTGCCTCATCCACATCCCCCACCTTGGCGTCATAATGGGCGACTACTTTTCCCAGCATGTCGATGGAACGCTCTTCTTCCCAAGGCGGAACATGCAACACCACACCCGTTGATTCGGTACACCCCCAAATCGGCAAAAAATCACAACCAAGCTTTTGCTCTGCTCGCCGCACAAGATCAGCACTCACCACCGCTCCGCCGGATTCTCCCATGCGCAGACATCCAGGGGCAGCCAGCCCATCCACCGCAGTCAGAAGCAACTCAAAAACGCTGGGTATCGCGAAAAGCCATGACACCTGATGTTCTTCAATGGCTTGAAGCACACTCCTCGGCCTCAGTTTGTCGACCATGACCACACAGGCGCCCACTGCTAAAGGACGCGCCCAGTGCTCATGCGGATGCGCAAATGGAGCAAAGAGACAAAGAAATCGCTCATCTTCTCGAAAGGGAAAAACCTCCAAAACAGCACGGCTATTCCACTGGATGTTGGCGTGAGTAGTCGGCGCTCCTTTGGGCAAACCCGTCGATCCACTCGTAAAATTCATATAGCAAACGCTTTGGGGGTCCGAGGAAGGGCCAATACTCTGACCCTCTTCCAGCAAGAGACGCTCAAGATGGTTCTCTCCGACCTTTCCTGGGCCTGATCGAATCACAGATTCGAGCCCCCCGAGACGGGCAGTCAAATGTTGTGCAAGAGCTTCATTCCCAAGCGGCAACCAAGCAAGTTTGACCTTGGGCCCCAAGACCGCGTCCACCCGGGAAAACTCTGTTCGATCTTCAAGAGGAAGAAAGACAGCTCCCACACGCGCACAGGCCAAGAAAAACACCGGGAGTTCCCAGGTTCGACGCGGAAAAGCAATGAGGTGATCTCCCTCACCAAGTCCCCGCTCAGCCAAAACTCCAGCAAGACGCGCAATGACGTCTTCCAACTCTGAATAGGTCAAAGAGACGCTACCATCGACAATGGCTACACGAT
>Ga0163180_10002358_pt1 | contig 10561 bp, 6 predicted proteins | sample AtlANTMetagenome_2_FD_109647 | JGI IMG/M metagenome (GOLD analysis project Ga0163180, IMG submission 109647) | Marine eukaryotic phytoplankton communities from the Atlantic Ocean - Atlantic ANT 4 Metagenome | ecosystem: Environmental > Aquatic > Marine > Oceanic | place: North Atlantic Ocean...
AAGAAGAAGAAGAAGAAGAAGAAGAGACATGGGAGCATAGACCTTTGCGATTAATCGACGCTTTGAACGAGAGCGACGAGCAAGAGTTGCCAATAAACGATACGAAAGGCATCGACGTGAAAACGAGCGTTTTTGTAGGTAAAATCTTGGTTCGATGTCGAGACGTTCCATCGAGAGAAGGAGACAAAGAAGGAAAGGAGATGACGGAAAAATATTTCGCCAATAAGAGGCGCACGTTTCAAACGGTCGTGCAAGGAAGGTTTTTACGGGAAGGTATCAAGTGTTCGGAAGTCATCACCGGGCACGAATTCGCGGGCCGGTTTCGAAGAATACCGGCGAGATGGCTCGTATCGACCGCTTTGAAAATGATAAGAAAACTAACGCATGCTTTGAAAGCGGATATAACCGGGGATAAACCTTTTATTTACGCGCCTCTGTGCGCGACTGCTCAAGTTTTACGAGCAGATATTCCCGGCGAGGAACCGGATGTAACGAACACTTCATTCGCGGAAAATACTCGGTTATTTGGAAAGGCATTTAGCGATAGCAGTAGAGGCGATAAATGCGTGCCGTCAAAGCACAGGAAAGGACTCTTTGCCAGTTCAGAGTTTGGTTCCAAGTACGAGTTTTCTCCGGACCTCGTATATACGTTTGATGTTTACCAGCACATCTTCGTTCCATCGACATTTGATCTTCACCTAGGACCGCTTTTCAACATAAATTTACTCCGACACTTGCCGAAGTTTGAACCGCCTCAGATTATGGCCAAAGTCATTCGAGGAAAAGGAGGAAACCAAAGAGAAGAGTATCTGTATAAAATAAACATGTATCATGAGAAGATGTTTGACGAAAAGTTCGCGAGAGCGTCTTCGCCGGATGCGTTGTTCAATATCGGCGTGAGATGTATGTCAATTCCGTTGCCATCCACCTCTCCGAGTTTGTTTTTCATACATAATGATGACAATAAAAGTAGTACTTTTACTTGGTAACAACAACAATAACAACGAATAACGTTTTTAAACCTATAGTAAACCTATATAGTAAAGTCCCAGCCCTCTATAAAGTCCGTCTGGTCCATGGATAAACTCGGCTCAACCACTTCCTTGCTTCGCTCTCTTCGTAAAATCTTTGCTGGAATCCCGACTGCTACGGAGTTATCCGGAATATCTTGCAAAACAACGCTCCCTGCGCCGATCTTCGCGTTCGCACCAACATTCACCGGTCCTAAAATGGTTGTACCGGCACCTAAAACCACCCCGTCGCCAATCTTCGGGTGCCGATTCCCATCCGTCGTCCCGGTCCCGCCTAACGTCACGTTGTGTAAAATGGACACGTTATTCCCAACCACTGCAGTTTCTCCAATAACAACCCCGGTCGCATGATCAATCATAACCCCTTTCCCAATTTTCGCAGCAGGATGCGCGTCCACGTGAAACGCCTCCGAAATCCTATGCTGCAACAACAATGCCAACGACTGTCTTCCTTTCAACCACAAGGAATGCGCAATCCTCTGCGCTTGCAACGCTTGAAACCCTTTAAAATACAATAAGATCATCACGTATTTATCGCACGCCGGGTCTCTCTCCAAAACCGCTTGCATATCTGCAGTCGCGCATTGCACCAACGCCGGGTCTTCCCTGTAACACTTCGAAAACAGTTCCAACAGTTGCGAATCCAACAAGACCGACGACCCGAGTTTGTTGGCCAAAACAAATGCCAACGCATCCGACATTTCTTTATGCGAGAGAATTGTGGAATATAAGTATGACGCCAGCGCTGGTTCTAATTCGATTTCCATCTTCGCCTCTTCGCACAATTTTTCCCATATCCCGTCCCCTAACAAGCACACTTCACCTTCTAAAACCTCCTCCTCTCTCGCGTCTTCTTTTTTCTTAATCTTGTTCGTACCAACACTTTCTTTCGCATTGACCATCATCGTCGGCGACTGGTTGGATTCACCGGCCCACTTCTTCGCGGTTTCGTCCTCGGTCATCTCTGGAAGTTGATCGAATGACGACGTCGACGACTCTTTCTTCGCTCGAACGATGACGATGTTGGAAGAATTAGGACGCGTTGTCCGTCGCTTTTGCTCGCGATGAAAATGATGATGATGATGATGATGATGCCCCACAAAACCCAATCGTCTTCCCTCCGCACAGGTGCGCTTCGCCGCCACCGAAGACGGCGACGACGACGAGCACCCGAGAGAACTCGTCGCGCGGGACGCCCCGGTGCCGATAAAAAACATCTCTTTTTTTCCTCCTTGGGGTCGTCGTCGTCGTCGTCGTCGTTTCCTCTCGCGTCTCTTCTTGCTTTAAAGAGACGACGACGACGACGCGCCGGTCAAAGTAGAAACAGTTTTGTGTATAATTGGGGACGAAAAAAAGAGGAGAGTTTTTGTTTGTGAGGAATTTTTACACATCTTTTTTTCTTTCATTTTTTTCTTTCTTTCGCGCCGTCAAAAAAAAAAGTCGTCGTTCGCCGTCGCCGTCTTCGCGTAGTTTTGGAGCGAGACGAAGAGAGGGAAGAGCGAAACTCCTTTCAGAGCAAACGCGCACACCTTTTTCGCTCGCGCGGCGTTGCGATACGAATCGGAAGCACATCATGGCGGCGGAGACGGAAGAAGAGACGAATCGAGAGGCCCCGTCTTCAGAGGGAGGAGGCAAAAAAGGACGGTACCGACGAGAGAAACCGTGGGACCACGCGGGGATCGACCACTGGGAAGTGCCAAAGTTTACGCAAGAAGATAACCCGCACGGACTGTTAGACGAATCCTCTTTCGCGACGTTATTTCCAAAGTATCGAGAGAAATACTTGAGAGACGTGTGGCCGTCGATCACGAAAGCTTTGAAAGATGTCGGCGTGGGATGCGAACTGAATTTAGTCGAAGGGTCGATGACCGTGCGGACGACGAGGAAGACGTGGGATCCGTATATCATCATCAAAGCGAGAGATTTAATTAAACTTTTGTCTCGATCGGTGCCAGCTCCGCAAGCGCTGAAAGTGCTAAACGATGACACTCAATGCGATGTGATTAAGATTGGAGGTTTAGTGAGAAATAAAGAACGGTTCGTGAAAAGAAGACAACGACTGGTCGGCCCGAATGGCTCGACGTTGAAAGCGATTGAGATGTTGACGGATTGTTACGTGTTGGTTCAGGGGAACACGGTGAGCGCGATGGGTTCGTTTAAAGGTTTGAAAACGTGTAGAAAGATTGTGGAGGACGCGATGAAGAACGTTCATCCAATTTATCACATAAAAGAGTTGATGATTAAGAGGGAGTTGGAGAAGGATCCAGAGTTGAAAAATCAAAGTTGGGATCGATTTTTGCCAAAGTTTAAGAAGAAGAACGTGAAGAGAAAGAAACCAGAATACGTGAAGGAGAAGAAAACCAGGAGCGTGTTTCCGCCGGCACAAATGCCTTCGAAGATTGATTTACAGATTGAGTCCGGGGAGTACTTCTTGTCGCAAGAGGGGAAGCAGATAAAGAAAGCGCAAGAGAAGTTGGAGAAGCAAAAAGAAGGCATCGAAAAGAACAAGAGGAAGAGAGAGGAGGCCTTTATTGCGCCGAAGGAAGATTTAATGCGAGACGAGGATTTGAAAAAGAAGAAGGATAAAAAGAAGGATAAGAAGGATAAGAAGAAGTCTTCGAAGAAGGATGACGACACGTTAGACGCAGTTAAGCGCATCAAGAAAGACGCTTCCGAGAAGAAGAAAAAGAAAGACAAAGAGAACGAAGGCGACGAGAAATACGTGATGTAAAGAATTCGTTCTTGTTCTCTTTCTACTGCTGCTGCCACCTAATGTATCTCTAAATGTAACCAATACTAGTGCTACTACTGCTACTACTAGCAGGTAATCTAAATCATTACTATGATGACTAATCCATGTCTTCGAACAAGTCTTCATCTTGTTCCTCTTGTTCTTTTTCGTTCTCTTTATCCGCTTCTTCTCGTTCTTCTTTTAACCGTTTCTCAGCCGAGGCCACAGCGACCGATGCTTTTACCTCGTTGAAGCCGAACGTTTCAGACGACGGCCAAACGGTCTCGGACGGTTTCGGTTGCGTCAACGGAACCTCGTCGTCGTCGTCGTCGTCTTTTTCGTCGTCCGTATTTTCGATAAGTACAACTGCCGCGGCGCCGTCGGCGGCTTTCGCGCCCTCGTCTTCTTCATCTTTCGGCTCTTGGATAGTTGGAGGAGCAGTTTCTTCCTCTTTGTCATGCACGAGTTCATCCCGGCTGATTAATTTAAACGACGTTTTGATTCTTTTTGCGGCATTTTCGGCGTCTGGAAGTTGACCGATGGCTGAATTTCTCGGCAAGTGTTTATACTTCTCCGCAAAGTATTCGTCTGCGCCAGGCAACGAGTGCGATTTTTTCACCGTTTTAAACGTATTTTCTGGATCCAAAGCTTTCGTGGTCAACATCTGGTTCATTCGTAATAAATTTGGGTTCGCCATTTCCCACGGTCGCATCACGCGGATATTTTTCTTTGCTTTTTCAACTAAACCTTTGATGGAAACGCCTGCTCGCGTGGTTGCGTTTGCACTCGGCGGCAAAGTCATGGAATCGATTAAACTTCCGACGATATTCAATTTGTGTTGATCGATTTTCGGTAACTCCTCCAACTCTTCGTTTTCTCGAAATACTTGATCAGCACGCCAATCTTCAGCATACGGTAATGGTGAAAACAAGAGAAAATCGCCTTCCGGAAGGAATTTAGGCGTCAATGCGCCAAAGTGAACCACGCTACCTTCTCTAAAACATGCGCGGCACAACGCGCACTTACCTTTTCTCTCCAACGCTTTCGCAAACGCCGACAATGCCTGGCACGCTTTCTGATGCTCCTCGGTTTGTATTCCAGCCTTCTCGTCTGTCGTCAATTCCGGCCACGCACAAAACAACATCGGCTCGTCCACGGTCAACCAAAAAGGCACGTATTTCAAATCGACAGTGCCTATAATTTCTACCCCTTTCTTCATTTTCTCCGCGCCAAACTGTCGCTCTACGGACTCGTCCATCGGTATGCTTTGCTTTCCGTACTTGTAACATCGAACTCGTTGTTCTGCGGGAATCTCGTCGCCGTCAATCTTTGAAATATTCTTATATTGCACATCTCGCAACAAATCTTGCCCCTCAAACGCGCCGTGTGGTTTCATCGTTTCCGCAGTCGCTTCCATTGTTTGCTTGTATGCCCAAATTGGAATGGATAAATACGACTCTTTTCCGAGTTTGCCGAACGATAAGTTCCCGCGAAACGTCGTCGTGGGCGTTTTTGTACGCATGAGTCTTCCGATAATCGCATCCATCGCCGGTTCGATTTGGCCTTTGGTTTGTTCAACCATCTCGGCGAGAAGTTTAACCACGTTTGCCTTCGGTTCGTTCGCGTTAGTAGCTATAGCATTACTATCACCTATTCGCTTTTGTTCTTTTTCTTCTTCTTCTTCTTTTCTACTACCGTCACCTTCGACGACCCCGACCCCGACGCTCAACGTAATTTCCTTCTCTTTCATAGCTCGCACCAAGTCTCTCGCGAACTCGTTCTCATCCAAAGACCCTTCCCCTAACGCATCTTCCGCGCACGGCGACAACAGTAAAATCTCGTTCGCAATCTTTGCCGTTTTCCCTTGCATCATTTCCATCCTTTGCGCAAGAATGTCGCACGCGATCGTTAAAGCGTCTAAAATATCGCCTTTGTATTCGTACGTTTTCTCGTCGTCGTCGTCGAATTCTCGCGCTTTGTCTTCCACTTCTTTCGCATACTCGATTGACTGCACCTTCAATTCCCCGAGCACTTCGACGTTCGCGTAATATTTTCCTTCTCCTTCGTTCTCTTCGTCGTCGTCGTCGTCCTCGTCGTCGTTCTCTTCATCGTACAATCTGTTCCTCGTCGCGCGACTCCCAACGAACGCGACGCACGTTTCGTCGGATTTTTTGTGCACGCCGATGTTGGCGACGATTCGACTCGCGGCAACGACGGATGCGCGGCGCGACTGGTTCGCGGCGTGTCCATCCGCGCCGACGTCGACGAGCACGACGAGACGCTTTTTACGCGGCGGTGCCATCCTCTCTCTCTCTCTCTCTCTTTTGTTACTCGCAGCAGCTTTTTGTTCGCTTTTATCAGAGTCGTCGAGGTCGTCTCGCTTTAATTTTAAAGGAGAGAAACCCGAGAGAATTTTTGTTTTTTTTGTTTTGAAAATTTTTGAGACTTTTTGGGGCACCCACAACAACAACAACAACCCTAATTTTTGAGACTTTTTTTTTTCGCCGTTTTTCTTTTCCTCTTGTGTCCCACCTTTTTTGTACGACTCCGCTTTTACTCCTTTTTGCACTCTTTTGTGCTCTTTTGTGGTTTCCTTCCTTCTTCACATCTCGTGCGTGTGCGTGTCGTCGTCGTCGTCAAAATCGTCGTCGTCGTCGTCGAAATCTTCTGCCGCGCCAACATATCTCTCCCGCAAAAGAGGAGAGAGGGATGCGCCGAGAGAGCGCCGGGATGAGCAACGCGCGCGCGCATCGTCGTTGTCGTCGAAATCGTCGGTAGATATCATCATCATCAATCATCATGTTGAGCTCGGCGTCGTCGTCGTCGTCGTCTGGTCGAAGACCGTATTACACGGGCAAACGGTACAACCCAGACGGAACGCGGAGGAAGAAACACGGCGCCCCAGGCATCGGGACGTGGTGTTTAGCCGTCTTACTCGGGTGCATCATAGTTATAGTGCTAAAAGCGAACGGCGACGACGACGCGAAGACGATTTTACGAAGGGACGATTCGGACGTGTGGGTGGAAATACACCCCGATTTATCGGAAAAAAACACCATGCACAGAGAGTTGCACACGCGTTTTCATCCGCACGCGCAAATCAGAGGGAAGAAGCAATGGATCGTCAGTGGGAAACACGGCGACGGATACGCGCACATGGCGATGGCAACAGTTTTGGCGAATGGGACCGTATTGGTTGCATTTCAAACGAGCAAGGAAGGAGAAGGGAAACCGGACCAACACATCGCGTTCACATACGGAGAGAGAAAAGCGGAGGATAAGATTAGTTTTGGTAAAGTCACGAGAGCGCCGACCGCCAAAGGAGGGGGTCCCGGGTCGAGCGAGTTAGGAGTAGTGTGGTCGCCGGTGCTGCACACGTGCGCGGAGACTGGGAAAACATTTTTGTTTTACTCGCAGTCGACGAAGAATTGTAGAGCACCTGGAGGGGACGTGAAAGTCATCGTGTTGGATCCTGAGACGCAAAAATGGTCGGCGCCGGAGACCGTGTTGCCGTATTCGAAAGGGAATATTAATAAGGTGATTGCGAATACGTTGACGGTAACGAGAGACCAAAAGACGTGGATATTACCGTTTTGGAGGGAGAGAGGGAGATGCGATAACACAGAAGTGTCTCCATCGGCTGGAGTGTTGGTTTCAAAAGATAAAGGGAAAACGTGGAAAGCACACGGGTCGATTACGTTACCGAACACGTGGTTGATTGAGCAAACCGTGGTCGAGTTGACTTCGAAAGCGACAAATTACGATGGCGGTGGCGGCGATGGCGATGATCATGATAATTATAATAACAATAATAGCGTGAATAGACTCGCAATGTTCTGTCGAACTGCTGCTGGACACGTGTTTAGAATAGACTCGAACGATTTAGGTGCGACGTGGGAACACAAAGCAAAACCGGTCTTTGCGTTGCCAAATCCAAACGCAAAGTTAACCATGAAAACGTTTGGACCAAGCGGAAGATATCGAACAGATGGTGGTGGTAAGAACTGGATCGTTGCGGTGATGAACGACCACAAGGAGTTGCCGCAACCGTATCGAAGATCTAGGTCCAAGTTGCGTTTGATTGTTTCGCACGACAATGGGAAATCCTGGACGAGATTGGCATCGATCGAAGAAGGCATTAAACCAGGATTAAGACACCATTACCCGACGTTAATTCCTTTACCAAAGTTTGCGTATGGTGGTAGAGAATCGAGAGGTCAAGATATAGTCGATGAAGAGGGAGAAATCGAGTACGAGGCGTTGATTGTGTATTCGACATTTATCATGAAAGGTTTCGATAGCAAAGGCGTCACGGAAGGCATACGCGCCGTGTTAGTCCGCATGCGTCTTCCAGATTAATTTGATAATGATGTAGTAGAAATAAGGATAATAGTGCTAACGCCACAAACGACACATCTTTCTAAGCTAAGGTAAGTCTCTGTGGGTTCGTTTTCCTAACTTCTTGCCTGCTAACGAGCTCGTTTGGCGCCACATCGAAACTTGTTCTAACGCCACATCAATCACTTGAAACAAACCTCTGGTATATTTTTTACACTCGCTCAAGTAGTGTTGATTCGCTACACACCATTCTTGCGTCGCCTGATGCTCTATCGCGTCTGCGCACGACATGCTACTTCGTATCGCACCTAAAGCTGTGAAGAGTGCGTCACTCGCCTTCGACTCGGACAACATCGAAATCTCTCTCATTTTCGGATCACCGTCATAGAGAAAAACGAGCTCTTCTTCGCAGCACAAAATTCGAATAGTGGCAATTAAATCTACCGGTAACTCTGCGTTTTTACGTATCGCATGGTTGAGTGTCAAATCGTGTTTTACCAAAAGCTCTTCCCTTCTCTTTCGTACTTCTGGTTTTTCGACACCGTTCAGTGAGTCGAAATCTAAAGTGATATCGATCGAATCGTAGGGATTATCGTCTATACAAAACCCGTAGAATAGCAAGAGTTCGCCGTTAGATTTTGCCCCGTAGGACAGCATAATCTCTTCGTTCTTTCCAACATCTCGCACGGCTGGAAATACCAAACACTCGTCCGAGAGTCGCAGTTGCGAGTAATGTACGCAGTGCGGATAAATCCCGTGATTACAAAAGAAAGCCACCGGCGATAAGACGTCGATCGTTCCTGAATTAGAATTATGCACTGGTTTCACCGTCATCGCATATGACATCCACAATTCTAACGCGGAAATGTACTGGTCATAGGACCAGAACTCTTCTTGGTTTCCTTCAAAAGATTCTGGGCAGTTGGCTAAAAGTGAAGGCAGTAAAGCATCGTACCCGTTGCGCACTTTCTGTCTCTCTTGCATGACGGTTTCAAATATGGGTGTGTTCCCTAGCCCGACTTTCACAACCTCCTCCGGCCAAGATAACGGCGTCAGCTTTTGATTCCCATCTGGAAGTGAAAGGAAATATAAGCTCCAAAACGTTTCTTGTTTCGTCTTCATTTTCATTCGCTCCTTCATAATCCACAAAGTCATCACGGTATCCGCGCCGCACCGTTCTAAAATTCTCAACAAGTCGCCAAACGGCCCTTGTTCGCTAATACATATCGTCCCCGCGTCTAAAAGCATGCGTCGTGGAATTTCTAATATGTTCTCACCGGCTCGAATATCTTCGGTCGCACACAAACCCCTCGCCCCGTTCATAAAAGGAAGTAAACACGGTGCAACCTTAGACACGTTCGCATCTTCGCCTTGTAAAACGGCCCACTTTCTTAATTCTACCGGATACCCTTCCGTTTCAATCTTACACGCTGCTGCACCTGCTGCTGACGTCGATGTAGAAATTCCTTGCCTCCTCGCTCGTTCAATATCTTCGAACTCCTTTGCGGCTTTCTCAAGCGTCTGTATTCGGATATTTCTTAACTGTTCTGAAACACGCTTTCTTAATTCCAACGGTGGTAAGGGGTGTTCATTATTGTTAGTATTATATTCGTTCTCGTTCGTTGGCATCAACAAAGTCTGGGCCATCGCATGCGCGGACGTCTCATTTCTCGGCGACACGAAAAAAGTTGACGGCGGCGAATTCTGTTGTTGTTGTTGTTGTTGTTGTTGCGCACTACTTCCTCCTTCTCTACCGATAATCACGTTTCCCCACTTCTCTTTCGGTTCAAAATACATCTCTTTATTATCTAAACAAGAAATCCTGCACGCTCTGAGTAACATTTCGCAGCTGTTTTCTGGGCTTAAATCGATACAATTCGTTGTCTCGCATTCAGTTAACAGTTCCATCTTGCGCTGCCAATACGGGGAATCGACTTCATCCGTGAATGGGATCACGATTACGGTATTCATGGCTATGCCGTTGTCCTCATTGGTGGTACTATTTTGGGCGGTATGTTGAGAGGAACGTTGCCTGGCAGCAGCCTCTCGAGCCGCTTGTCGTTGTCGCGCTAAAATGGTTGCTGTGCTACTTTTAGAAAAAAGTGAAGAGCGGGAAACACTGCACTGATTTTATTTATGAAATATCATTACAACACGCGATGAATAAAGGTAACCCACACACGCAATCACACAATGGCACACATAGCCACTCGATGTTAGTATCACGCACCGCATCTCACGGCATCCTCGCAATTTGTTTCTCCCCTTTTCAACCTATCCTGACAACTCAACACCAACTCTTCGACGAAGCGTTCGTCCAAGTTGTGACCGCATATCTCACATCGACAAAACCATCGAAGCGACCAGTTCCTGTCTAACGCTAACCCTTCCGCTTTGCCTTGTGCTAACGGGATGAACCAAGATATCGCACATTTCTGATGCCCGTGTTTGAGAGAGAGAG
>Ga0163180_10002360_pt1 | contig 10557 bp, 11 predicted proteins | sample AtlANTMetagenome_2_FD_109647 | JGI IMG/M metagenome (GOLD analysis project Ga0163180, IMG submission 109647) | Marine eukaryotic phytoplankton communities from the Atlantic Ocean - Atlantic ANT 4 Metagenome | ecosystem: Environmental > Aquatic > Marine > Oceanic | place: North Atlantic Ocean...
AGATTACTGAAGCAATGAACCCAGCATTTGAAGATGAAAAGGCTGTTAACCCATTTGATTTTTGGGAAGGTGCAAACTTTAAACTAAAAATCAGAAAGGTAGACGGCTACTGGAATTATGATAAATCTGAATTTGAGCCAGTTAGTAGATTAAAACCTACTGATGAGGAGATTGACAAGATATGGAAATCTCAATATGCTCTAAAGCCCTTCATTGATCCTAGTAATTTTAAAGCTTATGAAGAACTCAAAGAGAAACTTAATAAGACACTTACTGGACAAAGAAGTACCGAGTCAGTTGAAGATATTGATCTCCCACCTGTCAGTAATGACATACCAACGTCTTCTAACAATTCGGTAGAGAAAGTTGAATCGTCTAACGACAGCGATGACCTGTCGTATTTTAGTAAATTAGCTGAAGACGATTCATAATCTATCTCTCTCACTTTCTCAACAAGGGTGCCTTTAATTAGGCACCCACACTTAACAAGAATAAACTTGTTAAAACTAACATAGGAGACTTAAATGTCAAATAACTTAAATGTTGTTGATGTTCACAACAACAATAAATTTTCAAATGAACACCTAGAACAATCAAAAAAATTAATCAACGAAGACAACAGACCTGATCTTTATGGTAATAAAATAAAGTTTGGTAAAGATGGTGGTAGACACCTTGTACCAATTATAGACATAAAGTGGAAAGGTACAGTTAGAAATACACAATCTTATAGAGCAGAGGGTGGTAATCCTAAAAAGAAAGAAGTTAAAAATAGTATTACTGAATTTGGTTATAAACTTAAACATGAACCTATTGCGTTAAGAAGAATGAGCGATGGTCTTCACCCATTAACAGGCCACACTAGAAAAGATATATTACAAGATTTAGGATTTACAAACGTAATTGCTAATATCTATGATGGTGTAACAGATGAACAGGCAAGTAAGTTTGGTTTAATTCTTAACAGACCAGATGATCCTAGAGGTTCTGTTTCTATTCAGGATATACAATTAGAGTGTGAGAATGCTTTAGAAAAAGAATGGATTAAACCTGTTACTTTAGATAATATATTGGCAAGAGTAAATGAGATTTGTGGTGATTCTTTTTTAACAGCAAATAAAAGAAGTTTAGTTGCAACAACGATATATAATAACTATAATGACAAGAATAAGAAAAAACAAAAAAGAATAATGTCATGGACAAGTGATACAGATATTGAAACTTGGATGTCAAGTAATCTTTACAAAGATACGGCTGAACTTATGTATATGACAACATCATTTTCACAGGTTAGTAAAGCAATCTTTAGAGCTGCTAAACTATATAATGAAAATAAAAAAAAAGTTAGAGTTGTTGTACACACAGGTATACTTGACGCTTTTGATTTACATAAATGTTATAAAGATAGAGTAGCAGATTTTAAAACTATGTGGGATGATAAAATGAAAGACCTACAACTTGCTGCTTTTAATACAAGCAAACCTGACAAGGCAAGTGTTGTATTATCAGATAACATAGAACTATATGGTGCTTTACCTTATATTGATGGTGATGTAAAGATAATTAAATATAGTAAAACTGCTAAAATAGTAAATGGCAACTAAAATTAAAAAATTTCCTAATATTGACCGAAGGGCATATAAAGGTATTTTCAAACCTTTGAACAAAGCAAAATACAAAGGTCAAGTAAATAACATTGTCTATCGGTCAAGTTGGGAAAAACGATTTATGGTATATTGTGATAAGACTAAAGAGATTGTAGAATGGGGTAGTGAAGAATTTGCATTATATTATAGAGGCGTAGATAATAAAATACATAGATATTATCCTGATTTTTTTATGAAAGTAAGACAACCTAATGGTACACATAAAAAATTTCTAATAGAAATCAAACCTAAAAATCAAACAAGAAAACCAAAACCAGGTAAAATTAAATCATCATACTTTAAAAAGGCATTATTAACTTACGAAACGAATAGACGAAAATGGGCTACAGCATTTGCATGGTGTAAAAAGCGCAATATGACGTTTAAAATACTTACCGAAGATCATCTAAAAACCTTTTAATTGTCATATTGTCATATAAATAGTAATATGGCAAGCGTATTTGACACTATAAAACAAAGAGCTGGGAATACAGATAAATCTGCTACTTGGTATAGAACACAAGTAAATAAGATTGCAAGTAATAAAACAGCAGGTCAATTGTTTAGAGAGAACAAACTAAATGGTCGTCCTAGCGTAGGTAGATTGAACTTATTTGGGTACAATCCTAAATTTAGAAAGACATTACCTTACTATGACGTGTTCCCACTTGTTTTACCATTAGAACCAATATCAGGTGGGTTTATGGGTATGAACTTTCACTATCTACCACCACTATTGAGATTTAGATTATTAGAACGTATGCAGGCAACAGCAACAGATAGTAGATTTGATAGTAAAACAAAATTTGATGTAAATTATGATGATGTAAAAAGAATTAAGATTGTAAAACCAACAATCAAAAAATATCTGTATGCATATTGTCAAACAGGATTTTTAAGAATAAATGCTGATGAGGCCGCAATTGCGATATACTTGCCTGTACAAAGATTTAAAAAGGCAAGTGACGCTGTAGTTTATTCAGATAGTAGGAAGTTTCTATAATGAGTATAATAAGTGTAGGTAAAAGAATAGGTGATTTAGATATTAGATTAGGCATACCGCCATCTAAAGCACAATTTAGCACAAAAGAAGCCAATAGAAGAATATCAGCAAACAATGCTTCATCTAATGCCAATTCAGTTTATAATGTGTTTAGATCAGGCATGACAACTGCTGGTGGTTTTGCTAGACCAACACAATTTTTAGTTACGATAGATGGTCCTAAAGGCATGTTAGCTGATCATCAAGTATATTCTGATCTACCAGCACGTGATGTTGGTGCAAGACATAAGAGAAGTGCTGCCTTATCATTGGCAATAAAAAATTCAATGAAATACAGAATGGATTTATTCTGTTCTAATGTATCATTACCAGGTAAAACTATAACAGATGATGTAAATGAAACGTACTATGGTCCTAAAAGAGCGATAGCAAAGAACGTATCATTTGAAGAAATAACTTTAGAATATTATACAAGTATTAATTATGATGAACGACTATTTTTTGAAGCATGGCAAAACTCTATTGTTGATCCTATTTCTCACAATGTAGGTTACTATGACGATTACGCTAAAGATTGTACAATTACAATTACGCCATTAACTAAAACATTTACAGCAGCTCTTGCTAACTTCACACCTACTGGTGATCAAGGAAAAGATAGACAGCAGTTAAGACAATCACTAGGTGACTCATCTGGTTACTCAACATATCAAGTACAAATGTATGAGTGTTGGCCTAAAACAATTGCTTCAACACCATTATCATATGACGCAGTTAATCAAATTGTTAAAACAAGTGTTACATTTACATACAGAAACTATGCTACTACAGCATGGAACTTTTTAGCAGGTGATAGAACTAGTGAATATAGTAGAATAGATAGAAACGAATATAGAACTAATACGACAGCAATACAAGGCAACTTTTTAGATAACTTACCATTTGGTATAGGTAACGAGATAGGTAGAGCAGGTCGTCAAGTCTATGAAACATTAAGAAAGAATTTGCCCATTGGGCGAGTAACAGGAGGTCGTGTATTTCCTAAAGGGTTACCAGACCCTAAAATTATACGTGATATATTTTATTAATAAGGAGTTAAATAATGCTTAATTTTATGAAGACGCCTGAGCATGAAGTGACATTATCAAATAATGCAAAGGTGAAATATAGACCGTTTTTAGTAAAAGAAGAAAAGATTTTACTATTGGCAGTTGAGAACAATGTTGAGGAAGAGATGGTACAAACTCTTATCAATACGGTTCAAACTTGTGTATTGTCAGATATTGACGTTACAAAACTACCTGTCTATGATTTTGAATGGTTATGGTTAAACATAAGATCAAAATCAATAGGTGAGGCAGTACAATTGAAACTAAAATGTCCAGATGATGAACAACAAGTTGTAGATTATGAATTTAATATTGAAGACGTTAAACCAGATTTAAGTAAGAAGGTAGAAACAAATATACCTTTCTCAAAAGATTATGGTGTGATAATGAAAGTGCCGACCGTACTAGAGGTAGCAAATAAAAAGACTATCATAGACTTATCGGTCAATTTGATGAGGGATTGTATTGCTCAAATTTACAATGGTGATGAAATTTTTGAAACAAAAGACCTTGAACCAGGTGAAGTAGAGCAGTTTGTTGATAACTTGACTATGCCACAATTCAAAAAACTAAAAGACTTTTTTGAAACGTTGCCTGTCATAAAACATACAATAAAATACAAGAACCCTAAATCAGGTGTAGAGCATGAAATGTTATTACAAGGGGCGTCTGATTTTTTTCAGTTACCCTCTTACATGAAAGCCTAGAGAGTTTTTTTAGGACGAATTTTGCTTTAATGCAATACCATAAATACTCATTGGGTGACCTTGAAGGAATGTTACCATGGGAGAGGGAAATATATGTTGAATTACTAGTACAGCATATAAGAGAAGAAAACGAAAAGATAAGAGAAAAACAAAAGAGAGGATAGAAATATGAAGAATTTTTTAAAGAACATGTTTACACAAGGGTGGAACGGTTTTAAATACGGTGTCGGAACGTTATGGCACTTCATATCAGTAGAAATACCAGAATTAATGTCAAACTGGCGATTAGTACCAAGACTATTAATGGTTGCTTATGGTTGGGCATTTTTAGATGTAATCAATTGGTTTATGGCACTAGAGAATCCTACTAACGCACAGGCTGGGTTAGTTTCAGTAGTCGTTGGGGCTGGTGCAGGTTGGTTTGCAATCTATGTAAATGGTAAACCATCTAAAGTAAAACATAAAGAACAAGACATAGGTTAATAAATGGTAAAAGCAGTATCAAAAGTCTTTAAAAAGGCGTCAGCAGAAAACTTTAAATCACTTCTAAAAGCACAAAAGAAAGATGAATCTGATCCAAAGTTTGCTTTATCTGACGCATTGCAGGAGTATCAATCTCAATTAGAGAAGTCTGCTGGTTATACGAACCAAGCAAAACTTAATGACGCAGGAATACGACAGGATATAATTCAGTTTGTAATAGATTATCCTATTGTTGAACTTGACGCCTTGAAAGGTATGGATTTTGATGACGCAAAAACCTCACAATTAACTACAGAAAAAACAATTAAAGAGTATGAAAATTTACGTAAAAAGGATATTATTACAGAGGAAGAACTTGCATATATCCAAGAGACCGTAGGTAAAACAAATGCTGAATTAAAAAAAGTACTAGGGTTATCAACTAAATTATCATTAGGATTTAGAGATTTTAAGAAAGAACTAAAACCTCTTAAACTTGCTAGACGAGTAGGTCTTACAAATGTACCTATCATAGGCAAAAGAATAGAAAGAGCAATTGAGTCTGAGGAAAGAGCAGAACAAAAAGGTCTATCTGCTAAAAGACAATTACGTAGAAAGACAGCCAAAGGCGAATTAAAAGCAGGCACTAGTACATCAGCAGCTGCAGATACGTCAGCAGGTAGAGAAGATATTGCCAAGAGAACGGTTGCTAAATCTATGGCCACAGATAGTTTTCAATCTGAAGGTGCTGGTGGTGATAGTGAGGATAGAGTAGAGCAAGAAAGAGAATCAGACGCTCAATTTGATACAACAAGTGGTCTATTAGAAAAGATTTATGACGAAGCACTTACAACAAACGAATTATTAGGTAAGAAATCAGACGAAGACAAAGGTTTCTTTTCAACTTTAAGTGATAACTTATTACCACTTGCAGCCTTAACAACATTAGGTGGTACGATTAAGGGTGCAATCACAGGATTAGGTAGTACACTTGCAGGCTCAGTAAAAAGCATGTTAGGTTTTGGTAAAGGCAAACCACCAGTAGTTACAGGTACAGGTAAACCAGGTCAAAAAGCAGCTAAAGCAGCTGCAAGAACAGGTGCTGCTACAACAGCTGCAACAACAACAGCTGCGGCTAAAAATAAAACTAAAAATCTTGTTAAAGAAAATGTTAAGAAGGGTACTAAAGTAGCAGGCAAGGCAGTAAAAGGTGCTGCTAGAGTTGCAGGTCGTGTATTCTTACCTCTTGCTGCTATTATGAGCGTATTTGACGCCGCTAAAGGTGTTGCAGACGCAGGTGAATTACTTGACAAAGAAGATGACGAACTAACATTAAGAGATAAGGCTTCATCAGGTTTTGCTGGGTTCTTATCTGGTCTAACATTTGGTCTTGTTGATAAAAAGAAGATGGCAAATAAACTTGCAGGTACAAGTGACGATCCAACTATTACTGAACAACATGACGATTTAGGTCTTGTAAAGAACGATCAAAAGAAACTTGAAACGGTAGAAGAATTAAAAGCAGATAACATAGAAAAATTAACTATTGGTAAAGAAAACTCAATGGGTACAACGGTTATCAATAATAACGCAGTTGATAACTCAAACAATACAAGTAACACAAATGTAGGATCAGCAACTATAGGTGTAAATAATCCCAATAACCTACCAAAAGAAATGAGTAATATAGGATAAATATTAACATGGCATTTAAACCTTTCAAAGTATTAACAAACATATTAAGTAACTTTACAAAAACTAGTACGGTCTTAAAAGGACCTACTATACCTAACTTTAAAACGGTTGCAAGTAAAAAAGGTATTATAAATTACAACCCTACAAATGCAGATTATTCAAACCCATATCATAGTAGTAGTGGTAAGTTTTTTGTTTATCCTTTAGATGTAAAAGACCAAGAGCATTATATTCTATTTGATATAATAGAAAGAACTGGTGAATCAGGTAGTCAAAGAGCAGTTTCTAACAGACAAATCACAAAAAGAGCAGACAATTTAGATACGGTTGTCTATGGTGCAAATAGATTTTTTAGTGAAGGTACAACATCTGGTATTTTGGGTATACCTACAGGTAAAGGTGCTGCCAGAACAGTTAAAAATTCAATTGCAATTTACATGCCACAAACACTTAAATTTAATTTAGCAGCTGATTATGGGGCTGCAGATATAGGTGGGGCATTAGGTGCTTTTGCAAAAATAAAAGACGCTATAAACTCTGGTTCAGGTTTTACAGGACCTGATATGGGTGCAGTTGCTCAACAAGCAGGTAAATTAGCAACAGGACTATCATCATTTTTCACTGGTGGTTTAGGTGAAGGTATAGGTGCTGCTGTACAGCGTAGAACAGGTATCGCACCAGCAGCCATGTCAGAAATGATATTTAATGGTATAGATTATAGAACGTTTAGTTTTACATTTAAATTTACACCAAGAAGTAAGAAAGAATCAGACGTAGTAAATAACTTATTACACGAAATAAAAGAGTCAATGTTACCATTAAAATATGGTACAGGATCAATTGCTGCCTACAAAGTACCACATGAATTTACAATTAGATTTATGAGAGGCACACAGGTCAACCCATTTATAGATCAAATAGGTTTATGTGCATGTACAGGTGTTGATATAGATTACGGTGGCGATAAGTTTTCAACACACCCTAGTGGTGATCCAGTATCTATAGACGCAACATTAACGTTTAAAGAATTAGAACTAATGGAAAGAAGTCGTTATAATCAATTAAGACAAAGTGCAACAGCCAATCAAGGAGGACCACCGAGGTAATAATCTATGCCAGCATATTTCAGTAAGTTTCCTAAAATCTATTATGACGCTGCAGGTCAAGGTAACCCTAAACTTGTTACAAACCTATTAAGACGAGTGCAGATAAAAGAAGGATTAACAGAAAGTGGTGCTCTATTTGACTTATACGAAGTAAGTGGTGAAGAAACACCAGAGTCAGTATCAGAGCAATTCTATGGTGATCAAAAATACTATTGGATTATCTTATTATTCAACAATGTAAAAGACAGATTTTACGATTGGCCGCTAACACAAGATCAATTTGAAAAATATGTAAATGACAAATATTCAGACATCAATGGTGTACATCATTATGAGGTAGCACAAGGGAGTGGTGCTACATCATCATTTGACCATTCACATATGATACAAGTTAATAGTACCGTATCAGGTGCTACGTCTGTAACTAACTATGAATATGAATTAAGAAAGCAGTTAGCAAAAGGTAGAATTAAATTATTAAGAAATGAATTTTTAGATTTGATTACCGATGAGTTTGCTACATTGATAGGAGCGTAAAATGCCTAAACCAGGTATGCCAAAATATGATGATGTTTCGCCACGATACCCTGGCGACTTTAGAACTTCAGAAATAATACTTTATAGTTATGGTGGTTCGCAGTTAGATATAACAGGTCTTACTGCTGTTGTTAACCTATACCAAGATTTAGACTCAGCATTTCAATCAGGTAATATAATGTTCTTTGATTCAGTTGGTGCTGCTAATAGACTACCGATTATAGGTAACGAGTTTATAGAGTTTAAAATGAGAAACCCTATAGAAGCAGACGGCGATGAAGAAGTCAATGCTACTAATCATAGGTTTCAAGTGTATGAAAAGAAATCAGTAAAGACAGCACAAAACGTACAAGCAATTGCTTTGTTCTTTACCTCAATTGAGTCTATTAGAAACGAGAGATTAAGAGTATCAAAATCATTATCAGGTTCATATGCAGAAATGGTTAATACCATTGTTAAAGGTGATAAGAGTTTATTGAACTCTAAAAAAGATTTATTCATTGACCCTACGTTAGGCAGTTATACATTTACGTTTCCTAATTGCAGACCTTTAGCAGGTATTCGTATGTTAGAAGGTATATCAGAACCTGCTAATTTCAAAACACCACACTATATGTTTTATGAAAACAATAGAGGTTTTCATTATAGAACATTAGAGTCATTGTATAGAGAGCCAGGCGATACAGATAGAAACAGACCTTTTGTGGCATACTTTGACCTATTGTCTGCTTTTAATCCTAACTTTGGCACACCAGATACAGGCACAGATAGTCCTATTACAAAACCATATTCATTTACATTTGGTGAATCATATAACACATTAGCAAATACAAGACGAGGTATGTTTGGTAGTGTAATATATGCTCACAATCTAATTGATAAGAAATTTACAAAGAGCAAACTAACCTATACAAACTATTATGAACAGGCACTACACATAGACGCACCGACTGGCGCTGGTAACAAATATCAAGGTATTATGCCACCAGGTCCTGCTGATTTTGATGATGAATATACCGTAGATGATAAGTCATATGGGTCAACTAACAAGAAACAAATTAACAGATTACATGCTAGTAAATTAACGAAGGCCTCAAATGCTGACAATAGAAAGTATATGGACGATTACTTTGCTCGTGTATTTGTAGAACCAGCAACAGAAGCAAATCATGCTTTTAATAGTGAAGGTATAGGACTTGATCCTAGATTAACTGCTAAACAAGCATTATCAATTGCAAGTAGAGATTACTTCTCAATGGATATAGATGTACCAGGTAACTTTACATATAACATTGGTGATCTAGTATGGTGTGAAGTGCCTAGTTACAATGCTGCTGAACAAACAAATGACCCTAAAGTTGAACGTGATGATGTTGTGGATCAGTTATTAACAGGTCGTTATCTAATATCAAAAGTCCATCATCAAATAGACTTGCTTGATCAAAAACATACAACAGCATTGACCGTAGTACGTAACGTATTTGCTACAGACTTACCAAACGCAGATACATTTAAGGCAAGTGCAAATTTCAGGTCTAAACCTATTGATGTAATAGGATCAGGTGTAGATATATCAACACTAGTCCCAGTAAAAAACAAATTAGACGGTAAAATACCTAGTCCTCAGATAAGTACCGTAGAAGACATCGCTAAACAGTTAAACGTTGATCTCAATACAAGTGACTTAAACGTCAAGGATGCCGCTAATAAGTCTATTAACGCCGTTTTAAATAGTACTTCTAATAGGGTATTACAAAAGAAACATCTAGCAAAGATAAACTCTACAATCCTCAATAGAAAGACAGAAATTGAGAAAATCGCAGAAAAGGCAAAAATAGCACTAGGAGGCATAAATCTATCAAGTTTAAGTAATTTCAACAAGATGAATCCTATGGCACAAGACAGAATAACAAGTCGTATCAATAACTTTGTTCAGTCTAGTATGGTTTCTTTTAAACAAAACTTATCTAGTGCTAAGAGTTTCTTTAAAGGATTCTTCTAGTATGCTCAAAGTTTATTGCGAGTTTAGAAAAAAAATTTTGCTAAAGGGTATGGCCACATGAGAGGTCACAATAGAATATAACTACAAACAATGTAAGAACGAACTATATCAATCTTACAAAGGACCAAAGACAATTTGAACAATATGAAAGAAATATACACAAAAAGATCAATGAATATAAGAGGTATCAACGATAGGCCTCTAATAAGTGCTTCGCACCGCGGCGCCTACGCAATACCTTTAAATACGGATAAATATAGGGAGGTGACCGCTTTAAATACGGTCATTTA
>Ga0163180_10002362_pt1 | contig 10555 bp, 8 predicted proteins | sample AtlANTMetagenome_2_FD_109647 | JGI IMG/M metagenome (GOLD analysis project Ga0163180, IMG submission 109647) | Marine eukaryotic phytoplankton communities from the Atlantic Ocean - Atlantic ANT 4 Metagenome | ecosystem: Environmental > Aquatic > Marine > Oceanic | place: North Atlantic Ocean...
TGTTATTTTACAAATTATTGGAAAAATAGGAACTGCTGGTGGCACAGGGTATGTAATTGAATATTCAGGAAATCTAATCTCAAGTTTAAGTGTAGAACAAAGAATGACAATCTGTAATATGACAATTGAGGGAGGAGCTAGAGCAGGTTTAATTCAACCAGATGAAAAGATAATTGAATATTTAAATGATAAACCAATGGCTCCAAAAAAAGAAAATTGGGAAAAAGCTGTTGAGTACTGGAGTAAATTAAAAACAGATACTGATGCAAAATTTGACAAAGAAATTACTTTGGAAGGACATGAAATAAAACCTATGGTAACATGGGGAACATCACCACAGGATGTTGTGGAAATAGATGGAAAAGTACCCAATCCAGATAATGAAAAGGATGAAGATAAAAAAAGCTCGATTAAAAGATCATTGAATTACATGGGTTTAAAGCCAAACACAAATATACAAGATATTAAGATTGATAAGGTATTTATAGGTAGCTGTACAAATGGAAGAATTGAAGACATCAGAGCAGCAGCAAAAATATTAAAAGATAAAAAAATTGCTTCGCATGTAAATGCAATAATTGTACCAGGCTCTGGATTAGTTAAAGAACAAGCAGAGCAAGAAGGTCTTGATAAAATTTTCAAAGAGTCCGGATTTGAATGGAGAGAACCTGGCTGTTCAATGTGCCTTGCTATGAATGCTGATAAACTAAAGCCAGAAGAAAGATGTGCTTCAACTTCAAATCGTAATTTTGAAGGAAGACAAGGACGAGGTGGGAGAACACATCTAGTAAGTCCAGAAATGGCTGCTGCAGCTGCAATTTCAGGAAATTTAGATGATGTCAGAAAGTATCAAAATTAGATGAAAAAATTTACAAATTTAAAAAGTATACCTGCGTACCTTCCAATAGTTAACATTGATACAGATATGATTATTCCTAAACAATTTTTAAAAACTATAAAAAGAACCGGCCTTGGCAAGAACTTATTTTTTGAAATGAGGTATGATGAAAAAGAAAATCCGATAAATGATTTTATTTTAAATAATGATCCATTTAATAAATCAAAAATATTAATTGCAGGAAAAAATTTTGGTTGTGGTTCTTCTCGAGAGCACGCTCCATGGGCACTTTTAGATTTTGGAATAACTTGTGTAATTAGCTCAAGCTTTGCAGATATTTTTTATAATAATTGCTTCAAGAACGGAATTTTACCCATTACTTTAAAAGAAGAAGAAATTAAGGAAATTTCTGAATATTCAAATAGAAAAGAAGAAATTTCAATTAATTTACCAGATCAAAAAATCACATTTGGAAATAAAGAAATTAATTTTCAAATAGATGAATTTAAAAAAAAATGTTTATTAGAAGGTCTAGATGATATCGCTTTGTCTTTAGAAAAATTAGAAAACATTGTTTCATTTGAAAAACAGATTAAATCTAAAAAACCTTGGATGTTTAATGATTAAAATTAAAAAAAGAAAATTTTTGTTATTGCCTGGCGATGGTATTGGACCAGAGGTTATTGCAGAAGTAAAAAAAATTATTAATTGGTTTAATAAAAATAAGTCACTAGATTTTGAAATTGAAGAAGAAATAGTCGGAGGTGCTTCTTATGAAAAACATGGAACACCAATTACAGACGAAGTATTTTACAAAGCATTAGAGAGTGAAGCAGTAATATTGGGAGCTGTTGGAGGCCCAAAATGGGATGATCTTGAATTTTCTAAGAAACCTGAGAGAGCTTTATTAAAGCTAAGAAAAGAATTAAAATTATTTGCTAATCTTAGACCTGCAATTTGTTTTAAACAATTAGTAGATGCTTCGAGTTTAAAACCAGATTTAGTTTCAGATTTAGATATAATGTTTGTAAGAGAATTAACAGGTGGAATTTATTTTGGTGAACCAAGAGGTATCAAACCTATAGATAATGGAGAAAGAAAAGGAATAAATACTCACGTATATACCTCAAGTGAAATTGAAAGAGTTGCTCGTGTTGCTTTTGATCTAGCAAGAAAAAGAAAAAATAAAGTTACATCCTGTGAAAAATCAAACGTCATGGAAGCAGGTCAATTATGGAAAGAAGAAGTACAAACGCTTCATGAAAAAGAATATAAAGATGTAGAATTAAAACATATGTTGGCAGATAATTGTGCCATGCAATTAGTTAGAAATCCAAAGCAATTTGACGTAATCGTTACAGATAATCTCTTTGGAGACATGTTATCTGATGAAGCGGCAATGTTAACCGGCTCTCTTGGGCTATTGCCATCAGCTTCTTTGGGTGCAAAAGATAAAAATGGAAATATGAGGTCATTGTATGAGCCAGTTCATGGTTCTGCTCCTGATATAGCGGGCAAAGGGATCGCAAATCCAATCGCCACAATATTGAGTTTTGCAATGGCATTAAAATATTCTTTAGATTTAGATAAAGAGTCAAATATGTTGGAAAAATCAGTTCAAAGTGTTCTCGACGAGGGATTAAGAACAAAAGATATATTATCAAAAGGCACAAAGGAAGTTTCAACATCTGAAATTGGTGATGCGATAATTTCAAAATTGCAATAATTAAACATTTATTCTAGACTATATTCATGCCAACTTATACTGCCCCATTACAAGATATGATGTTTCTTTTTGACAAATTGAGAAACAACAAAAGGTATAATGAATTAGAAAAATATAAAGAAGTTAACTCAGAATTAGTTAAAGATATTTTAGAAGAAGCTGCCAAAATTAGTCAAAATATAATATTACCATTGGCAAAATCAGGTGATGAAAATCCTCCTATTTTAGAAAATGGAGTAGTTAGAACTTCTCCTGGATATAAAGAGGCATATAAAAAATTTATTGAAGATGGATGGATTTCTTTGTCTTGCGACCCAAAATATGGAGGACAAGGTATGCCCAAAACTGTCAGTGCTTTTTTTGATGAAATGTTATCATCAGCGTCCCTTGCATTTAAATTGTATAGTGAATTAACGATAGGTGCCTACAATTGTATTTTACGTCATGCAAGTGACGAGATAAAAGATACTTATCTTCCAAAGATGATTGAAGGAAAATGGAGCGGCACAATGTGTCTTACAGAACCAGTTTGTGGTACTGACTTAGGTTTATTAAAAACAAAAGCCGAAGAGCAACCTGATGGTACTTATAAGATTAGTGGACAAAAAATATTTATTACTTCAGGAGATCATGATCTTACTGAAAATATTATACATTTAGTTCTAGCCAGAGCAAGTGACTCGCCCAAAGGCACAAAAGGTATAAGTCTTTTTCTTGTTCCTAAATTTATTGTTAAGGAAGATGGAAATGTAAGCTCTAGAAATGGTGTTTCAACTGGATCAATTGAAAATAAGATGGGTATAAAAGGATCTGCAACATGTGTTTTAAATTTTGATGAAGCCACTGGATACATGATTGGACCAAAAAATAGAGGATTAAATTCTATGTTTACAATGATGAATTTAGAGAGAATAGTTGTTGGTATTCAAGGTCTAGGAATATCTGAAATTGCTTATCAAAACTCTTTGTCTTATGCAAAAGAGAGGAAGCAAGGAACAGCAAATTATTCAAAATCTGAAAATGGTGCAGATTTTATAATTGATCATGCTGATATAAAAAGATCTTTACTTACAATGAAATCGATAATTGAGGGAGAAAGAGCATTATGTTTCTGGTTATCACAACAAACGGAAGTTAGCCTTAATCATAGTGATCAAGCTATAAAGGAGGAAGCATCTGATTTTGTTTCATTAATGACGCCTGTAGTTAAATCAATGTTTACTGATATGGGGATGGAAATAACAAGTGAAGCAATGCAAATTCACGGAGGATATGGTTTTACTAAAGATCTTGGAATAGAACAACTTTATAGGGATAATAGAATTACTCCAATTTATGAAGGTACAAATTCAGTGCAGGCAGCTGATTTAGTTTTTAGAAAATTAGTGACAAAAAATGGTGATATTATTGATAAATATTTAAATTTGATCAAAGAAGAGACAAACATTAATGATGATAGAATACAATCTTTTACAAAACAATTAGATCATTACTTAAATATTATGAGAGAATTTACTGATTGGATTAAAGAAAAAATAAATGACTCAAAAGATGATGTGAGTGCAGCTTGTAATGATTATCTAAAAGTCTTAGGTTTAGTTGCAACAGCACATGCTTGGATAAAAGTTTTAGAAGTTAGTTTTAAAGATTATGATAACAACAAAGATTTTTATGAAGATAAAATACAAACAGCTAATTTTTATTTTAATAGAGTTTTGCCAAGAGCAGAAAGTCATTTTAAGACTGCTAAAACAGGAAGTAAATATATAATGGATTATAAATTTAATTAGTATGAGCAACTACGAGACAAATTTAGATAAAAATAAAGCAAATTTTGTCCCATTAACACCCCTATCCTTTTTGCAAAGAGCAAACGATGTTTATCCTAATTATGAAGCATTAGTTTATGAAGATAGGAAATATACTTGGAGTGAAATTTATAAAAGATGTATTAAATTTGCAAGTGCATTAGAAAAAATTGGTATTGGTAAAGGAGATACAGTTTCAGTTTTAGCTTTTAACACCCCTGAAATTTTTGAGGCTCATTATTCTGTTCCTATGACTGGAGGAGTATTAAATACAATAAATATTAGATTAGATGCCAAAACAATTGCATATATTTTAGAGCATAGTGAAGCCAAGGTTCTAATTGTTGATAGACAACTTCATATAGAAGTTAAAAAAGCTTTAAGCACAATAAATAAAAAAATTACAATAATTGATATAAACGATAAATATGCAGATCAATCGAAATTAGAAAAAATTGGTGATCTAGAATATGAAGAATTTTTAAACACGGGAGATGAAGATTACATATGGAAAATGCCAGAAGATGAGTGGCAAGCTATTTCATTAAGTTATACTTCAGGAACAACAGGAAACCCTAAAGGCGTTGTTTATCACCACAGAGGATCATATTTAATGTCAACAGGTAGCGCAACAGCTTGGAATATGCCAATCAGGTTAAATTTTTTGACTGTTGTGCCAATGTTTCATTGTAACGGTTGGTGCTATCCTTGGACTGTACCAATGTTAAATGGAAAAACAATTTGTCTAAGAAATATTGATATTAAAAAAATTTTTGAATTAATAGAAAAGCATAATATAACTCATTTTGGAGGTGCACCAATTGTACTTAATATGATTACAGGAGCACCAGAAAGTGATCGTAAAAAATTAAAACAAAAAGTTTATGTTTTAACTGCTGGAGCACCACCTCCAAGCGTCATATTTAAAAAAATGAAAAGTCTGGGTTTTGAAGTAATGCACGTTTATGGTTTAACAGAAACCTATGGGCATGTAACCCAATGTGCTTGGAATGATGAATGGAATGAATTTGAAGAGGAAAAACAAAATGAGATTAAGGCCAGACAAGGAGTAAGATATCCTAATACAGAAGGAGCAACAATTATGGACCCAGAAACCATGAAGGAAGTTCCAAGAGATGGCAAAACAATTGGGGAAATAATGATTAGAGGAAATGTGGTTATGAAGGGTTATTTTAAAGATAAAGAAGCCACTGACAAAGCCATGAAAGGTGGTTGGTTTCATACTGGAGATCTGGCAGTTATGCATCCTGACGGATATGTAAAAATTCAAGATAGATCTAAAGATATAATTATTTCAGGAGGTGAAAATATTTCATCAATTGAAATAGAAAATACTTTATCAAAACACCCTTCAGTTTCTATTGCAGCTGTAGTAGCCAAACCACATGAGAAATGGGGTGAAGTACCATGTGCATTTATTGAATCTGTGGCAGATAAACCGACTACAGAAAAAGAATTAATTGAATTTTGTAAAGAAACACTTGCTAATTTTAAAGTTCCAAAAAATATTGTTTTTTGTGAACTTCCAAAAACATCGACAGGTAAAATCCAAAAGTTTGAACTTAGAAAAAAAGCTAAGGAAATAAACTGATTTTTAAAAAATAAATAATTTTAAACTTTAAAACATGAAAATATTTTCAATAGCAAAATCAAGAAGGTTAAGAAGTTCTCCTTATACCTCTCGTATAGAGAAACAGGGGGTTACAGCTTATACTGCATATAATCATATGTTATTACCAGCTGCTTTTGGATCTGTAGAAGAATCTTGTGATCACTTAAAAAAAAATGTTCAAGTCTGGGATGTTGCCGGTGAAAGACAAGTAGAAATTACTGGGAACGATGCAGCAAAATTAGTTCAGTTAATGACGTGCAGAGATTTATCCAAATCAAAAGATGGAAGGTGCTATTACTGTCCAATAATAGATGATAAAGGTGGTTTAATAAATGATCCTGTTGTTTTAAGATTGAATAATAATAGGTGGTGGATTTCGGTTGCAGACTCAGACGTAATTTTATTTGCTAAAGGTTTGGCAATAGGAAATAAATTTGAGGTTGAAATATCTGAGCCAGATGTAAATATAATAGCAGTACAAGGTCCAAAATCTTTTAAATTAATGGAAAATATTTTTGGGAATGAAATTACAAAACTAAAATTTTTTGGTTTTGATTATTTTGAATTTAAAGGAATAAAACACCTAATTGCTCAATCAGGATGGTCTAAACAAGGTGGTTATGAAATCTATGTTGAAAATACTGATTCAGGCTTAGAATTGTATGATTATCTTTTTGAAGCAGGGAAGGTATTTGATGTTAAACCTGGTTGTCCAAATTTGATCGAAAGAATTGAAAGTGGCTTGTTGTCTTATGGTAATGATATGGACAATAATGATAACCCTTTTGAATGTGGTTTTGATAAATTTGTCAATTTAGATTCTGATATAGTTTTTTTAGGAAAAGAAAATTTGAAAAAAATTAAATTAGAGGGAATTAAAAAGAAACTAATGGGAGTTCAAATTGATGCTAAAGAAATAAACGTATCTGGATCCATTGATCTTAAAGATGAAAATAATATAAAAATTGGCGAGCTAAGATCTGGATGCTATTCCCCTCATTTTGGAAAAGTCCTAGGAATAGCAATGATGAAGAAACCGTTCTGGGAAGTATCACAAATTGTAAAAATCCAGTTAAATAACCAAACTTTTGATGGAAAAGTTTGCGATTTACCTTTCATTTAGTATAAAAGTTCTAATAACACCATGAATATTGCGATTGTAGGAGCCACAGGAAACGTTGGAAGAAAATTAATTGAGGTATTGGAGAAAAAAAAATTTCCAATATCTGAATTATTTTTGGTTGCTTCATCTAAAAGTGAAGGAAAAAAAATTAGTTATTCTGGAAAAGAATATACAGTTATTGATCTTGAAAAATTTGACTTTTCTAATGTTAAAATTGCTTTTTTTGCAGCTGGAAGTTTAATAGCAGAGAAATGGGCACATATTGCTGCTGAAAAAACAATAGTAATTGATAATTCAAAATTTTTTAGAAAAGATCCAGAGATACCTTTGGTCGTGCCCGAGGTAAATTCTAAAGAATTAGCTCAAGTAAAAAATAAAAATATAATTGCAAATGCCAATTGTTCGGTAATTCCTTTGGTTGTAGCTCTTAAACCTTTACATGATTTATATAATGTAAAAAGAATAGTTGTATCAACTTATCAGTCTGTATCAGGTGCAGGTAAAGATGCAATGGATGAGTTAGCAAGCCAAACTCAAGAATTTTTTCAAAATAAAAAATTAGAATCAAAATATTTTACAAAACAAATTGCATTTAATGCGATACCACATATTGATAGTTTTTTAGAGGATGGCTACACAAAAGAAGAACAAAAAACTAACGATGAAGTGAATAAAATTTTAGACAATAAAATTAAAATTACTTCCACATGTGTTCGAATACCAGTAATGGTATCACATTCTTTAAGTGTAAATGTTGAATTTAATAAAAAATATAACTTAAATGAAATTAAAAATGTTTTATCAACTTCACCAGGTTGCAAAATGGTGGATGAACATAAAGATGGTGGTTATATAACACCTGTAGACGCTGAAAATAAATTTGAAACATTTATTTCAAGAATTAGAGAAGATAAGTCTCAACCTAATACAATTAATCTTTGGATTGTATCTGATAACTTGCTTAAAGGTGCGGCCTTGAATGCAGTAGAAATTGCAGAGTCATTGCTTAAGAATGATTTTTATGGAAAATAACAATCCATTATCCCCACATATTCAGGTCTATAAGTGGCATGTTTCTTCTTTAGTTTCAATAGTAACAAGGATTACAGGAATAATAAATATTTTAGCAATTACATTGATTTGTTTTTGGTTTGCCTTTTTACTTTTTGGAGAAAATAATTATGAATTGATAAAATTATTTTTAAACTCATTCTTTGGTAAATTTATAGCTATAGGAATTACTTGGTCATTTAGTTTTCAAATATTAAGTGAGATTAGACATTTAATTATGGATCTTGGTTATGGTTTTGAAATAAAAACAACTAATATTACAGGCATAATTGTTATTATTTTTTCATTCATATTAACAATTCTAATTTATTTATTGGGGAGACAATTTCTATAATGAGAGCAGTAACAAAAAAATGGTTATTTTTAAAAATAAGCTCATTGATATTAATTCCATTAATGTTCTGGTTTATTATTAATTTTGTATCTTTCTATGATAAAGACTACGCTGAAATAATTACCTTTTTATCATCACAAGTTTCAAAATTTTTTATAAGTTTATTTTTAATATTTGCTTACTTTTATTCAGCATTAAGCATAAGTGAAGTATTTGAGGACTATATACATGATGAAAAAATCAAAAATGCCGCAAACAAAACATTAAATATTTTTGCTATATTGTTACCTTTATTAACTATTATTGTATTATTAAATTTAAGCTTATGAGTGAATATAACATTATAGATCATGAGTATGACGTTGTTGTGCTGGGCGCTGGTGGTTCTGGCCTAAGAGCTGCAGTTGGCTTAAGTGAAGCTGGACTAAAAACTGCCTGTATTTCCAAAGTATTTCCAACAAGAAGTCATACTTCAGCAGCCCAGGGGGGAATTTCTGCTGCCCTAGGAAATATGGGTGAAGATGATTGGCGTTGGCATATGTACGATACTGTAAAAGGAGCTGATTGGTTAGGTGATCAAGATAGTATCGAATACTTGTGTAAAGAGGCTCCAAAGGCTGTAATTGAATTAGAAAAATATGGTGTTCCTTTTAGCAGAACTGAGGAAGGAAAAATTTATCAAAGACCTTTTGGAGGTATGACTAAAAATTATGGAAACGGTATTGTTCAAAGAACATGTGCTGCTGCAGACAGAACTGGTCATGCAATTTTACATACTTTATATGGTCAAGCATTAAAACATAAAACTGAATTTTTTATTGAATACTTTGCATTAGATTTGCTTATGAAAAATGGTGAATGCAAAGGTCTTATTGCTTGGAATTTAAATGATGGCACTATCCATCGATTTAGATCTCATATTACAATTATTGCTACTGGCGGTTATGGAAAAGTATATTATTCTGCAACTTCAGCACATACATGTACAGGTGATGGAAATGCTATGGTGCTTAGAGCTGGTTTGCCATTACAAGATATGGAATTTGTTCAATTCCACCCAACTGGTATTTATGGTCATGGAACTCTAATCTCAGAAGGAGTCAGAGGAGAGGGAGGATATTTGGTAAATTCAAAAGGCGAAAGATTTATGGAAAGATATGCGCCAAATGCTAAAGATCTAGCATCAAGAGATGTAGTTAGCAGATCAATGTCTATAGAAATTAATGAAGGTAGAGGAGTTGGAAAAGATAAAGATCATGTTCATTTACATTTAAGCCATTTGGATAAGAATGTAATTGAAGATAGACTTCCAGGGATAACAGAAGCTGCAAGATTATTTGCTAATGTAGATGTAACTAAGGAACCAATTCCAGTTGTTCCTACAGTTCATTATAATATGGGAGGAATACCAACAAACTATAAAGCTGAAGTAATAACCGTAAATGGATCTGAAAAAGTAGTTCCAGGGCTAATGGCTATAGGTGAAGCGGCATGTGTTTCTGTTCATGGAGCAAATAGACTAGGTTCAAATTCTTTGATTGACTTAGTAGTCTTTGGAAGAGCGGCTGCAAAAAGAGCAGCTGAAATTGTTAAACCAGGAACTCCTCACGAAGTTTTAGATGAATCAGAGACAGAAAAATGTATTGATAGATTTGATAAATTGAGAAATGCTAAAGGAAAAACTTTAACAGCAGAGCTAAGACTTAAAATGCAAAAAACCATGCAATCAAAGTGTGCAGTTTTTAGAACAGAAAAAAATCTAAAAGAGGGAGTTGACGAAATAAGAAAAACATATGATGGAATGAAGTCTATATCTGTAAAAGATAGATCTCTAATTTTTAATACTGATTTAGTTGAAACTTTAGAGTTTGATAATTTAATAAGACAAGCAATTACAACAGTAGACTCTGCTTATTATAGAAAAGAAAGTAGAGGAGCTCACGCAAGAGAAGATTTTCCAAAACGAGATGATGACAATTTTATGAAACATACATTGACATGGTGCGATGGCAAAGAGACTAA
>Ga0163180_10002363_pt1 | contig 10553 bp, 9 predicted proteins | sample AtlANTMetagenome_2_FD_109647 | JGI IMG/M metagenome (GOLD analysis project Ga0163180, IMG submission 109647) | Marine eukaryotic phytoplankton communities from the Atlantic Ocean - Atlantic ANT 4 Metagenome | ecosystem: Environmental > Aquatic > Marine > Oceanic | place: North Atlantic Ocean...
GCGCTTGAAACGAACGCCTTTGATCGGCTACCTTCCGCGATTTTTGTCCGCGGGTATCTCAAAGAGATCGCACGTGTTTTGGAACTGGAGCCTGAAGCTTTAACGGAAGGCTATTTGGGTCTCTATCAGCGCCAGCGCGGTGCCTGAACAACACACAGTCCAGATTGACACCGGTGGGATGCGTTTAGATAAAGCGCTGGCCCAAGCACTTCCACAGTTCACTCGTTCGCGCTTACAGAAGTGGATTGACCAGGGATTTGTGCTTTTGGACGGCAAAAAAGTGCGGTCTGCGTTCAAGGTAGAAGCGGGCCAAGAAGCTGTGCTTACGCTTCCGGAGATCCGAGAGAGTCGGCTTGTCGCAGAAGATTTGGACCTGGACATCGTCTATCAAGATGAAGCGATTGCGGTGGTCAACAAGCCTGCTGGTATGGTGGTCCATCCGTCGAAGGGCCATGATTCTGGAACCGTAGTGCATGGCTTGCTGCATGCCTTGGGAGAGCTTCCTGTTCTGGGTGGGGAGGAACGTCCGGGGATTGTGCATCGCTTGGACAAGGGAACAAGTGGACTGATGGTAGTGGCCTGTAATGACCAGGCACATCAAAGCTTACAGGGACAATTTGCGACGCATACCGCGGGTCGGTTTTATCAAGCGTTGTGCCTCGGTGTACCGGATCTTGATGCTGGCTGTATTCGGAGTGAGTTGGGTAGGGACCCACGGGATCGTTTCCGATTTTGTTCTGTCGAGCGGGGTGGTAAATCGGCGGTCACCCATTGGAAGCTTCAGGAACGGCTCGTGCCTAGGAAAAAAGGGAAAGTGGCCACATTCTGGGCTAGCCTTGTGGGCTGCAAGCTGGAGACGGGCAGAACCCATCAGGTACGTGTGCATCTCTTAGAGCACGACCTACCCATTTTGGGTGACCCTTTGTACAAGAGCCGAAAGCAGCCTCCCGAGTGGATGAGGACGCTTCTGCGGGATGTGGACCACCAGCTTCTCCACGCACGTCGCTTGGAATTGGACCACCCCGTGACCTCGGAACGCATGGTGTTCGAGGCGGACTTACCATCCGATTACCAACAGGTCTTAGACGCCCTTCGCGCTGTTTAGTTGCAGCTTGGGTCCAAGCTGGGATCGATGTCGGGATTGACGACCAAGCCTTCGATGTAGGGTGCCGTTGAAATATCTGCATCGAGCTTCATGCACGATTTGTTCGCATCGGATGGACAACTCACGCACGTCACGCCGAGAAAGCTTGCCGCGTCACAGAGAGAGAGTCCAAAGTCGGGGACGACAAAGCTTCCGTCCAAGTAGGCTTGAAAGTGTAGGTTTTTCAGTTTGCCACCATCGGTGTTGAAAGAACCTTCCACCAGGAGTGACTCCACTGGAACTTGGAAGCCCATAACGTCGAATGTCAGATCTTTGGGCCCCACGGCAAAGTAGGGGTTGGCGGAGAAGTCGGCTTCGTCGAAATCGATGGCTTCAGCGCAAGGGTATTGGGTGACGACGCCTTGTTCGTCCCAGCCGGGTGCGCCGACCCACTTGATGGTCTCGGTGGTGGTGTCGATACTGTCGACCAGCATGAGAATGTGCGAAGTGTCGAGCATGTCGACCAGGAATTCAGCAGCACTCGCGGGTGGATCATTCCAGCTCACGTTGCTGAGATCCATGTCATAGACTCTGCCGATCAGGCTGGTTTCATCCAGTGCATCGGGCACGGTTGTGAAGCTGGAGGTGGTGACTGTGTCGCATACGCCGACTTCCAACTGGTAGGTGCTTTCTCGTGCGAGTTCCGTCGTTGCTGCAAAAGACACACTCAATCCGTCTTCAGCGAGTGTTGTGGTGCCGTCTACGGCTCCTTCTGGGCCCGTGAGCGTCACCGTGGCGGCTTCCGCGGCCTCGGAGAAGCTGGCTTCAATCAGCACGTCTGCGGGGACACCGTCTGCCTCATTGGCGGGGCTGATGGCGGTGACCTCGGCGTTGCATTCCACCTGAGTGTCCTCTGTATCCTCTGTATCCTCGGTGTCTTCAGTGTCCTCTTGGGTGTCCTGAGTATCCTCCGGAATGGTGGAGGTGTCATCGACGGTGATAGAGTCTTTGTTGCCGCAGGCAATGAAGAAGAGGGAAAGCAAAGGAATGAGGCGCATAGTTTCTCCGGTAAAGCTACGGGACTGTAGCCGGTAGAGTATGTTGGGCGCAATGCCAAAAACAAGTGGAGCCGCCCAGATGGGCGGCTCCAGTTTTGGATCTTTAGTCCCTACGGGGATTTAGAGAACACACTCAGCATTGGTGAAGTCACCGTTCTCGTCGTAGGTGTCATCGCACTGCTCGTGGCAGTTCTCGAGTTCAATGTACTCGACAACCTCACCACCGGTGGATTCAGCAACCAAGTCCACTGCTTCGATTTGCAGGCAGTAGGGGATGCTTTCGTCACCCGCGCAAGGAATGCACGCAACACTGAATCCTGCGATGAACTCGCAAATCGCGTTGTCGTTCTCTTCTTCAGGGAAGAGGAGAGGAACAAGTGGACGGGTATCCACTTCACCTGCGAGAGAGCCACCACCGAACCAGCTGCCGTCTGCCGAGAAGGTACCCGAAATCATCAACTCATCAATGGTGATGGACATATCCGCCACGTCGATGGTTGTAGATTGAGGACCGAACTGGAAGTACGGTGCAGATGAAAAGTCTGCAGCAGGGAAGGGAATGCTTGGATCGCAATAGGATTGATGCGAAGCATCGGTATCGTCAGGAATAGCGCCAAGAATCTCGATCTGGTCGTTTTCGACGGAAGTCGGCTGGACCAAGATTTGGAAATCAAGGTAGTCCTGAAGCACAGCGCCTACACCCTCAGGTACAATCACGCGGCCGCTCTGGAGATCCAAGCTGTAGGTGAATGCTGTGAGGTCTACGCTTTCACTGACAGTCTCGCCGAGCGCTGAGGTAGTGAAGCTGATTGCGGGCTCACCGGTGCAGTACGACAGGGTTGCTGTGTAGCTGGAGTTGGGGGCCAAATCATCCGTAGGCTGGAAGTAGACGACGTCGTTACGATCGTTGAGCCAAGACTCACCGTCTACGCCGTCGATGCTGATTACGGCGGTTTCGTCCGCTTTGTTCAGCTGGAACTCAATGGTTCCTTTGTAATAAAAATCGGTAGCGCCATCGGCGGGATAGGTTTGTCGGACTTCGACTTCACAGCCGGCATCGCCCGAATCTTCAGTTGAGTCTGTATCCTTGCCGCAAGCCACAAGAGCAAGCGTGAGTACAGGCAAAATAGTACGCATTGAGGTCTCCTCCCTCTTAAGGGTTCCCTGGATTGGGGGTAGGGGAACTTAGTCGGGCGACGGGGACACTGTCAATCTCGGAATGCAAAGCCTTCTGCAAGACTTTTGTCTGGTCTTGGTTTTACTCCCGCATTTCGACGCCTATTTTCGATCCTCACGAAGCTCGATCTTGTCTTCCCGGACCTCATTTTTTGAGTCTTTTACTTCGTCTCGGGCAATGGCCTGAAGCTCGCGAAGCAGGGCACTTTTTTTGGCATATTGTGCAGGGGTGGCTCGATTGGAACGGAATATCGATTGTAAGCGCTCTAATTCGCGAGCGATTCTTTGCAGTTGCGCCAAATCTCGTTGCTGCTCTGCCAGATCTCGTTTGTCGTCCTGTAGATCCCTTTTGTCGTCGCGGAGCTCAGCTTTTTGATGTTTGGCTGCTTTGTGCTTTCCGCGTCGGTGAGCCCTTTTGGCATCGCCCATTTCACTACGGACCTCGTCCGCGGAAACTTTCACCTCTTTTTGAGCTTCGCGTACTTCGGTGTGCGCTTCGCTGAGTTCTCTTTTGTACCAGCGTTCAATCCGTTCATCGGCACGTCGTTCTGCCGCACGATTTCGGTTGGCTCGCGCACGATGCCAATCCTCAACAATGTCGTTGAGGGTCCGTAGATCAATCTGGTCGTCACGTACTTCAGCAGTTGATTCCGCGAGATCGGCTTTTTCTTGTTTTCGTTCTCTCCGACTGTCTGGATCGGCCATGGCTGTGGTGGAAATGAGAGCAGCTGCAGCCCCAAGGGTGAGCATACGCGAGCTAAGGGCGAAGATTGAACGAGACATGATGGGCTCCCTGAGAATGGTCGGCGTGCCGCTGACGTGTGGGAGAGCATGACATTCAACAGAGGAAGAAATCAAGTGCTTGCAGCGGCAAGTCCTCGACTATTTGCTTTCGGAGTTTTCCGAAGCTTTGGAGACCTCAATGTATTTCAGTTGAAGTTCTGAAATGAGTTGGTTGAGGTGCTTATCTTCTTCTTCATCGAGGTTGCCCTCGGTCTTGACTTTCAGTACTTCCAGAAGATCGATGGTTTGTTTTGCCATCAACAGTCGTGGCTCAGGCTCTTCTTCTGTTTGTCCTAAAAAATGCAGTGCTGAAACGAAAAGAGAAGTCACAAAGGATGAAAAGCTGACACTGGCTGGTTGGGTCGACATCGGTTTTTTTCCTTGGCGCGAATCATTTCTCCATTAGGGAGCCAAGCACAGTCCGTCAAACTCTCGATCCTTGGGAGTCGATGAGATACACCCGTTTTCAAGGAGTACGGAATGACCTTAAAGCTTCTCACCACGGTTTTTTTGAGTTGTGTGCTTGGTGGTGTGGCGGTGGCCGGGAGTTACACCCCGGAGCAGCGCTACGAAATGGGCATGAAACAAATGAAGCGGGGCTACTATGAAAAGGCCATGGAGCATTTTTCGGCACTCCGAAATACCCACCGGGACAACCCTTACGCGGTAAAGGCCGAGCTCGCGATTGCTGATTTGTACTTCAAGCAGTCGGAGTACGACCTCGCTCGAGCAGCCTACGAAGACTTTGCTCGACTTCACCCGCGTCATGAGGACTTGGATTACTCCGTCTATCGTTTGGGACTTTCTTTTTACCGAAAGGCTTCGAGGATTGCTGCTCGAGATCAGACATGGACGCAGCAGGCTGTGCACGCCTGGGCAAACTTTGAGCGTCGTTTTCCAGAGTCTGAGTATCGCGACGAAGTGCTCCAAGCTGTGACCCAAGGGCGAAATCGACTTGCCCGGAAAGAGTTGCTGATCGCACAGTTTTACGGGAAGCGGGAGGCTTGGCCGGCAGTGATCGCTCGTTTAGAGCCGATGCTGCGTCGTTATTCAGAATCAGAGGACCGAGCTGAGGCGCTAGGGTTGTTAGCGTTTGCGTATTGGAAATCAGACAATGTGGACGAAGCAAAAAAGGTGGCCACCCGACTTGCGGAAGACCACCCTGAGGACGAAGCGCTTCGGCTCTTAGAGCGCAAAGCGGATTCGCTTTTTGATTAGACGCTGAGCCCACCGTCGATATCGATGCAGCGTCCGGTGAAGTAGCCACACTCAATGATGAACTTGACCGCGAGAAAGATCTCGTCTTGTGAGGCAGCACGGCGCAGTGGAACAGCTTTGAGCATGCCTTCTAGCACGTCGGGTCGCATGCCTTGTAGGATAGGGGTGTCGACAAAGCCTGGAGCGATTGCGCCTGTACGAATACCGTATCTGGAGAGCTCAAGTGCCCAGAGCTTGGTGTCAGCCACTAAACCTGCCTTTGCGGCTGAATAGTTGCTTTGGCCACGGTTGCCGTGACGGGCCACCGAAGAGATGTTCACGATTACAGCATCTTTCGTGCCGCTCTCAACGCATTGGGCGGCGAACTCGCGGGTGCACAAGAATGGGCCGGTGAGGTCGACGTCGATGACGGCCTGCCACTTCTTCAGAGACATGGTCTTGATCTCGCCGGTTTCTCGGTCTTTCTTTACCAACAAGCCGTCGCGAAAGATTCCTGCGTTGTTGATGAGGCAGTTCAAACCGTCGAGTGCTTCTTTCGCGGATTGGATCACGCCGACCACGGATGCTTCATCTGCAACATTGGCTTCAAAGCCGACGACCTTGCCGGGCAAGTCTGCGCCAGCTGCCTCTGTAGCGGCGATGCCTTCTGGATCGAGATCACAAAAGGCTACATCGGCGCCTGCTGCGGCCAAGGAAAGGGTGAAGTGGCGGCCCATGCCTGAGGCGCCTCCGGTCACGAATGCTTTGCAGTCGTTGAGATTCATTGTCGCTCCTGTCGATTAGGGGGAGCGAGAATTAGCACGCTATGGCGAGCGTGAAGGTCTTCTCCGGAAAAAAGCCGGTGACGATCCTTGCAGTGTTGCGCTGTTTAGGCGCGACCGATGAAGTTCACAGGATGCTCGGAGATGCCGAACTCTACTTCTGTCACGTAGCCTCGTGGGTCACCACCAAGTTGGAACGGCATGTCGTCATCAAAGATCACGCGTACCTTATCCACGTAGTAGTCGTGCATCTTGGGATGCTGCAGCGTGCCACGAGCGGCTGGAATCATTTTGGTGATGCATTCCCAGGGGGTCAACGACAGAAGGCGCAACTGGAAGCGGCCTGGGCGTTGGGTTGCATTGGGGAAGATCCGAAGACCGTAGCCAATGATCTCTGTTGTGCCACCACCAAGGAAGCTGCAAGGCCCTTGATAGATCACTTGGCCTGTAGGAATGGCATCGCCGATTTCGTTGCCATCATGATCCATCTCGTAAGCTGGGCCGCCAAGATTGATCACGGTGACGTTGCGCATTTTTTTGCGCATAAGGTCGGGCGCAGTCTTACCAAGACCAGCGAGCATATAGCCCGAAAATCCTCGAAACAGACCCGCAAGTCGGGTGTTAGCCCACTTGGTTTTCATGCCGTAGTAGTCATTCAATACGGCTGCATCTACACCGAGTCCACCGAAGGGGAAGAGGGTGTCGTTGCAAGTCATCATGCGGATTGAATGTGAGCGGTGCACGTCTCCAGCTTGGAAAGTAGCCAGATCGCGAGCAGGGCTTCTGCGGCTTCGAAGAGTTCGAGCCAAGGCGTTCCCTGTGCCGAGGCGTAGAACGCCGACATTTGGAAGGTGGCCGACATCGGAACGGTAATGGTCCAGGGTGTTGACAGTATCCATGATGGTACCGTCGCCACCGCCGGCGAACACTGTGCGATACTCGCGCTCTAAGCAGAGTTCCACAATCTCTTTGGCATGTTCAGGGGATTCAGTCAGAAACACATGGTCAGGTTTCACCACGCGCCCGATGGTACGGGCCAGGCGAGGGGTCACTTTTCCAGCGTTTGCGTTGAGAATCACCCCAAAAGGTCCTTGGGGGACATGATAAGCAGGAATCACGAATACACACTCCAATCGCCATATTAAGCAAGAATCGGGCCAACGCTAAGTGACCAAGATCTCGTTGAATGAGTATTCAGGTGCGAAAGCTTCTACGCGCCTGAGGGCGCGGATCGCAACTTTGCTTTCGCGGCTGAATGATGCTTCAGTCAGATTGCGTCAATCAACGCATAGACGTGTTCAAGTGCCTCTGGCAGCGCATCGGGGTTGCGGCCTCCAGCTTGCGCCATGTCAGGTCGGCCGCCCCCTCCGCCTCCGACTAGCTTCGCGATGTCGCGGATGATGTTTCCCGCATGAACGCCTTTTCCGATGAGATCTTTGGTGGTTGCGGCCACGAGGATGACGGCTCCATTTTCACGCGAGCCGAGAACCACTAATCCTGACCCGAGTTTCTGGCGGAGGTTGTCTGCTTGATCTCTCAGCGTGCTTGCGTCACCGGGCAGCTCCGCGGCCAGTACGTTGATTCCACCGATTTCTCGCACGGAGTCGAGGAGGTTTCCGGAAGCGTTTTTGGCGAGCTCTCGTTTTAAGCCATCCAGCTCTTTTTCGAGCCGTTTTCGCTCCGCGAGCAATTTGTCGAGAGCGCTTGGTAGGCCCTGTGTTGTGGTTTTTAGTCTGCTGGAAGCGACTTTGCTGGCTTTGTCGAGGGCGCTGATCCAGGCATAGGCTCCATGGCCTGTAACGGCTTCAATGCGACGTACTCCCGCCGCAATGCCGGACTCTGAAGTGATTTTGAAGAGTCCAATATTGCCGGTGGCTTGAACATGAGTGCCACCACACAATTCTTTCGAGAAGCTGTCGACGGACACGACCCGGACCTTCTCGTCGTATTTTTCCCCGAACAGGGCCATAGCGCCGGAGTTGACGGCCTCGTCCAAGTCCATCAGTTGTGTTCCCACTGGCTTGTTGTCGAGGATTTGCTCGAAGACGATCTGTTCCACTGCAGCCAGTTCCTCTGATTTCATGGCTTTGTGGTGGGAGAAGTCAAAGCGCAAGCGATCCGCTTCAACCAGGGAGCCCTTCTGGGCAACGTGAGCGCCTAATACGTCCTTGAGCGCAGCATGAAGGAGGTGCGTGGCTGTGTGGTTGAGGCGAATTCTGTCGCGTCGTTTTTCGTCGACGTTGAGTGCGACGTGGTCGTTTTTATGTAGAGAGCCGGACTTCATTCTTCCGATGTGCAAAATGACGTTTCCTCGTCCTTTTTGTACATCTTCGACAACAAAGTGTGCGTCTTCTGTCGTGATGAATCCAGTATCGGCGACCTGTCCACCGGCCTCGGCATAGAATGGCGTGTCTGGGACAACGAGTATTCCCTCGGCGCCAGTTTGAAGAGATTGCACTTCTGCGCCACCAGTGAAGATGCTGGCGATTTTTGCGGTGTGGCTGACGATGTCGTGTCCGTGAAAAACGGTTGCTGGTAAATCTGCATCTACATCCAGCTTGCTTTCTTCCCCAGATCCTTTCCAAGCTGCGCGACCGGCGGCCCGTTGTGCCTCCATGGATTGGTGGTAGCCTGCTTCGTCGATGGTGACTTGTCGCTCTTCAGCAATCAAACGCGTGAGATCCAGTGGGAAACCATAGGTGTCATACAGCTTAAAGACGACCTCGCCTGCGAGTTCGCCCTTGGATTTTTGGAGGGCTCCTTCCAGTAGCTGCAAGCCCTTCTCAAGGGTCTCTGCAAAGCGCTCCTCTTCGCCCCGGATAACTTCTTCGATAAAGCTTTGGCGTTCCTTTAGTTCGGGATAAGCCTCGCCCATTGATTCGACGACCGTGTTGGCTGTCTTGTACAGAAAAGGCTCATTGAGGCCCACTTTTACGCCGTAACGAATTGCCCGACGCATGATACGTCGGAGCACATACCCACGCTCCTCGTTGGATGGCATGATGCCGTCAGCAATGAGAAAGGCGGTGGCGCGGGCATGATCGGCAATGACACGCATGGCCACATCGGTTTCCTCGTCTTCGCCGTAGGTCTTTCCAGCGAGCTGGCTTGCTGTCTGAATGAGTGGGGTGAAACAGTCGGTATCGTAGTTGGAGTAGACGCCTTGTTTGATCGCTGCAATACGCTCGAGTCCAAGTCCTGTGTCAATCGAAGGGCTAGGCAGGTCCGTGCGGGTACCGTCTTCGTGCTGTTCATATTGCATGAAGACAAGATTCCAGATTTCCACGTAGCGATCATCTTCTGTTGCTGGACCACCTTCTTCACTAGAAATGCCCGGGCCGTGATCCCAGTGAATTTCAGAGCAAGGTCCACATGGCCCTACCGGACCCATGGACCAGAAGTTGTCTTTGGCGCCCATCCGTTGAACGCGATCCGGGGAAACCCCAACGTCTTTCGTCCAGATCTCAAAGGCTTCGTCATCTTCTTCAAAGATGGTGACCCACAGCTTGTCTGGGTCAAGGTCCATCTCTTGGGTGAGGAACTGCCATGCGAAGTCACAGGCTTCCCGCTTGAAGTAGTTTCCAAAACTAAAGTTTCCAAGCATTTCAAAGAAAGTGTGGTGTCGTGGCGTACGCCCTACATTCTCGAGATCGTTGTGCTTTCCAGATACGCGCAGGCACTTCTGCACCGTAGTGGCTCGTTGGTAGTCTCGCGTCTCCATGCCCGTAAAGACATCTTTGAATTGCACCATGCCCGCATTGACGAAGAACAGAGTCGGATCGTTGGCCGGGATCAGGGGCGATGAGCGTAAGACGCGATGGCCTTCTTTTTCGAAGAAAGATAAAAAACGCCGGCGGATTTCAGCGGAAGTCAAGGTACACCTCTACAACATCTGACGCCTCTAACCCTCTTGATGCGTCGCTACCGCTCAAGAAATTGAAACCTTAGTTCGGACGCGTCCATTCTGTGGATGAAATCCCAGCCAAGCGGAGCTTTAGATCACTGGGATTATCAGCGAATAATAGCGCCTGTTCCTCTGTGATTAGGCCGTCTTGATGGTGCCAAAATAGAGACTGGTCAAAGCTTTGACTGCCATACTGTGCGGTTCCCGCGGCAAGAAAGTCGGGGATTTCTTTGAGTCGTGCGTGATTTTCGATGCACTCGCTGACTGCGCCACGGTTGATCATGACTTCCACCGCTGCGATGCGTCCGTCTTCATCTTTCAAGGGCACCAATCGTTGGGAAATGATGGCTTGAAGTGAGTTGGCTAAAAGATGGCGGATGGCTTGTTGGTGGTGAAGGTCGAAGAAGTCTACGATGCGTGTGATGGCTTCGGGAGCGTTGAGTGAATGCAAGGATGCAAGTACCAAGTGTCCCGTCTCTGCGGCAGAAAGCGCGATCTCCATGGTTTCTTTGTCGCGAATCTCGCTCACTAAAATGACATCCGGGTCTTGTCGCAACGCCGAGCGAAGC
>Ga0163180_10002364_pt1 | contig 10552 bp, 15 predicted proteins | sample AtlANTMetagenome_2_FD_109647 | JGI IMG/M metagenome (GOLD analysis project Ga0163180, IMG submission 109647) | Marine eukaryotic phytoplankton communities from the Atlantic Ocean - Atlantic ANT 4 Metagenome | ecosystem: Environmental > Aquatic > Marine > Oceanic | place: North Atlantic Ocean...
GCAGATAGATGAGTTTATGGATAGGTGTCTTAAGTTAGCTAAAGAGACAGGTGTATCTATTGTTATCGTGTCACACATGAGGAAGCCCAACGTCAAAGACCCACATGATGTCAACGAGTACGACATGAAGGGGTCGGGATCAATCAATCAGATAGCCTTCAACACGATCTTACTAAGCCGTGACAAGATGTCTGATGATGAGTACACTAGGAACTCAACTAAAGTACAGCTAGTTAAGTGTCGGAGGACGGGGCGTACTGGTCATGCTGGTTGGTTGTATTATGAGCAGGACACAGGACGTATGGTGGCAGGTACAGAACCTAAAATAAAGGCGGTAGAAGACCATGAGTTCTAAATACCAAATACGACATGATATGTCAGGGCGTTTAAACAGGTCAGTTTATTTACGTAAAAGAAACAACTACTCTTGTGAAGTCTGTCTAGAGCATTACCCTGAAGAAGTTTTAGAGTTTCATCACCCTGATTCTTCTTTAAAAGAAACACAGTTAAGTAGTAATTCTTTTAGAGGTGTGTTACAGCCGAAGCAGAAAGTTCTTGACGAGGCTGATGATTGTATAGTATTATGTAGTAACTGTCATAGACTTGAACATATAGCTTTAAAAAAAGGTGAGACTTTAATCAATGACAAAGAAGCTTATTCTAGATATAGAAACCACCGCTTTTCCAGTTACAAAGGTTTGGATGATCGGGACAAAGGACCTACAGACGAAGAAGAAGAGGAATTTCCTTGCGGCCCAATTTAACGAACTACAGGAGTTTATAGATGGATATGATGTCATTATTGGTCATAATATTATTGATTTTGATATTCCTATTCTGGAAAGATTTCTAAAGACATCGTTTAAACAGCACAAGATTGTAGATACGTTGATTCTTTCCCGTCTGTTTAATCCTCAGTTAGAAGATGGACATTCGTTAAGGGCATGGGGAGAGCGTCTTAAGTTTCCTAAAGGTGACTATGATGATTGGACTAAAATAACACCTGAGATGATAAAGTATTGTGAGCAGGATTGTGACGTTACACATAAGGTCTACGAGGTACTTACTGAAAAGCTAGATACCTTTGGTGATACCAGTATTGAGCTAGAACATGAAGTTCAGAATGTAATTACTAAGCAGATACAACACGGGTGGTTATTAGATCAACGTAAATGTTACGATCTATTAGCTGAACTTAAACAACGAAAGATGGAGATTGAAGATGAAGTACACGAAAGGTTTAAAGCGTTACCTGTTTTTGTTAAAGAGATCACGCCTAAGTACAACAAAGACGGTAGACTTAGCAACGTTGGTCTTAGGTTTTTCGGTGATAACAGGCCTTGTATTGGGGGTTCTTTTAGTCGCATAGATTGGCCTGAGTTTAACTTAGGTTCTAGACAACAGATCGGGAGATACTTACAGTTCTTCGGATGGGTCCCTAAGCAACATACTGAGAAGGGTAACGTAATTGTGGATGAAGCAGTCCTTAGTAAAGTCAAGAATATACCAGAAGCTTCGCTAATAGCTGAGTATTTATTAGTTCAAAAGCGTATGGCGCAGATAGATTCATGGCTAGAAGGAGTAGAGGAGGACGGTAGAGTTCATGGTTACGTTAATCCTATAGGTGCTGTAACGGGACGTATGACCCACAGCAGTCCTAATATGGCTCAGGTTCCAGCTAGTTACTCACCTTATGGTGGTGAATGTAGAAGTTGCTGGATAACACCTAAAGGTTATAAGCTTGTAGGTGTAGATGCTTCAGGGCTAGAGCTACGTATGTTAGCTCATTACATGAATGATGCAGACTACACCAATGAAGTAATACATGGTGATATACATACAGCTAATATGAAGGCGGCTGGTCTTACAGACCGCGATCAGGCTAAGACATTTATCTATGCTTTCCTATATGGTGCTGGTGACGTTAAGTGCGGTAGCATCGTAGGCGGTTCTAAGAAGGAAGGTGCTAGGCTTAAGGAGAAGTTCTTATCAAATACCCCTGCCTTACGACAGCTTAGAGAGAAGGTAGAGCTTAGTTCGCAGAGAGGTTATCTCAAAGGTATTGACGGTAGGAAATTAATTATACGATCTACACACGCTAGTTTAAACACTCTCTTACAATCTGCTGGTGCAGTTATTATGAAGAAAGCCTTGACATTGTTAGATCAATATGCGATACTACATAATATAGACTATAAATTTGTAGGTAATATTCACGATGAATTTCAAGCTGAAGTTCGGGAAGACCAAGTAGATAATTTTGGATGGTTGGCTGTAGAGTGTATTAAGTCAGCAGGTCTAAAGTTTAACTTAAGATGCCCCTTAGATGGTGAATATAAAACAGGCAATAATTGGGCTGAGACCCACTAGGAGATTAATATGAGTAAAACATTAGACACACTGGTAGAAGACATCTATACGTTGATGAAGAATAAGAACTCAGCTAAAGGTGTTGACCCCGAAGCAGAGATAGAGAAGTTCGGAGAAGCTATGAAGGACCTTATGAAGAAAGAGTTCCTTCCCTCTACTAAAAGATACGATAGCCGTAATCTTAGGTTATCTGCTGTAGGGAAACCTGATCTTCAACAATGGTATTCATCTAATAAATATGTAGGGGAAAAGTTATTACCCCAGACATTAATTAAATTTATGTACGGTCATATGATTGAAGAGTTCCTTCTCATGCTTGTTCGTATGACGGGACATAAAGTTACTGATGAACAAAAAGAAGTCTCTGTGGGAGGCGTAAAAGGCCATATGGACTGTAAAATAGATGGTACTGTGGTTGACGTTAAGTCCACTACTAATTTTGGAATAAAGAAATTTCAAGACGGAACCTTAGCAAAAGACGATGACTTTGGTTATGTGGATCAAATCAAAGCATACGCTCATGCGGAAGGTGATCGTAAGTGGGCATGGTTAGCTATGGACAAACAAAATGGTACTCTAGCGGTACTTGAATACGATCTGGATGACACAGAGCATCCTATGTATGATTATTATTCAGGTGATATAGAGGAGCGTGTTTCTCATGTAAAAAAGTGCGTAAAGCAGGTAGACCGACCTGCTCCATGTTCATATCCAGTGCCAGATGGCAAATCAGGAAATGTAAAATTATCTACTATGTGTGGCTACTGCCAATACAAGCTACATTGTTATCCAGAAGTAAGGCTATTCAAAACTGGATCAGGACCAAAATATTTAACTAACGTAGTTAATGTTCCTAAGAATCGTTGGGGTAGACCTTACCCTGAAGTTAACCTTAACCCTGTTTAAACACACTCACTATAGGAGGTCAATATGGCTACTAAAGAATTTAAAGTTATTAACACACCACGACATGATCGTTTTGAAGAAATGGTCACTAAACTTCTAAATGATAAATGGGAGCTACACGGTAGTCCCTTTATATCCCAAACAGGGGGTATGACACAAGCTTTAATAAGGGAAGTTAAAGCACCATCTAAAGCAGAGGTATCTAAAAAATCTCTGGTTAAAAACTAGTGAAAACTCCTAGGTATCGTAATAAGTTTGAAGCTCAAGCCGCAGAGGTTTTAAAGGACCTCTGTGGTTACGAGACTAAAAAGATACCTTATACTATTCATCGTAACTACATACCTGATTTTGTAGGGATGAAGGGTAAATTTGAAATTCTAATAGAGGCTAAAGGTTTCTTTAGAGTGGGAGATGTACAGAAGTACAAAGCTATTAGAGACAGTCTTCCTAAAAAGAAACAGCTAGTTTTTCTACTTTATAATCCCAATAAAAAAATAAGGAAGGGAAGTAAAATGAATATGGCAGAATGGTGTGACAAAGAAGGACTTAAATGGTACACTTTAGAGAATATAATCGATGCCTTTAACAACTAAAAAATTACTCAATCGTGTGTCTGAACTAGCTGATCCTATTTATATTTGTGAAGTTTTAGAGCTAACTACTGAAGATTTATTAGAGAGATTTAATGATTTAGTAGAGACTAAAATGGATGTCTTAAGGGAAGTTTATGATGTAAATACTAACTTTGAAGAGGAAGGGCAAGAAGATGGATGATTCTGAAAAAGAAAACGAAGACGGTATGATGTTTATGGTTCCTGATGTGTTAGTAGCAAGAATGGAACAAGTAAGGCGTTTAAACAGAGACTTAGCTAAAGCTGACGAAGATCAAAAGATATTTTTAAAGCAAGCTATACTTCTTTTATTAGAAAGCTGTGATCTTAAATTTTCTAAAATACATAAACCTCAGTATGAAGATAACATTACCCCCATCAATTAGGAGAGTAAAATGAAAACAGTTGTCTTAATTGTTACTTTAATAATGTCTGATGGTAGTATAGGTTTTCAAGTATTACCTGCACCTCCTTATATAACACTTAAAGATTGTGTTAATTTTACTGCTCCAAAAGTAGAATACTATCATCAAAATATGTCTCCAAAATCAAATAAATTGTTTGATATAAATACTAACTGTGTTATAATGAGAGTACCTATTGAAAAAAAACCTAATGACGGACAAGCAAGGAATAATTAGATGACAGAATTATTTGATAAAGTTCATCCCAGTGATCCAGTAAATAATCCCTCCCATTATAATATGCTTGATGTAGAAGCAATAGATATTATTGAGATGTCTATGACTAAAGAAGAGTTCTTAGGGTATCTTAAGGGTAACTCATTAAAATATATGATTAGATACAAGCATAAAGGGAACCCTGTTGAAGACTTAGAAAAGGCAACGTGGTATTTAAATAAGCTAAAGGAGAAAGTATAGATGCGTAGAGAAAGTGATAAGGTCTGGGACTATGATGCCATAGACAAGCAACGTAATGAGGATTGGAATGGCATACACAAGCTAGTCACAGATCATGCAGTAGAAAAGCGTGTAACAGCAGATGAAATAGCCAAACGTAATTCTATTTTTTACAACCACATAGAAATTAATAAGTAGGGGAATACGGTAATGACTAATAACTACGGAATGACACTTCCTATTTCAGAAGAAATTGATAAAGTTAAATACAGGCAGACAGGGGAAGACTTTTATAGTAAGGTTGTTCGTATTTCTGAATCACTTAAGGACACACCAGATCACTTTGAAGCTTTTAAGGATGCCTTAAGACACTTAAGATTTCTTCCTGCCGGAAGAGTACAGAACGCTATGGGTGCGGCTAGACAGACTACGGCCTTTAATTGTTTTGTTAGTGGAGCGATAGAGGACAGTATGGATTCTATCATGGGTAGAGCTACAGAAGCCGCTGAGACTATGCGTAGAGGTGGCGGTATAGGTTATGACTTCTCAAGGTTACGTCCCAGAGGTAATCGTATTAAGTCATTAGATTCCAGAGCGTCAGGTGCAGTAAGTTTTATGCAGATATATGATGCAGTGTGTCAGACAATAGCCTCTAGCGGTCACAGGAGAGGCGCACAGATGGGTGTCTTACGTATAGACCATCCAGACATAGAACAGTTTATAACCGCTAAGAATGACGGTACGTCCCTTACAGGGTTTAATATTTCAGTAGGTGTGACGGATGAGTTTATGAAATGTCTTGAAAAGAAACAATCGTTTCCTTTAAAGTTTGATGGTGTTGTACATGAAGAAGTAGACCCTGTAGCTTTGTGGGATATGATTATGCGTTCTACATGGGATTGGGCAGAGCCGGGAGTGTTGTTTATCGATACTATTAACAAGATGAATAATCTTTATTACTGTGAGACTATTGAAGCTACTAATCCTTGTGGTGAGCAACCTCTGCCACCTTATGGTGCTTGTCTGCTTGGTAGTTTTAACCTAACTAAATACGTTGGAGCAGGACAATTTGATTACGGATTGTTTACTGGTGACATTCATCATGTAGTCAGAGCTATGGATAATGTTATTGATAGGACTATCTATCCCTTAGAGGAGCAGGAAAAAGAAGCTAAGAACAAGCGTAGAATAGGATTAGGTGTTACTGGTCTGGCTAATGCTGGTGAGTTATGTGGTATGCCTTACGCATCAGAAGATTTTATGAAGTTTACCACAAAGGTTCTTAAGACATTACGAGACCATGCTTATAATGCAAGTGCTTTACTGGCTAAAGATAAAGGTTCCTTCCCTCTGTATGATAAAGAGAAATACATGGCAGGTAAATTTTATAAAACTTTATCACCTTGGGTACAAGATCAGATTAAAGAAAATGGTTTAAGAAACTCTCACCTGACCTCTATAGCACCCACAGGTACAATAAGCCTGACCGCAGATAACGTAAGTTCAGGTATAGAACCACCCTTTAGTTTGTTTTATGATAGAACTATACAGGAATTTGATGGTCATCAGATACAGAGAGTAGAAGACTATGCGTTTAAACACGGTGTAGAAAGTAGGACTGCTAATGACATTAGTGCAGATGAACATTTATCTGTTCTGTCTTTAGTATCAAAATACATTGATAGTGCTGTATCTAAGACCTGTAACGTAGGAAGTAATGTTACCTTTGATGAGTTCAAAGAGTTGTACTTTAATGCTTGGAAACAAGGATGTAAAGGGATAACTACCTTCAGAGCAGACGGTAAGAGGTACGGTGTACTGAATGAAGTCAAGGAAGAGCCTCAAGCCGAAGCTTGTTTTATAGACCCACAGACAGGTCAAAAATCCTGTGAATAAAGAGAAGGATTTAACATGGAAGGTTAAGTGGGTATCTACTATAATATTAATTTTAGCTATGATACTCACTAGCCAAAACATATATCCATATAATTTAATTTTACATATTATAGGTATTCTTGGGTGGACCTATGTATCTATTGTGTGGAACGATAGAGCTTTAATTGTAATTAATAGCGTAGGTCTAGCTATTTTTTCTAATGGTATTGTAAGTTACCTTGTTAAAATTAATTTATTGGAATAATTACTTTACCGCAACGTCTACAAGTTCCTCTTTCTCCCTTTATGTCGTGCCATGTTAAAACACATAATAGACTTTTAAAAAATTTAATCATCTTCCTACCTTTTTCATTGCGGCTTTATGTGCGGCTGTAAATGTACTACCGTTTCTCATACGGGTCCTCATAAAATCCATATGTTTTTTTGTATGATGTTTACGGTGTTTTGCTAAAGTAGCTATCTGTCTTTTCGTTAATTTTTTTACCATGTAAATTCACCTTACCTGTTAAATACTGAGGAACATTACCATTTTGTTTTGTTGGCCCAATAAGCCGCTGACATTTTTCCTTTAGATATGTTGGAAGCGTGACGAGCTTTAAAAGATTTACGCCTAGCTTTTTCTTTAGGTGTTTTAGGATTTGAACCTGCACCGCTTACTCCCTGTTGTCCGAATCGAATTAACTTTACTTTATCCCCTGATTTAGCTAAGACTACGTGAGATTTTGTCTTATGATTAGGGGTTCTTTTTGGCTTATTATGTCCTGAGAATGTTATTCCTCTGTAGTTTATTGACATTTAACGTACTCCAAATCCACCTCTTGAGAGGTCTAATTGATTAACTAAGTTTTCATATTCTATCATTTTATCTGGGTCTGTATCAGTTCTTCCTACAGGTTTAGAAGCCCTTCCCGGTGCAAACATACCTGCTTCTACTGCAACTCTTGAGTAATCCTTATTAGTAGGTTTCATATTAGCTAAAGCTTGAACAGCATAAAATTGTTCTTTAGTCATACCGGGAGGAGTAGGTAAAGTTGTATCAACCCCTTTATATTTAGATAGTTTTTCCTGAGATATTGTTCTTGCTGACTGCCTTGATTCCTCTAAAGATTTTTTAGATTTAACCATTTTAGAATTTAATCTTCCTTTATCTAAAATATCTACTGTTATAGGAGTAGAAATATTAAGCATCCTGTCTGCACTAGGTGCTTTAAGTTTAAACAAATCGTGTTCATCATTCATAAAACTAACTAATGTTCCGTCTTTTTTAATAGCAGTCATGTAATTAACACCGCCAAGCTCTCTAGCGTCTGATTTAACACTTCCTGTAACTATTGCTGGTTTACCTTTAAGAACTTCTTCTGGGTTTAAAATTTTTACATTGTTATTTTGTAAAGCCTCTAAAAATTCTTTATCTGTTTTAAAAGCTTTAGCTTCAGAAAAATCAAGAGGTTTTATTCCTTTAATTTTTTTAGCTCCAAATATTTCTTGTAAACCTTTTAAAGATTGACCACCAAATATTTTACTACTATAAACATACCTATCTAAATTACCAGCCGCAGATGTATTTGTTCTACGAACAGTCATCCTATAATTTTTTTTAGGGTCTACGTTTTGAATTTTTTTTATAAAACTAAATACATCGTTAAATTCTTCAGGTTTTAAACCTGTAGCCCCATCCATCATTTTAGTGTATTCTTTAACACCTAAGTTATCAAAACCTACCTCAGTAGTTCCTTTAGAAAGATCATGAAACTTAGAAGGTTGCCCGTATTGTTCTTTAAACATAGTAGATTGTCTAAACATTCCTGTAGGTTTTTTACCAGCTTGTGTATCTACATTAGGCTGTTTAAACTCTTTCATTGCTTTTTTAGCGGCTCTTGTGTCTGCCACAGAAACACCCTGTTCTTTAAATAACCCTCTAGCTTTTGGACTATATCTAGCCTGTGCAATATTTCTTACTGCTTCTGCACCTGCTATTGGAAGAGATGCAAGTTTTAACATTTTATTTTTATTGTAAAATAAAGGAAGATCGTTAGGTACGTTAGAAACAGCCCTTCCTAAAGTTTTTGTTATTCCAGCAGAAGGAATCCAAGGGAGCAAACCAGCTAATCCTAAACTAGCGTTTGTCCATGTAGGTTCTTTAATAAAAGTTGCTGTATCTGCTCCTAAACCTACTATATCTCCTAATACTGGAACAAGAGAAGTATATAAAGCGGCTTTATCGTACCAAGGCATTGCGTCATAAGCTTTGCCAAAGAGACCTGCCATTCTTTTTCTTGTAGCTTCAGCTTGTTTAGCTTCAGCCATCATTCTTCTAATGTTGTCCGAAGAAGATGCCATTACTCAATCGTATCCAGTTTATCGTAACCTTTAAGCATCTGCATTAGGTTCTCATCTGGCATACCTTCAGCCATTGCTTCATCTAAAACATCATTAGCTAACATAATTCCTAATTGTAAAGATTTCTTCGGAGGAGACTTGTTTATCTGAATTAACTTATTAATTGTTTTAGGATTAGTAGCCGCCTTAGCGAAAAAGTAAGGAGTTCCTAAAATTGTTAACGCACTAGCACCTGCTGTAGCGGCATCTAAAGCACCGAGCCAAATTCCTCCAGCTAAACCAGCACCAGCCGCATACTCCTTACCACGTAAGAATAATAAGGCTAATCCAGAAGCAGGTTTTTTATTTGCCGTGACCATTAAATTAACTGTTTTTCTGTAACTTTCAAAATTACCGCCTAAAATTGCTTTTAATCTTTTAGCTTCTGTAGGATTTTTTAATTGTTTAGCTACTGTTTTAAAAGCTTGTAGACTAAAATCAGCATTGGCTATATCAGGCATGGCTTTTGCAAGATACCCTTGTGCAATAGCATCTTTAGCTTCCCTAGCTGTTTTAAACATCATACCTTTAGCAACATCAGGTGTAATTAATTTATAGGCTTCATCAATAGATTTAAGAGCTTTTTCTACATTTTCTACTTTTCCCGGTCTAGCAAACATAGCTCCCAAAGAAATGTATGATTCTCTTTTTGCTGATTTAACAAACCCATCATTTATTTTTGGAAATAAAGAATTTATAGCACCGCTATAGTCTGACTGTAACTTTCTGTATTGTTTACCAGCATTTACAGCTTTTGGTGACATTTTACCTATGTTGTCCATTTGTTGAGAAATAACACCTTGGACTTCTTTTTTTAAATTAACTAGCTGACGTTCAGTTATTGCTTTAGTGCTGTCCTTAGAAGCTTCGTCTATTAAACCGTTTAAACGCTTTTCAAACTGTATTAAATAACGTCCAGAAGCTATTGTATTGTCTCCTAATCCTTTATGTAAATCTTTAATTATACTTATTGTTTCTTTAGAAAGTTCTGGAACTCCTAATTCGTCTGAGTTCTTTTTAACAAAGTTATCCATAGAATCAGACAAAACTGATAATTTAAATTTACCACCTGCAACAAGTTTACCTATTTCATCTAATGACTCTCCGTAAGAATTATTTAAAGATTTTCTACCTGCTTGCCAAGCTTGTGTTATACCCTGCCCTACTAAATCATCAGATAAACCTGTTTGATTACCAGAAACTAATGCCATTCTTTCTTGAACAAGTTCTCTAATTTGTTTACTTTGTCCATCAAAAACATTCTTAGAAAGAATACCAGTTCTACCTATAAGTTCTTTAGCTATATCCCATTTTCCTCCAAGACCTGCTTGAAAAGGAGTTAAAGATAAACCTCTTTCAGCTAATATTTTTTGGGATTCAATAGCGTCATCAGTCATCCCTGCTCTCTTGGCTTCTTCTGCCCTTCTTGCTAATTCTGTTGCTATGTCTTCAACAGGAGTACCTTTCTTAAAAGCGGCTTTAGCCCATTCAAATGCAGGTCTGGCTATATATCTTCCTAATCCAAAAGTA
>Ga0163180_10002365_pt1 | contig 10552 bp, 6 predicted proteins | sample AtlANTMetagenome_2_FD_109647 | JGI IMG/M metagenome (GOLD analysis project Ga0163180, IMG submission 109647) | Marine eukaryotic phytoplankton communities from the Atlantic Ocean - Atlantic ANT 4 Metagenome | ecosystem: Environmental > Aquatic > Marine > Oceanic | place: North Atlantic Ocean...
CTGCGATGGCGCCTACGATTACGATGCGGACGCTGACGGCTACGCGGGCGAAGCCAGCGGTGGACCCGACTGCGATGATTCCGATCCGTCAGTGCACCCCGGTGCCGAGGAGGTCTGGTACGACGGTACCGACTCGGACTGCGACGGTGGGTCGGATGATGATGCAGACGGAGACGGCTACGACATCGGCTCTGGACCATCCTTCGACTGTGATGACACCGACAGCACGATCCATCCAGGTGCTGTAGATGTGGCCTACGATGGCATCGACTCGGACTGCATGGGCGGCTCTGACGATGACTCCGATGGCGACGGGTTTGATGCCATTGAGTACGGAGGAGATGACTGCGATGACACCAATCCGGGTGTGCACCCGGGTGCGACCGAGGAATGGTACGACGGCACAGATGCGGACTGCGGCGGAGATGATGACTTTGACAGTGACGGCGATGGGTGGGTCATGGATGAACACGCTGGCCTGGCCACATCCGGCGTAGAGGACAGCGGCTCCCTCCCCGAGGGAGACTGCGATGACTCCGACAGCACAATCCATCCCGGCGCGGAAGATGTCGCAGGAGACGATGTGGACTCGGACTGCGACGGAGAGGACGGGCCCAGTGGCTTCACTGGGGAGACTGGCGACAGCTGGGAAGCGGTGCCCGGCCGAAGCGGCACACGCGGCCTGCAGACCTACGTGCCTGCCGAAGCGGACTACATCTACGCAGGCAACAGCTCAACGTGGATTCGCTTCAACATCAGCATTGGATCCTGGGAAGACATGGCGAGCCCACCGGGCTCACTGGCGTCATGGGGCGGTTCCGCACCCGCAGATGGCGCCCTGTGGCAGATCCGAGACAACAACGTCTATCGGTTCGACATGGAGACCCTGACCTGGTCTACCCCCCGCACGGACATCCCCACCTGGGAGAGCGAAGAGTCCCACACTGTGGCCGATGATGCCGACAATATCTGGGCCTATCAGGGCGCTGGATACCTGGTTCGGTACAGCCCATCTTCAGACACCTATGAGACCTTCGACACCGGGATCACAACCTACGACTACGAGACCCGCTTGGGCTACGACAGCCCCACCAACAGCATCTACTTTGGAGGATTCGCGGCCGGCTATCTGTACCGGTTTGATATCGCGACCGGCGAAACAACCTCACTGGCCGAGCACCCAGAAGGCTTCTTAAATGACATCTTCTGCGCGGATCGCACAGGGCACCTGTATGCAGCTGGTGGGGGCGGAGGCACCAGCCTGTGGCAATACGATATCGCCACGGACGAGTGGAGCGAGATCACCCCGTACCCGATCGATCACGGCAACAATGGGACGTGCACCGTGTCCGAAGAGGGATACCTGTACATGGAGCCAGGGGATCTCAGCACCCTGTACCGACTTCCCCTGTACTGAAAAATAGATCGAGACACACCGATGAAATGCAATGCCCTCATTGCCCTGAGCCTGATGGCTCTGGGCTGCAGCGATGACACCGAAAGCAAAGACACCATCAGTATCGAGGAAGAGGCAGACACCGACACCGACACCGATTCGGACACCGACACCGGTGATGTTGTCGATGATAGCGACTACTCCAACTTGTCCTGTGATGATGTGGAAGGAGACTGCATAGGTATTCCCTCCGGCGACACGGATGCGCTGTTTGAGGCCGTGAATCTTGCCGAAGACGACCTCACCATCATTCTGTCCGCCGGCACCTGGACTCTGGACAATGCGGTGACCATCCGAAATGCAGACGGCATCGTCTTCGCCGGACAAGGCATGGACGAGACCATCCTCGACTTCTCCACCCAGACGGTTCAGACCAATGGCGTGGATGTGGTCGGTGATCGGTTCACCATCCAAGACATGACCATTCAGGACTCGCGAAAGGATGGACTTCGGGTGGAGGATAGCGACCAGGTCATCATCCGAGCGGTGCGGGTCTCCTGGTCTGAGACGGGTTCGGATGAAAATGGTGCCTACGGCCTGTACCCGGTCCGGTGCAGCAATGTACTGATCGAAGATTCGGAGGCATTCAACGCCTCCGATGCAGGCATCTACGTTGGACAAACCCAGTACACGGTGGTCCGAAACAACCTTGCTACAGGAAACGTGGCCGGCATTGAGATCGAGAACACCCAGTACGCCGACGTCTACGGAAACACGACAACAGGCAACACCGGCGGCATGTTGATCTTCGACCTCGCGGGCAACCCCGTGATCGGGCGGGACATCAAGGTGCACGACAACATCATCGAAGACAACAACCACGAGAACTTCGCACCTGGCGGAACGGTGGCACAGATCCCGGCAGGTACTGGGCTGGTCCTGCTGGCTACCCGCCGCGTGGAGGTCGAGAACAACCGCTTCGCCAACAACAATACCGGCGACATCGCCATCCTCGGTGGCCTGGCCATTGAAGGCAATCAAGACAGCTGGGCCATCCCCGTCGAGGAAGTTGTTGGTGACTACGAAGACCTCGACCTTCCCACCGATGAGCTGGGTGTCTACACCCACGAAGTGTCCAATATTGTCGTGAGGAACAACACCCACAGCGGCTCGGGAACAGCCGTTGATGTGTACGATCTCACCGCACGCCCGCTGGGTTTTCTGATCGGCGCCATCTACCAGGATGTGGCGGTCGACAGCATCCTGTACATGGAGATCGGCGAGTCGGCGTACTCTGCTACAGATGCCGCCGGAAACTCCAATGACTTCAACATCTGCGCGGGCGAGAACACCGAGGGAACATTCTCCAGCATGGATGTAGAGACCATGTCCAGCCGGCTTGCGGCCTTCGACATCCCCACCATCGATGAGCTCTTCCGACCCGCGGCACCATTCGCCCCGTTCGACTGCAGCGCGCTGACTGGTGGCGAGATTGGAGAGATCGAGATCACAGTAGAGTAGTCGGTGCACCTTCACCGCATCCTCCTGCCCCTCGCCTTCGCTTGTGCAGGGACTAAAGAAGACGAGAAGGCCAACGCGCCGGTGCAAGGTGCCCTGGATAGCGGCGACACCGACACCGCTCAGGAAATCACGGACCATGGTTTCGAGGGGGATGTGGACTTCGATCCGGATGAACGGCCACCGGAGCGACTCTCCGAGCTCAACATTCTGCACTGGCTTGATGGCCGTTTTGTGCACAACAACAGGGTGATTCCCTACGCGCTCAATTCTGCACTGTTCTCCGATCATGCCCAGAAGCACCGGACCATCTGGATCCCGGAAGGGACGAGTATTCAGTACACCAGCAGTGGCGTGCTGGACTTTCCAGTCGGCACGGCCATCACCAAGACATTCCTGATGCCCCACGACCTGCGAGAGCCCCGGGAGGCACTCGAGATCATCGAGACGCGCCTGTTGATCCGCGGAAGCGAAGAATGGCAGGCCTGGCCCTATATATGGCTGGATGATGGCAGCGATGCCATCTTGGATGTGACCGGCGAGGTCCGCACCATCGAACTCATCGATCCGGATGGCACACCGCAGACGGCCAACTACCTGATCCCACAGCGAAATCAGTGTGTCGAGTGCCACGAGATTCGGCAGAATGACGGGACACGGCAGATGACGCTCATCGGCCCCCAAGCCCGCACCCTCAATCGCACATATGACTACGAGGATGGTGCAGAAAACCAACTCCAGCACCTCTCTACGCTCGGCATGCTGACCGGGATGCCCCGCCTCGACGATGTACCGACCTCCACTGATATGAGTGCCGTGGCCGAGACTGTCCGCAGCCTGGGGGTGGATGCACTGGACCCTTCCGTTCGCGACCAAGCCGCACGGGACTACATGGACATCAATTGCGCGCACTGCCACAACCCAAATGCGGTCGAGGGTGTCAGCTCACAGGTGTGGCTCAATCACGATGCGGACGACCTCTTTCACCTGGGTGTCTGCAAGCGCCCAAGCTCTGCCGGTGAGGGCACTGGTGGGCTGGACTACGACATCGTTCCCGGCCAGCCCGAGCAATCCGTACTCTGGTACAGAACGATGACAACCAACGTTGGCGCCATGATGCCGCAGATTGGACGCAGCCTCTCCGACTCGGTGGGCTCCCAGCTGATCGCAGCCTGGATCACTCACTTGGATGCACCCGACTGCAGCGAATGAAGGCTCTGCCCAGCGACAGGCCTCTCTTCGCTGTGCTCCGCACACCAAAAGGGTACAATCAACCCCTCTTCGTGTGGGGTGTTCTCCGTGCATGTACTGGACAGCCGACACGAGCCGCTTGGTGGGGATGAGCACCGCTGATGTGTGGGATTGTCGGATACGTGAGGCGAACAGGCAGCGGACCGGACCGGCCCGCCGATCTCCTGCGCCGGATGTCCGATGCCCTGGCTCACCGGGGGCCCGATGGTGCAGGTGTTTGGATTGGCGAGCAGTGCGGTCTCGCCCACCGACGCCTGAGCGTGCTCGATCTGTCACCAGCCGGCGCTCAGCCGATGGCGACGCCAGACGGTAGATACCACTTCGCGATCAATGGTGAGGTCTACAACTTTGCGGAACTTCGTCGCACGTATCAGCTGGACTCCCCCACGCTGAAGTCAAAGACGGACTCCGAGATTGTGCTGCGCCTACTGGCCAGAAGAGGGCCCCAAGAGGCTCTTGGCATGCTCGACGGGATGTTCGCCCTGGCGATGTGGGATCAAGAAACCAAGCGCCTTCACCTCGCGCGCGACTCCTTCGGAACCAAGCCCCTGTTTATGCTGGAGCACATGGGGGTCCTGTGGTTTGCCTCCGAGATCAAGCCTCTGCTGCTGGTGCCAGGCTTCAATCCGCGCCCAAGCCTCGAGGCCCTGCACCACTACCTCTCGTTTGACTACGTCCCCGGACGACAAACTGCCTTTGAAGGCATCGAGGAATTGCGCCCAGGCCACCACCTGATGTTGGACACAAGGACCAACGCGATCGAGAGCACCACGTTTTCGGCTCCCAGCCCCGGCACAGATCCCACACTCGACATGCAGACCTGCATCTCGGAGACCCGCCGGCTGCTGGAGGCTGCAGTCCAAAGGCAGCTGGTTTCAGATGTACCGATTGGTGTCATGCTCTCCGGTGGCGTCGACTCCAGCGCGCTGGTTGCGATGGTCGCGCAGGTCAGAGGAGATGCCAATTTCCAAACGTACGGACTTGGCTTTGACCAGCCGAGCTTCGACGAAACAGAGGATGCCCTGCGGGTCGCAAGCCACTTCGGTACAAACCACCACGCGATCCGCGTGACCGCTTCGGATGTCCAAGACCAGCTCCACACCGCGATTGCACACATCGACGAGCCCTACGCGGATGGCTCGGCAATCCCCACGATGATGCTCGCCAAGCAGGCCTCTCAGGACGTGACAGTCCTCCTCTCAGGCGAGGGTGGAGATGAATTGTTCGCTGGCTATGACACCCACGCTGCCGCAGTCGCTCGACGTCGGTATCGTCACCTACCCGGATTCATCCGAAGAGGGGTTGTACGACCTGTCGTGGAACGCCTCCGGGTCTCCCACGAGAAGCTGAGCTTCGAGTTCAAGGCCAAGCGCTTTGTCCACGGGGCGGAGCTTGAGCTAGCGCAATCACACCATGCGTGGCGCGTGGTACTGACGGAGGATGCCAAGCGAAGCGTGCTTCAAGACCCAGACCGCTTCGACCACTTCAGCCCCTCCGCACAGCTCTTTGCCGACGCACTCGAGGACTGCACCACACCCGATGAGATAGCCCAGCTTCTTCACATCGATCGGAGCTACCACCTGCCCGATGATCTGATGGTCAAGAATGACCGAATGACGATGGCACACGGACTGGAAGCGCGCGTACCCTTCTGCGATCTGCAGCTGGCCTCATTCCTGGCAAGCGTGCCATCCAAGTACCTGATGCAGGGCCTCTCCACGAAAGTCCTTCTCCGAAGGGCAATGCACGGGATTCTTCCGGCCAAGACATGCAAGAAGAAGAAGATTGGGCTTGAGATGCCCTACTCGACCTGGCTTCGCGAGGATCTGCACGACATGGCTCGGGACATGCTCAGCCCCTCGAAGCTTCAGGCCACAGGACTCTTCGAGCCAGCAGGTGTCACAGCGCTGTTCGACGCCCACTGCGCAATGCGGGTTGACCATGGACGGGCACTCTGGGGGCTGCTGAACTTCATGGTGTGGCATGAACTGTACATCGAGGCAAACAGCTGGTCCCAGCACGTCATACCAGCACGCCCGCCGCGCTAAGGGCCGTACCGCCACAAGCGAAGCTCCTGCCCCATCCCCTCGGTGAACTTCAGCTGACGCCACGGCCTGGGAAGGTGGCGTGGATCGACGCCCTCCACACGGGTGCGAGTGCCGGTCATCAAGAGCCCCTTGCCACTTGCTGGCCCCTCGCGGATCCATCGACCACACCTCAACCAGTCGTGTCCCTCATGATCTTGCGGAGGCGGGATCAAGGAGCGAGGGTAGAACGCTGGAGCGATGTGGCTCTCCGAGCAGTCCAGCACCCCCTCCCCTTCCCGGAGCTGGGTACGGATGATCTCCACCATCGGCGTCACCATGCGGTAGGTGGCCGAGTGCTCAAGAGGCGCGGTCGGGCCGCGATTGTCCGGGCCCTTCCAGCCCTGCCAAGCCCCACACAGGATGGCTCCGGAGACACCCAACCAGGCCCATTTCGGACGCGCCAGCAGGGTTCGAATCAGCTGAATCATGGCGACCGGTGCCACCACCGCAGCGGGTGCAGCCACCTGCATCATGTACCGAGGAGTGATGATGATCCAGCGAGACATCACCCAGGTCATTGCAAGGGGTGGGACAAGAGCCAGAACAGCGATGGCGGTGCGCCGCCTCCCCCCCTGACCGGGCAGAAGCGCCAGCGGGAGGAAGAGCAGCGTCAGGGCAAGCCCAAGCGGGAGCGCCCTGTCCATACGAGGGGTGTTGTCGCGCTGAAGTTCGGAGGCGCATGCCCCGAGAAGCCCAGCGGGATGAATGACCACCGCGTGTTCCCCACGACACGCCTCCCGCAGCGCCACATCCTCGCTCTGACTGATCTTGGACAGCTCGATCCCGCGCAAGATGACAGCGACCTCCGCTGTGGTCTCACGCGGCATGACCCGCAGCGCATTGTGGCTGATCGGACCAAGAGACAGACCGAGCGCAAAGATGCTGCCCATGGCGATGCGACGAGGCCAACCCTGCTGGCCCTGCAGCCCCAGGATGATCAGCAAGACCATTCCTGGGATGAGGGTGATGGTCCTGGAGTCCACTCCCCAAGCAAGTCCCAAGCCCACCCCGGCAAGGACTGCCCAGCCCAGACGGGACCAACGCGCGAAGCCCACACAGCCAGCCAGTCCGAGTGCCGTACATGCGCTGAGCAGTGGGTACATATTTACCCAACGAGAGGCCGCAGCCAGCTGGGGCGTCAAGGGAATTGCCAGCGCCGCGACTGCACCAGCCCAAGGCCCGGCCAACGCTCTGCCGAGTATTCCAGCACCGACCACAAGGCCGGCCAGTGCACACGATGAGATCAAAAGCCCGAGAGCTGCCCAGCCAATCTCAGCACCAAGTGTGGAGAGGAGCCACGGATACAGCGGCTCCAGCCAGGTGCTGACCATCGTTCCTGGGTGGGTGTAGGCCCAGGTCTCCCGCAGATAGCGCTCCCAATCAAAGCCAGCAGGCCAGTCCATCGGCACAAAAGCCCGTCCCCTCCACCAGCACATGAAGATCCCGCCACTGACTCCCGCTAGGAGTGGGAGCTCATGCAGCACAGAGAAAGATCGACCCGTCGAAGCCATGCGGCAGTATAGGCCGCTCAGCGCAGGTAGATGGAGTTCTCCGACCAGTCACCATCCGGGTACCAGAAGAAGAGAAGGGTGCCGTCCATGGCGAATTCCACCACGTCGTCGACTTCTCGGTCATCCACAGCGGGGCAACCCCAAGACAGACCCGTCACCCCATAGGTATCGACGAACTCCTCGCGGGCGTACTCCGCTCCGTGCAAGACGATGGCTCGAGTACGAACGTTGTCATTGTAGCCAGGCTCAAGCCCATCGATTCGCATCGACTGCCCCCAAGTGCCCACATAGTCCTCCGCGCCACGCATCATCCCCAGGCTCGACTGGTGGCTCTCACTGATGTTCGAGAAGTACTCGGCCCAGCCTGGCGTAGACGCATCACTGGAGTTCTCCCCATGAGTGATGTGCAGGTTCCAGTACAGTTCTTCCTCTGCGAGATCAAAGAACCAACCGCGCTTGTCGGCCGAGTACAAGGAGAAGTCGGTCACCCCGTAGGCGAACGTCTCCGTATCCCCATTGAACCAGGCCACATCAAAGGCGTACAGCGCATCTTCGGCCACCTCCGGCCCCATGCCCCACAGCTCCAAGTCAGCGACGGATGTATGCCCGACTTGAAGGGAGTAGGCACCATCTCGCTCATCCCCCGAGCTCGTGACCCAGGTGTCGACCACCACATAGTAGCTACCCGCCTCGATCAATGCGCCTGCCGACCAGTGCCCACGATCAATGCAGTCGTCGGAATCGTCGGTTGAGAGCAGATGAACATCCACATCGGTGTCTCCGCTCATCCCTCCAAGATCCAGAGCCAGGAAGCCGTCTTCCGAAAGGTCCATTCGATAGATCACCTCAGGCCCAGACTCATCGGTGCTGCTGGCACAGGCATAGGCGTCATAGATGTCCGATGCTGCTCCAGTCGTGCTCCCGGTCAGGCGGGTCGGAAAAGACGTCACGCATATGACGCCGTCGGGGCAGTCTTCAAAGTCCGGCAGGTCTGCATCGGTGTCCGCATCCGTGTCCGCATCCGTGTCCGCATCCGTGTCCGCATCCGCATCCGCATCCGCATCCGCATCCGCATCCGTGTCCGCATCCGCGTCGTCCTGTCGGTCATCGCTCACATCGACCCACTCACCATCATCCTGTTCCGATTTCTCAACTCCGCAAGCGGACAAAAGTGAGATGGCAATGATCAAGCGCATGGACCCTCCTGTGCGTATGCGGGAGTTAGCGCCGGGAGCGAACCTTCGCCAGTATTGAAAACCCACATCCTTTCCCCTTCCGAACGGGCTCGCCCCCGGTTATCGAGCCGCCGCACACTGGAGGTCTTCATGGGTAAGCGCATCTTCATCGCCGGCAGCGGCGGAATTGGTAGAGCCGTAGGGCTTTTGCTTCGAGAGCTGGGCGATCTGGATGTCGATCTCATCTTGGGCGACGCAACTGCTGAGCAGGCGTCAACCGCCGCCGAGTTCATCACGACTGGCTCATCCATCAGTGGTGCGGTTGAGACGGTGACCATGCCGTTTACGGGAACCACACCCGAGCTCGACAAGGCCCTCGCCTCATCCGACCTGGTCCTCGACTGCCTCCCTGGAAGCCAGGCTCCGCGTGTTGCACGCTGGGCGCTCGCCAACGGCATGCACTACGCCAACCTCACCGAGTACGTGGCGGAAACCAACGAGATCATGGAGATCGCCAAGGACGCCAAGACGGGGTTCGCGCTGCAGTGCGGCCTCGCCCCAGGAATGGTAAATGTACTTGGAAACAGCCTTTTTCAGCAGTTCTGTGCACGGTATGACGTCAAAAAGGCCGACATCGTGAAGATGCGAGTGGGCGCGCTGACCCGAAACGCGGAAGCACCCCACTTCTACGGCTTTACCTGGAGCCCGATCGGCGTCGCGACCGAGTACGTCAAGGATGCAATCGTCGTCCGACACGGAAAAGAAGTGAAGGTCCCATCCCTGGCCGAGGTCCAGCAGCTGCGGATCGACGGAATCGCGTACGAGGAGGCGACCACGTCCGGCGGTGCGGCCGACATGCCAGAAGCACTCAATGGTCGGGTCGATCACCTAGACTACAAGACGTTGCGCTATCCGGGGCACTGGGGCTGGGTGAAGAGGCAGCTGGATGCCATCGGCGACGTACCCGACCGAATCCGCCAGCTCGAGGACCGGATGCTGAGTGCGATCCCGCAGATGCGGGATGACATCGTCGTTGTATACGCAGCGGTGGAAGGTCAGGATAGAAAGAACCGTCGTCACCGTCTGGATGCGGCCTACAAGGTCTACCCCGCCACATTCGGCGGGCAGCGCCTGCGAGCGATTCAGTCCACGACTGCCGCAGGACTGGCGGAGTGCTCACGGGTACTTCTGACAGGACAAGTCCAAGGCACACTCCTGCAGAGTGAGCTGGACTGCGAGGCCTACCTCAACGGACCCTACGTCTCAGCTGTCTACAAGAAGCCGCTCTCCGCTCAGCTGGGCTGATCAGGGAGCCGCGCCCTCTGAGATCCAGGTCCACACCTCGGATAGGCGGTCCACAGCGATGGTGCCAGATGGTGGCATGCGACCACTTCCAGTGCGCGTGATCCGATCATACAGCGCGCTCGAGTCCGGATCGCCCGGTGTGACATAGCCATCCAACAGGTTGGCATAGGCTGCCGCCTCTGATCCGAGCGAGAGGCCGCCAGCACCACTCGATGCACTGTGACATCCACTGCAGCTGGGCGCGATCGTCATCGACCACACGACACTGAATGACATTGCAGGGTCGGCGTCCGTATCCGCGTCCGTGTC
>Ga0163180_10002368_pt1 | contig 10544 bp, 9 predicted proteins | sample AtlANTMetagenome_2_FD_109647 | JGI IMG/M metagenome (GOLD analysis project Ga0163180, IMG submission 109647) | Marine eukaryotic phytoplankton communities from the Atlantic Ocean - Atlantic ANT 4 Metagenome | ecosystem: Environmental > Aquatic > Marine > Oceanic | place: North Atlantic Ocean...
ATCACGGGTTAGGTGGGAAGCGATGTCTTCGAAAAAAAATGAGCCACCACCACGGGATTATCGCGGTGTTGTGCCGATGCCGGGTGAGGTGCAGATGGAGGCGATAGGTGTTGTCCGCTCGCCCTATCTCGAACGTCACGGCACGCCTCGTCAGCCGGTGATCCAAGGAAAGGGTCGGGAAGAGGTGCTGGAGCGGGGGCAAATTGTTCTTTTTCCGGAACGGGTGCCAGAAGTCGCACTGCGAGACCTGGCGGGATTTGACCGTATCTGGGTGTTGAGTGTGCTTCATCTCAACAAGGATTGGGCGCCGCTTGTTCGACCACCTCGGGGTGGAACGAAACGAGGTGTTTTTGCGACCCGCTCACCACATCACCCCAATCGGATTGGGCTGTCTTGCGTGATTTTGGAATCCGTTGAAGGGCATGTGATTAACGTTCGAGGATTGGATCTTATCGATGGTACACCCGTTTTGGATATCAAGCCCTATGTGCCGTACTGTGATGCTTTTGTGGACAGCGCTGCGGGATGGGTGGAGGATGTAGAGGTCTCCGAGGTTTGAGGGCGGAACCGGCGATTAATAGGATGCGCCATCGGACACGATTGGCAGGGGTGTTCAATGGCGGTGCAATAGTTTCGAGTCATTGCCGTAGTGGTTTGCCTTGGCAGAGAGTGAAGAAGGCTTCTTCCACTGGGTAAGTCCTTGTGGTAGAACTCAGCCTCGGCACATTTTCGGAGTTTAGAATGGCATTGATCGATGTTTTGAAATGGGACGAACCTGGCGATTTGCTCGCATGGCGTTTTCCAAACACAGAACTTTCTACAGCGACTCAGCTTATCGTAAACGAGAGTCAAGAAGCGCTCTTGTTCAAGGATGGGCAGCGTTGCGATACTTTTGGTGCAGGGCGATACACCCTTTCTACCAAGAACATCCCCATCCTCAACAAACTGATCAATCTTCCCTTTGGGGGAGATTCGCCCTTTGCGGCTGAAGTTTGGTTCGTCAATCGTGCGATTTCGTTGGATATCAAGTGGGGAACGCGCACACCGATTCCACTGGAAGATCCGCAATACGGAGTGGTGGTGCCGGTTCGGGCGTTTGGTCAGTTCGGCATTCAGATTGAGGACTCTGGAAAATTCGTGACCAAGCTGGTGGGTGCGACCTCGAATTTCACACGTGCATCCTTAGATGCCTATTTCCAAGGCATCCTGATTTCTCGCCTAAAAGTCGCTGTTGCCAATGCAATGGTCAAAGAGAAAATCGGCATCTTGGAGATCAGTACGGAACTGTTGACGCTCGCCAACAAAGTCGAAATGGAATTGCTTCCCGAGTTCTCGGAGTACGGGGTTTCCTTCAAGTCCTTCCGGATCATGTCGATCAATGTGCCGGAAGACGATCCATCCTACGTGACTCTCCGAGAGGCGAAAGCCAATGCGGCCCGCCGTAAGATTGAGGGCATCACCTATCAGCAAGAACGTTCTTTCGATGTGATGGAAACGGCTGCTGGGAATGAAGGCGGTGCTGCTGGCAACCTGATGGGTGCTGGGCTGGGTCTCGGAATGGGTGTGGGAATTGGAGCGCAGGCCGGTCAGATGATGGGGCAGATGGGACAGCAGGGTGGGGGAGGTCCTCCTCCGAATCCCAATGCCACCCCAGCGAACCCATTTGCTGCGGCCCCGGCAGCGGTCAGCTTCCACATTCACTTGAACGGCCAGCAGATGGGGCCGTACGGAATGGATGTGCTCAAGCAGGGCGTAGATTCCGGTCAGTTCACACGAGAGACCATGGTTTGGCGAGAAGGGATGCCGCAGTGGGTTGCTGCTGGTCAGGTTCCTGAGCTTGCGAGCTTGTTCGGTCCGCCGCCAATGCCTGGTGGTGGTTCGGGTGGTCCTCCTCCTTTCCCGAGTGGAGGCTAAATGTTCTCAAAAATCGCAGGTGCTTCGTTGGCGCTCATGGCCATTTTGGTCGTGGGTATCGCCTATGCGCTACAGCAGTTTCTCCTTCCGGATGCCTATCAAGACGGCGCCGGAAGTATTGGTTTCGGAGCCGTGGTGGTGGGTGTCGCCTTGACCGCCGGATTGGCGTTTTTTGCGTCGAAGCCCAATGAAAACGGGGCGGGCGGTGTGGCACGTTTGTCTGGCCCCATTTTCCCATTCTTCTACACCATTGGCGCCTTTGGGCTCTGGTTGCTCTCACCCATTATGAGTACCGGCTTTGCGAAAGGCTTCCACTTGATTCTTCTTTGTGGTGTGCTCTTTCTGTTGGTTGTTTGGAACTTCGGAGCGTCGATGATCGCTGCCGAAGACGAGCAACAACAGGCAGCAGGTGTCGGTCGAGATGGAATGCTTGCCGCGGCTAAGGCCGCCGAGCGACGTCTTCCAGCGGGTGATGCGGAGTTGAAGGCCGCATTTGCCGGTCTTATGGATGACGTTTCGTATGCGGATCGGTCGGGTACTGAGGAGAGCGCCGCATTGGAAACGTCCATTGTGTCGAATTTGGAATCGCTTGATTTTGGAGACAAGACCACAGCGATTTCGGCAATTCAGGCTCTGCAGTCTCAAATGGCGGAGCGTAGGGACTTGTTGAAAGCGACCAAATAGGCTCGTTCAAATGGACTCAAGGTGTGTTCTGATGGGCTTGTGCTTGTGAGGCCTTGGAAGCAGATTGCTTAAAGAGTATAGGGTTTGGGTTGGGTTCCTGAAAGATAGGGCCGGGTTGCAAGGGCGTTCTGTGCTTGGCTGCGCTAAGCTCATTTTCAGATCGGGAGAACGTTGATGAGTGAAGGCCATTTCAATCGCTTCGAGAAGATCGAAGCCACTGAGCCGAGTGTGTTGAATGAACTCGAAGATGGGCCGTGGGGCAGAATCTTTGAGTTTGAGGAGATTCTGGTTTTAGCCAAGCACATGTCGGCGTATCGTTTGAAGAAAGGGCATACCTTGTTCAAACAGGGCGACCGGGTCCCTTTTGTGTGCTTCGTGGTGAAGGGGGCTGTCTCGGTCTACAAAGAAGATGCTTTGGGTGAGATTAAAAAACTCATTGAGTTGCGCAGTGGAAAGACCTTGGGCGAGATGAGTCTGATCGATGGTGAGCCCCGTTCTGCGACCTGCGAGGCGACCATGGACACCGATGTGCTGATCCTCGACCAAGAAGGTCTGGAGAAGCTTGAAGCGCGTTACCCGCATGTGGCACTGGCCTTGATGACTTCCTTGGCCAAAGACATCAGTCGTCGCTTGCGGAAGACCACGGGCACATTGCTCAACGCATCTGGAGATGCGGATCCGATCATGTTTTAGGCAGGGTGCCTGCGTTTACATGGTCTATTCTCGGAGCCACTCGATGGTGTTCTTGAATAGCACTGCGATTTGGTTCAGACCGTCTTCGTCAGCGATTGGGCAGTCGTGAGAATTATAGGCCGAGGTCATCAGTACAGCGACCCGTCCGGGACCTTGCCGATCCACAGACCAACTCACGGGATATCCAGTCGTGCCGGTTTGCATGGCTACCTGAATGTCCTCCGATTCGCCAAGTTGTAGGGCGTCGATATCGGCGACATAGCCAAAGTCAGTGGGTACGCCATAGCTCCCAGCTAGGAAGGGGTGAGAGGTGTCACTGCTGCTTGTGACGGTGTATTCGCCACAGGAATTGCTCAAATAGGCAGTCATACCGACCAAGTCGTAGAACTCGGGCACGGCGTAGTCATTGTTGGTGCGATTGATTTGATTGGCTACATCGTCGCCCATAACCAAGACTGGTAGGCCCTTTCGGTGCGATGACACCAAGGTCGCCAGGGTTTCGGAACGTATGGGGTCGGCCCATCCGCCGTTGTGGTAGATCATCGCGGAGTAGTCGACAACTTGTGTGCTTGTGATGCCTTCTTCTTCCTGTTCGTAGAGTGTGACGACCTCGAGGTTCATCTCATTGAGGAGTGCTGAAACGGCTTTGACCTCGCGGTCGACAAAAGGAATCTCATCGCACTGCCCGTCCTCGCTTCGGTATTGGAATCCGAAGCTCACAATCAGTGCCACTTCTCGACAATCGGGGGTGCCTGAGGCGTCGTTGTCATCGAATCCATCGTCGGCGATGCCGTCGCAGTTTTGGTCGATGTTGTCGCAGATCTCAATGGCTTCGGGGTGGATGGTGGCGTCTTGGTCCTCGCAGTCACCTCCGTTCGCGCTCATGCCCACAAATCCCTCGCAAGAAAGCATCATGGAGTCATCACGGCCAAAACCATCTTGATCCTCGTCGGTGTAGTAGGCGGTTTGGCTGGTCGGATCGATGCTGTCATCGGCGTCATCGATCAGGGTGTCGCAATCGTTGTCGATTGAATCACAGATCTCGATGGCTTCTGGATGGATGCTTGGGTCGTTGTCGTTGCAGTCCCCGTCTTCGGTTGTGAATCCGTCGCCGTCGAGGTCTTCGACCGTGGGAATGTCACTGTCTCCGGTATCCGTGGGTTTTATGAAGCCGGTGTCCTCGTCGTCAAAGCTGCCGAGTTTGAGCTCGGTGGCGTCATTACACCCGATAAAGACGATGGATGCGCACGCTATTCCCCAGTACCGCATGGTGCCCCCTTGTGATGCACACTGGCGACAGTGTAGGGGCAATCAGGCCATGGCCTCAAGTAGAATCTTGCACTGGGCCTGTGGGAGCAGGCGATGGACAGTAGCTCGGTTTTAGCTGGATGTTGCTTCGTTGTTCTCTGTGGACCCGGCATCCACTGCAGATCGTTTTCCACTTACGTACTGCCAGATGCCCAAAAACACAGTGAACGAAAGCAGTAAGAGAAGGGTGCAAACCCACAGTGCGAAAAGCCCTGTATGGGTCCCCAAGAAATGCATGGGGCCGAGCATGCTTGTGTCGTTGGATGAGAACACAATGGGGATTAGAGCCACTATGACGAGCAAGCCAAATGTGCCCAGCGGGAGAAGCCGCTTGAAGGGATAGGACTCTTCGGTGATGAGCTTGAAGCCAAAGAAGAGCGTGGCTAAGAATCCGCCGCCGGCAATGCCTGAGTAGACGCTACCGTCGAGAAAAAAGGCAAGTGCCAAGCCCAGAACAAAGAATGCACTGGCTTGGATGAGTCCCCCAAGCGGGTTGGCGTGTTGGCTATCTGCTGGCATGGGTTCTATCCTCGCAACGTCCTGAGAGCTTCATAGCGCTTTCCGGAAGGATTCGCCCTCAATTCAAAGCAAGGGTTCGCTGTTCCGGTTCGAGCAGCGAACCCTTTCTTTGTTTGCTAATCGATGGATGCGGCCATCACAGACGCCATTTTCTTCGCGAAACGAGCGGGGTTTTCAAGTTGTCCACCCTCGCTGAGTAATGCTTGGGCATACAGGAGTTCGCCGTACTCTCCAATTCTGCTGTCCTCGGCATCTTTTTCGTGCAGGGCTTGCAGCTTCTGAATCAGTGCGTGTTTTGGATTGAGTTCAAGCGTTCTCTTAATCGGCGGCATCTCTTGTCCCATGGCGCGCATCATGCGCTCCATCTGTGGGCTCGGCGCGTCGCCGGGGGTCACCAGGCACACGGCGCTATCGGTGAGGCGCGTGGAGGCACGGACGGATTCGATGGGGAGCTCAAGGGTGCTGTTGAGGTGATCACACAGTGATGCGAGGGTGGTGGTGTCCTCTTCCTCGTCGTCTTTGGCGTCATCGTCGCTATCGATTGCGCTGAGATCTACCTCACCGCGCGAGATGTCGACCAGTTTGAATTCTCCAAACTCGCTGAGCTCGCCTAAGACGAACTCATCGACATGATCGGCCAACAGAAGGACCTCAATGCCTTTCTTGGTGAACACCTCGAGTTGCGGTGCTTCACGAAGCGTGTCGATGTTCTTGCCAGAAAGGACGTAAATACTGTCTTGGCCCTCTTTGATGCGCTCGACGTATTCTGCAAGGGTGGTCCAGGAGCCTGCCGCGTGGGTACTTTGCCACAGGGCGATTTCTGAGAGCTTGTCCTGATTCTTGGAATCGTAGTGATAGCCTTCTTTGATCGCAGCACCAAACTCGATCCAGACCTTTTCATAGGCTTCCCGATCCGCTTTGATCATGCTTGAAAAGTGGCTCAGCCACTTCTTCGTGAGCATCTTTCGCATGGATTGGATCACACGATCTTGCTGGACCATCTCCCGGCTGACGTTGAGCGGTAGATCCGGGCTGTCGATGAGTCCGCGAATGAAGCGCAAATACTCGGGCATGAGCTCACGGCAATCCTCCATGATGAAGACATTCTTCACATAGAGTGACAAGCCCCGGCGCGATTCACGGGTGTAGAGATCAGAAGGCGCTTTTTCGGGCAAGTACATCAGCGCGGTGTATTCGCGCATGCCCTCTACTTTGAAGTGGAGATGGGCGGCAGGGGCGTTCCAGTCGTGGGTGAGGCTCTTGTAGAAGCCGTGGTAGTCCTCTTCACTGATGCTGTCTTTTTCGCGGGTCCACAGCGCTGTTTGGGAGTTGAGGACTTCCTCCTCCATCCAGCGTTTGGGCTCCGCCTCGAAATCCTTACCTTCCCCGTCTTCTTTGTCCGGGTACTCGGTTTTCTCCACATTCATCACGATGGGCCAGCGTACGAAATCGCTGTGCTTCTTCACGATGGAGCGAAGCTTCCAGTCGCTGGCAAAGTCGTCTTCTGCATCGGGGGTCGATGCTTCATCTTCATTTTCGACGGTGTTGGCTTTGAGGGAGAGGGTGATTTGGGTACCGCGTTCAACGGGATCGATGCGTTCGACGGTGTAGGTGCCATCGCCTTGGCTGACCCAGTGGACAGCGTGTTCTTCACCGCTCTTGTAGGTCTTTACGTCAACCGAATCGGCAACCATGAATGCACTGTAGAAGCCAAGTCCGAATCGGCCGATGAGATCTGGCGTCACCTCTGCACCATCCGCATTCTTGAGTTCTTCCAAGAAGGCCTCGGTGCCAGAACGGGCGATGGTTCCGAGGTTCTCAACCACCTCGTCAAAGCTCATTCCAATGCCATTGTCTGTGATGGTGAGGGTGGATGCGCTAGCGTCAGGAATCAGCTTGATTTTGTAGTTGTGATCGCCTTTGGCAAGTTGTTCGTCGGTTTGCGCCAAAAAGCGAATTTTGTCGATGGCGTCAGAAGCGTTTGAGATGAGTTCTCTCAAGAATACTTCTTTCTCGGAGTACACACTGTGGATCATCAGATCCAACAACTTTTGGGTTTGGGCGTGAAACTCGCGTGATTCGACGGACTTGGACATGGAGACCCCGTTTTTCAGGTAACGATACAGACTGGATGTACCAGATAGTGTTGCGGCAAAAGAAAAGCACCAAAAACGCAGCGTCAAGCGCTTTCTTTTATGGCCAGATCTTCTTCATAAAGCTGCTTTGACGCACAAAGCTTTTGGGGAGACCAGTCTATGGAGTAGAATCGGTGCTGGTACATTTGCGAATCTGGAACAAGGTGTTGTCGTATGCGTTGTGTAAATCGGTCGGTTCGGACATTGGGATTGTTTGTGGGGCTTGTGGCTCTCGGACTCTCTGGCTGTGGAAAAAAGGAGGAGATTGATCCGAATCTTGCGGATGCGGATGGGGATGGATTCTCACTTGCCGATGGGGACTGTGATGACACGGATGCATCCATGAGCCCGGCGGATGCGGATGAAGATGGCACCTCTTCCTGTGATGGAGACTGCGACGATACCGATGCGTTGCTCACCATTGATGATGCCGATGGGGACGGCTTTTCGAGTTGTGCAGGCGATTGCGATGACACCAACGCAGATGTGAGCGTCTTGGACAAAGATCACGACGGACTGTCGGGCTGTGATGGCGACTGTGATGACCTCAACGCCCAGATGAATCAGGAAGATGCGGATGGGGATGGCTACACCAGCTGCGATGGCGACTGTGATGACGATGATGCGCTGCTTACACCCGAAGATCTGGATGGCGACGGCTATTCCATGTGCACAGGCGACTGTGATGACACGGATGCCACACTGAGCCCCTTGGATGAAGATGGCGATGGCTTTAGCGGTTGTGATTCGGACTGTGATGACACCGATGCCACGCTGAATCTGCTCGATGCGGATGGGGATGGCTATTCCACCTGCGATGGGGACTGCGATGACGATGATGCAGGCCTCGATCTCACTGATGTGGATGGGGATGGCTACACCACCTGCGATGGGGACTGCAATGATTACGATGCGACATTAGAGATCGCGGATGCGGATGGCGATGGCTACAGTTCGTGCGATGGGGACTGTGATGACACCGACCCTGAGAAGCTCTTGGTGTGCGAGTATCAGGCCTCGATTGAGTTTAGTGATCTGATCGGTTTGGGCTCGACTTGTAGCAGCGTGCCCAATGAATCCATGTACAACGGGTGCAGTCGGACAGACTTTGGATTCTCCTGGCAGGATACGGGCGGCAACACGCCCATTTCAGTGGTGGTGGAGTTGAACCGTGGGATTCGCTGCTACGAGGATTACACTGCGGGAACCACATTGAATTCGGCAAGTTCCGGCAGCTTTGTGTTCACCGGGGACGGGGCTTCCGAGGGGAATACCAGTTGTTACTGCGATACCACCACGGAAGAGTTGACGTGGACGCTGACTGACTTGAGCGGCTTCAATCCGGGTGGGGAGAACACCTTCATGATTGAAGGGGAGTACTGTGAAGGCCTGACTCGCAACAGTAGTTGGAGTGATGCCTACGCACGCGTGACGGTGTCGTACTGACATTCGCGACGATGGTTTGAGTTTTAGAGGCTTTGTTGGACCTGCGTTAGCGTGGGCGGTTGGCAGCCTTCTTGTGTGCAGTTGAGAAAGGCGGCATGGCTTGCAAAGCGTAGCAGTGCGTGTGCGGTTTCAGACGTAAGGACTTGGGAAAACGCGCTGTGTTTCGAGAGCCAAGCGAGGAGTGCTGCCTGGAAGGTGTCTCCAGCACCGACTGTGTCGACAATCGGACCGGTGGGTGTGTCTCGAAAAGTGGCGTGGAGTCCGTTGGAGCCCCAGAGTTGAGCTCCAGCCTTGCCCTCGGTGAGCACAACGAGCCGCCCCGGGGCGCACCAGGTTTGGATGTATTCTGCGGGATTGCAACCGGGGTCGAGCAGTGAGAGATCCTCATCGCTGGCCTTGATCAAGTCGCTCAAGGCGATGGCTTCTTCAAGCCGCTTCGCGTAGCCGGCCATGTCATCGATAAGCTTGATCCGCAGATTGGGGTCAAAGGCGATGAAGGTGCCTTGTGAACGGGCGTGTTGGATGGCGTCGCGCCAGGCCGGCCAGTCCTTTTCTTGTGCCAAGACCAAGGAGCCAAAGTGGAGTGCTTCCAGTGTTTCGGGAAGCGCACTCTTCGGTGGGCGCTCGATAAGGGCACGGTCTGCGGTTTTCTCCCGGTGAAACACGTAGCGCGGGTGGCCGTTCTCGTCGCGAAAGACCTCTGCGATAGCGGTGGGGGCCTCTACCCGTGTGCTGCAGCACGGATGGACCCCGTTGGCTTGGAGTCCCGCAAAAAGCAGATCACCATGGGCATCAGAGGAGAGCGGGCAGACAAAGCCCGCATCCAACTCTAAACGCGAGAGCGCAATGGCCACATTGTAGGGTGAGCCGCCAATCTGTGTGGTCGGTTCAGTGCCATCCTCGCCATGGATGCGATCAATGAGCGCTTCGCCCAAAGATACAATCATTGTGGCTACCAGAAGAGAATGACGACCACCGCGGTGAGCGCCAAGAGAAGACCAGATTGAATGCGGTAGTCTTTCCACCCGGTGTGTTCTGGAGGCGATGGCTGGACCATCAAGTCGGTGAGCTCCTCGGCGGTCTTCTGTTCACCCCATGAGGCGGTAGCCAGGTAGATGACAAGAGACGCGCCAAAGACGATTCCCGCCACCAGAGTGAAGTGGATCGGTGTGCTCCACAAGGGGTCGCTTTGTCCAAAGAAGCCCTTGTTGCCAATGAATACAAACACAGCCACAAGATGTCCGCCGATGAGTGTGGCCATCGCGCTTTTTCCTGTGCCCGCTTTCCAAAATACACCCAGCAAGAACAGTACGGTGACGGGCGGAACCATATAGGCCAGCATCTCTTGTAGATACTTGAATAGACCGTCGAAGTTGGCGATCTGTGGCGCCCACAATGCGGCAACCACCATGATGATGGCCATGGAAACACGACCCACTTTGAGCACTTGGGCTTCGGTGAGATCCGGCCTTCTTGGCTTGATGAAGTCCAAGGTGATGAGCGCGGATGCACTGTTGAGCGTGGAGTCGATGCTGCTCATGATGGCTGCGATCAATCCAGCGAGTACCAAACCGATGACACCGACGGGCAGAAGCTCGGTGACCATGTGCGGGAAGACCATGTCTTTAGGAAGCGGATTTCCAGGATTCTCGTGGGCCCATACCACTGAGAAGACAAGGCCGGGAAGGACCATGATGAAGAGCACGGGAAGCTTGAGCAGGCCGCCCAAGAGCGCTCCCCAGCGTGCGTCGTCGACGCTGCGTGCGCCGAGCACGCGCTGTACGATGTATTGGTTGGTGACCCAGAAGTAGAAGCCCAAGATGGGGACGCCGATCAAGGTGCCCA
>Ga0163180_10002371_pt1 | contig 10531 bp, 9 predicted proteins | sample AtlANTMetagenome_2_FD_109647 | JGI IMG/M metagenome (GOLD analysis project Ga0163180, IMG submission 109647) | Marine eukaryotic phytoplankton communities from the Atlantic Ocean - Atlantic ANT 4 Metagenome | ecosystem: Environmental > Aquatic > Marine > Oceanic | place: North Atlantic Ocean...
ATATTGACTGGAGTAAACTTACAGTAGTTGACTGCCACTGGAAAAAATCAAAATTATATAAAAGATTATCTAATTATGATGTTGATATAAATTCATCTATTTTGGCTTGGGATACTAATAAATCTGATATTCATGGATTGTGGGATCATTTTTATAATTCAGGTTATAAAGATTATTTTTTAAGAAAATATGTTGGAATAGATCGTTACATAGTCCATGAAGATTTTGAATATAATACTTTTCCGCATGATTTTATACAATCACATAAGTATGAACCAAATAAAAAAGCAGCCGTGACAACATTTGAAGAGGTGAATTTTGAAGGAACTAATATTATATCGAAGTCTTAAAATTATAGAAGAGATATATGATGAGTCGCAATACGGTGTAGATGATTTATACAGAATAAAAGATATAATTCATTCACTTGACGATAATCATTGGGACGGTAAAAAATGGTTGGTTGATACATTAACCCCTATTCACATAAAATTATTTGGTTTGGATGGCACAAGTAAAATATATATTGCGGGTGGTTGGTATGGATTATTGGCACATCTTCTTCGCAAAACATTTCCAAAAAATCATATTGTTTGCGGTGATATTGACCCAATGTCAGAACATTATGCACATAAATTATTTTATGATAGAAGAATAGAATTTAAAGTTGAAGATTGTCTTGATTCTAAAGATTTAGATGCTGATGTAATTATTAACACTAGTTGTGAACATATGGAGTCAGATGATTTAAAAAAATTTATATTAAAGAAACCTAAAGAATCCATTATAGTATTACAAACAAATGATTTTTATGATTTGGATTCACATATTAATTGTTATCCTAATTTGGAAGAATTTAAAAAATTTGTTTTACCATTGCTATCTAAAAAATGGATTATATCTGAAAGTTCTTTAAATTTAGATGGATTCACCAGATTTATGATAATAGGCCAATGAACGTAGTTTACAGTATATACATTGATATAAATGAAAAAAACTTGGATAATCCTGGTTGGTGGGAAAATGGTGTACAAATAAAAACAAATAAAAGTTTAGAAACTAAACTGGCATTTTTAAGAAACTATGAAAAATTAAATCAAGTTAAAAAAGATTATGCAGAAAGTATTGGTGCTGATTATATACTATTTGAAAATGATAATCAATATAAAGATTATTTTAAATCATTTAAAAAAAATTATCCACAAATATCTGAATATGATGTAGTAAATTTTTACAAACAATTTTTAATGTTAAAAATGGCAGAAAAATATGATAATGTCTGTTATTTAGATTTTGATGTTATACCAAATACAAAAGAAGATATTTTTAAAGCACATAAAATAGATACACATTTTGCTTGTGCTGAAAATAATTCTTTGGCAGTGTGGGGAAAGATTATAGATTCAAATAGATATAATACTTGTATAAGAAATCCTGCGTCAAAATATTGGAATTGTCATGCCATGTTATTTCAGGAAGGTTATGAACCAGAAACTGATGTTTTTAACACTGCAATTATGGTTTCATCAAGTAAAATTATAAATCAATTAAATTATTTTGGTAATTTTGATGAAACATTAAAGTTAATGTCATTTGTAAAAAACGATAAAAATTCTATATACCCTCATAATATAAAAAGAGTTTTTGGATATGATAATGAAACAGTATTTGCTTATAAAAGAATAGTTAATGAAATAGAAATAGATTATATTACTGATGATTGGCACTGGAGAGTTGATACGGATATATGGAAGGAAGACGCAAAAATGTTTCATGTTATGAATAAAAAATTTGGATTATTTCTATGAAAATATATTGTGTAAGTATTGGAGAAAAATATGGTCCACAGTTTGAAAAATATTTAGAAAACAAACTTGGTAAAATAAATTGGATAAGAGAACAAATTGCTCCAAATGTGCCACTACAATGGAACAAAATGTATCCAATGTCTTTGAAAGATACCGAACCTGTCTGTGTAATTGATTTAGATATTGTTTTAGAAAATGATTATATGGATTTATTTAATTATCCAATAGAAAGAGGTGAGTTTTTATCAATTCATGGTTGGTGGAGAGATGCGCCAGGTTATACATTAAATGGCGGATTTTTTAAATATTATCCAATAGATTGTAATTACATATATGAAAAATTTATGTCTAGTATTGAAAAATGGAAAGTACATTATATTAAAAATAAAACTACAATTGGCCCTGTAAATGGAGAACAATATTTTGTGGAAGATAGTGTTAATGAAAAATTAAAATTAAAACTTGCACCCTCAAGTTGGGTTACAAGATGGAAAAATGATTATAGTCACATATGGTTTGAAGAATTAACAAAAAAATATACAGAGGCTTCTGGTGAAGATTATCTTAAAGAAGATGATTGGAACCCTAATATAAAATTAGTTCATTACAACCATACGTTGAATTACCCATGTGGATAGAAAAAGATTTAGATTTATTTGTAGATATAAGCACCATGTGTAATGCTGGTTGCCCAGTATGTCATCGCACAAAACCAGGAACCACTGAAACTGCAGAATGGTTAAAAGAATTTACTTGGTCTATTGAAGATGTTAAAAATAGTTATAAAAAAGATTTCTTAAAAAAGTACGTTGCACAGGCTCAAATATGTGGTACTTGGGGTGACCCTTTTATGGTTAAAGATATATCACAAATTATAGATTATTTTTTGGAAGATACAACTTTAAAAATTTTATTAAATACAAACGGTTCATTAAGAGATGAACAATTCTGGTGGGAACTAGGTGTTCAATCGAGAAATACTGGTAGAATAAGAGTAGTATTTGATATTGACGGCATAGATCAAGAAATGCACAGTCTTTACAGACAAAAAACAAGTTTAAATAAAATTTTAAATAATATGGACGCATATGTTGAAGGTGGTGGAAAGGCTCAAACTTTTACTGTTGTATTTAAACACAATGAAAAGTATTTAAAACAAATAGAACAATTATGTAAAAAACATGGATCAACTTATCATATGACTGTGTTAAATGAAAGATGGTATGAGTTTAAAGGAAAAAATTTATGGAAGTTTATAGATAACGAAGGCAAGACTCAACAACTTGATAAATATGAGAAGTATCAAAGAGTTTGGACGGCTAAACCAATATGAAAATAAAATGTAGTTGGAGAGAAAAGAAACAGGTATTAATTAATCCTGACGGCCAAGTTTACCCTTGTTGTTTTTTGGCAAATGTAGAGTATTTTTTACAAGAAACTAAAAATAATCAAAAAGGTTATGAATATCCTTATGGGCGTCGTACGGTTGTTATGAATAATTATAATGAAAATAAATCAGAATTAAATTTAAAAAACAATGAAATGAAAGACATTTTAGAACATGATTGGTGGAAATTCTTAGAAAAAAGTTGGGACGAGCCTGATAAGACAGATAGAAGATGTATTCGTTTTTGTGGAATAAAAGAATAAATATTTCTAATACTCTTGTCTTATAAATATAAATAATTCATATTAAAAGGAAGAATTATATATGGCTCGATACGAAGAATTTCTTATAGATAAAGGATCTGACGTTTCTATTCGTTTAGAGCTAACTGATAAAAATGGTACTTTAAAAGACTTAACTAATAGAACTTTAAGGGGTAGAATAAAGAAAAACTATGCAGATAGTGCTGGAGAAGCCACAGATTTTATTGGAAGAATACCGTCTGATGGGACACAAACTCAAGGGGTTTGTTTTTTAGAATTGGCAAATTCATCTACCCACAATTTAAAAGCAGGCCGATATGTATATGACTGTGAATTAGCTCATATTGATACGAATGGTTATTTGGTCAAAGAAAGAATTTTGGAGGGTGTTATAACAGTAACGCCTTCTGTAATGGATTCGGCATAGGAGAATTAAATGGCGACTATAGTCAATACAATTACACAATCCTCACCAAGTAGTTCGCCTACGGCTGGTACACAATTAAAACAATTTGATTCAGCTAGAATAACTGACGTAAGTGGTATAAGTCTTAATTATGATTCCGGTAGATTTAATGATCTTCATGCAGATTCAGCACATATTGGTACTTTATCCACTAATAACTTTAATTTACCGTCATTAAACATTGATTCAGCAAATATTACTAATTTAACAACGGCGTCATTCACACCAGCAAGAATGACTGCAGACTCGGCAACAATTACAACTGTAAATGCTCAGACTATAACAGCAACTTCACTGTCAGTTTCAACTGGTAGTATTATAGGTTTTTCAGCATTTTATACAAATTTATCCGCAGATTCTGGTAACTATCAACAACTTACTGTAGATACACTTAGAAGAAATTTACCTGCAGGTTCGACACCAATAACCCCTGGTACTTATGGTGGAGTAAATGGCCAAGGTCGTATAAACAAAGCTTCTATTATAACAATAGATTCCAGTGGTTTTATAAATTCAATAGCTGAACATAATGTTACAGGTATTAATAACGTAGAATTTGATAGTGCTAGATTTAATATAACATTAAGTGGTGCTGATACATCTTCTTTTGTAAAACATATTCATACTAAAACTGCTGCCACACCTGGTTCTTACGGATCTACCACACAAGTACCAGTTTTGGCTTTCAATGAATTTGGCCACATAACAAGCGCTTCTGTTGCAAATGTTGATGCAATAACATCTATTGGTTGGGATTCTGCAAATTCAAAATTTTCACTCACAGAAACAAACGGTACAGTAAACAATCAAATTATAAATGGTTGGGGCGATAATGAAAAAATATATTTAGGTACCGGTAGTGATCTTGCTCTTTATCACAATGCAACGGCAAGTTATATTGATAATAATACTGGTGCATTATATATTAGAAATAATGTTGATGATGATGACGGCGGAAATATTATTATTGAAGCAAAATCTGGTAAGGCCAGTATTGTAGCTCAAGATGATGAAGGTGTTAGAGTTTACTATAATGATGCACAAAAATTAGAAACAACATCTATTGGTGTTACTGTAAGCGGTACTATGAATGCTGATTCATCTACTATTGGTGCAGGTGGTATAACAACTGGCGGACATATTATACCGACTGGTGACGGAACAATAGATTTAGGATCATCAACAAAGAAATTTAGAGATTTACATTTAAGTGGTAGTAGTCTTAAAATGGGCGGAATTGTTCTTAAAGATAGCTCTACCGGTTTAGCTGTAAAAAATCTAGCAACAGATGCAAAAGTTTCAGTAAGTTTAAGTGATATTCAAGCTACTTCAGCCAATATTTCTGGTGCTGCCAATATTTCTGGTGCGGTAGTTGCCAATAGTTTTAGTGGTGATGGTAATTCAATTACTAATTTAAGTTCAACTGAAGTAAGAAGTCATTTAAGTGCAGGAACTGGTGTTGGTTTTTCTAGTGGAGAAATATCTATTGGTCAAGCAGTTGCCACAAGTTCTAATGTACAATTTAATAATTTAGTTGTAGATGGTAATTTAACTGTTAATGGTGCAACAACTACTGTTAGTAGTTCAACTATGACGGTTACCGATAAAAACATTACAATAGCTCAGGGTGCAGCAGATGGCGCGGCCGCTGATGGTGGTGGTATTACTATAGATGGTGCTAATGCAACATTAACTTACGCAAATACTGGTGATAAATTTGTATTTAATAAACCAGTTGACGCAACATCATTTGCTGGTAATATTACAGGTAATGTTACTGGAACAGTATCTGATATATCTAATCATTCTACATCTGATTTATCTGAAGGTTCAAATTTATATTTTACAAATGCTCGTGCCAGAGGTGCGGTATCAACTTTTAAAGGTTTAACTTTTGATACTTCAAATGGAAAATTTTCTATAGATTCAGATAATGTTAAGGCCATGTTTTCTGGTGGAAGCGGTATAACTTATAACTCAGCTACTGGTCAATTTACTGCTGGTTTACAAAGTGCTGAAACTACTACTGATAGTTCAACTGTTAATAGTGTTTCAGAAACAGTAATATCTTCAACATCTTCTACTAATTTTAGAAGTGTTAAATTTTTAGTTCAAGCTGGTGTTCACAAAACAACTGGCCCACACGGACCAAGATTTCAAAGTTCTGAAGTTAATGTAATACATCATGGCGGAAACGTATTTATGACAGAATATGGTAGAGTTGGTACAACTGATTCTAGTCTTGCAACTTATGATGTTGATGTAAATAGTGGTAATATAAGATTAAAAGCCACACCAAGTTATGCCGAAACAACTTTTAAATGTTACAAAACATCTATTAAAATTTAAAGAGAAATAGTATGCCAATTAGAACAATAGATTTACAAAGAGCTGGAACAGGCCACTTTAATGATTCAGCAGATACATTACAATTAATTGATGCCAATGCTCTGGATTCAGCTCGAGCTACCGCACATGTAACTACCATAGTTTCTTCAACAGTAAGTAGTACGGTTGATGCAGCTTATATAAATGCATTAAGTGGTGTAGATGGTGATACGTTAGGTGGACAAGCTGGATCACATTATTTAGATTACACAAACTTTACTAATACACCAAGTATACCGTCACTTGGTAATAGTACGGCTGGTTTAAGTTTTGTTGATTCATCAGAAGCTAGAAAATTATTATCTGGTGGTACGGGTGTAACATATACATCTGGTACTGGTGCCATTGAAATTGGCCAAGCCGTAGGAACTTCAAGTAATGTTACATTTAATGATGTTATTGTAAGTGGTAATTTAACTGTTAGTGGTACTACAACAAGTATTAATACAACAAATTTAACTGTTAATGATAACATTATTATATTAAATAATGACGCAACAGGTACACCAAGCCAAAATGCTGGTATAGAAGTTGAAAGAGGTGATCAAACAAATGCTGTATTACAATGGAATGAAACTAGTGATCATTGGGAAATAAGTTCTGGTGGTACTACTGGCAGAATTATAACAACTGGAGATACTGTTGGTGATATTACAGAAGTTGTAGCTGGAACAGGTTTAAGTGGTGGTGGAACATCTGGTAGCGTTACAGTAAATATGGCAAATACATCTGTAACTGCAGCTAGTTATGGTTCTGGTACTGCCATTCCAGTAATTACAGTAGATGCTCAAGGTCGTCTTACTGCGGCAAGTACTTCTTCAGTTACGCCTCCAGCATTCAGCGCAGTTACTAGTAAACCAACTACAATATCTGGTTATGGAATTACGGATCATTTAGATTCGTCAAGAGCTATGCACATACCAGAAACTGAATTTAGTGTTACTACAGCTGGTGGTGGTGTTTACAAATTTACTGGTGATGGTTTTCCTGTTGAATCAGGTAATAATCCTACTTTTTATGTTACACGCGGTAAAAAATATGTAATCAATAATTCATCACATAGTTCACACCCAATGTATATTAAAACTACACCAAGTTCTGGCACTGGTAATCAATATACTTCTGGTGTTTCTGGTCAAGGTACAGTAAAAATTACGATTGATGTTCCATTTGATGCACCTAAATTATTATATTATCAATGTTCTTTACATGCCAGTATGCTTGGTACTATAGTGGTATTAAATGATCAATTTGGTCAACCTGATTCAGCTGGTGTTAATACTTTGGCAGATGCTAGAATAGCTGCTTCAAGTATAAATGCTTTATCAGATGTTAATACATCTGGTGTTGCTGATACTAATGTTTTGGCATGGAGTGCAGGTAATAATAGATTTGAACCAGCTGCGGCAGGTGGTGGTGGCGGTGGTGGTTCAGGTATAAACTGGACTGCTATAAAAACTACAACATATACGGCCACAACTTTAGATGGTGTTTTATGTAATACTACTGGCGGTGGTTTTACTGTTAATTTACCGTCAAGTCCATCACTTGGTGACATGGTAAGAGTTATAGACGTTTATGGGACAACCGGTTTAGCTGTTAAAGACATTACCATAGGTAGAAACGGAAGTAACATAGAAGCAGCTGCTTCTGATTTAACAATAAACGTAAACAGAGCTGCTTTAGGTCTTGTATATACTGATGCGACCAATGGGTGGGTTCGTATAGAGGTGTAGTCATGGCAAACTACTCCGATTTAGTAAAAACATCAGAACAAGCTGGTACAGGTAAACAAGGTACTGTTACTAATAATAGTGATCTACCACTTACAGGTAATACTGCTGGTGATCTTCAATTAGTAACTAGTACTAATAAATTAGTAGTATGGAACGGAACTGGCTGGTATTCAGTAGGTGATATTGCAAACGCTGTTCCAGTCATTTCATCAGGTGCTGATGCTAGTTATACTTTTGCAAAAGATGGTACACCAATAGTTATCACACTAGTAGCTAGTGATACAGAATCTGGTACTAATTTAACTTATAGTCATTCAGTAACTACTGGTTCTTTAACTAATGGTGGCGGTGCTACCGCAACAGTAGTACAAGGTACTGGTTCTAATACAAATCAATTCACTATTACACCAACAACAACAGAGGCATATGCTGGTTCTTTCAGTATAACATTTTCGGCTTCAGATGGTGCAAGTTCTGGTACCGCAGTATCCGCATTTACTCTCGCTTTCTTTACTCAACTTCACGTTCCGTCTGGTACAACAATGGTATTAGGATTAAGTTTTGATGGTTCTAGTTTAGGAAAAACTGGATCATGGGGTACACCTTCAGCTAATGGAACAACTAATATTACTTATTATTCTAGTGGTGGATATAATTCTACAATGGGTGGTCATGCTGGTTATCCAAGCGGGGGCACTGGTGGTGGTGGATTTACTATTTCAGAATTAAACGCTGTAAATAGTTCTAGGGGAAAAACAATTATTATTTGGTATAAAGGTACGCAAACAACTGTTGGTGGACATTATTCTATTGGTGTTCCAATTTTAGCTGATCCTACAATAGCATGGGCTGCAATCGGAATTGATGGTGGTAAAATTGCTGCTTGTACAGGATCAACAACTTATAAAGATACAGGAACATCAAATGTTGCTGATGATAATTGGCATATGTTAACATGGGTTCATTCAGATGGTACACACACAAGATTTAGTAATAATGACATCGGTATGTATGTTGATGGTGTTTATGAAAATACACATGCCGTTCACGCTCCTACTTATATGGTTATACATGATATGTTTTTAGTTTATGGTTCTGGTTGGAATCAACCAACAAAAGTAGACGCATTTCAAATATTCGATAGTGAATTAACAGACGCACAAATATTAGAAATTTATCAAGGTGGATAAAAATGGCAACTTATGCTGAATTAAAACAACAAAGACAAGCTGATATAGGTGCAGGTACACAAGGTGCAGAGAATGATACTACTACATTATCTTTATCTGGAAATACAGTAGGTGATTTAAAATTAACAAAAAATAATAATAATTTGTTAATGTGGAACGGATCTGGTTGGTATAAAGTAGCCACACTCACAAATGCTGCTCCAACTATTTCTTCTGCAGGAGACGCAAGTTATACTTTTGCTGAAGATGGGACTCCAATAGTTATAGATATTACAGCTGCTGATACTGAAGGAGCCATAGATTATGGTTTTACGGTAAGTGATGGTTCTTTAACTAATGGTGGTGGTACTACAGCTACTGTAACACAAGGCACTGGAGCAAATACTAATAGATTTACTATTACACCAAGTACTAATAGACTTTATGGTGGTACTTTTAGTTTAACATTTACAGCGTCAGATGGTACTAATACAACAAGTTCAAGTGCATCTGCATTTACTTTACAATTTGCATTAATATCACCAGCTTCTACTCAATTTCATTTAAAATCTGCAGATACTCGTGTTGTAAATAATTCAACTTTTATTGATGATGGTCATAGTAATAGTGGAACAACTTTTACAGTAACCTCAACAGGTGGTGTTAGCCCAAATCAATCTGCTTTTGGTCCATATCTTGGAGACGGTTATTATTCAATGTTTAGAGGTCAAAATCCAAACGCTGCTGATAATTCTACATCTGGTCGACCAAAATTTACCGGTCTTACTGCTCCTGGTACCGATGATTTTCAACTTGAATTTTGGAATTTTTTAATGGGAAATGATAATGACGGTAATGTTCACAATGATTACCAGTCATTAGTTTCATTTTCTCCTGCCAGTTCAACAAGTCATAATGCTACAGAAACTGATGCCAATTCTTATCCTGGCATACATTTAAGAACTGATAGAAGATTAAGAATAACTGGTTTTGCATCAGGAAATAAAGCTGTTCATGTGGCAGCTGCACCAGAAGATGTTATATTTGGAGATGATCATAATATTGTAAATGCTGATAGAAGAAAAGCACCAGAAAGAAGATGGGTTCATTATGCACTGGTTAGATATAAAGGTTATAATAGACTTTATATTGATGGAAAAGCTCAAAGATTAGGTTATGATCAAACAGCTGCTTCTGCACATCATCAGGATAATGCATTAGGTAATTGGACACAATGGTGCGGAGATCCATTTAGTGTTCAAGACCATGATGATTGTAATAGTATTGATGTTGGTTGGTATTATGCCAATTCTC
>Ga0163180_10002373_pt1 | contig 10530 bp, 7 predicted proteins | sample AtlANTMetagenome_2_FD_109647 | JGI IMG/M metagenome (GOLD analysis project Ga0163180, IMG submission 109647) | Marine eukaryotic phytoplankton communities from the Atlantic Ocean - Atlantic ANT 4 Metagenome | ecosystem: Environmental > Aquatic > Marine > Oceanic | place: North Atlantic Ocean...
CAGAAGACAAAGTTGTTGTGGTCGAGGCGGGCTTTTCTTATTGTCGGCCGTGCAAGAAGTTTGAGTCTTCATACGAAGTCATTGCAAGAAACCATCCCGATGTTTCTTTTTTGAAAGTTGTCGGGGATAGCACCCCTGCCGCCGCGCATCTATGTAAGGATGTTCTTGCAGTTCAGTCAACGCCTGACTTCCGAATTTACAAAGGTGAAGTCTTAATATGTCAATTCACGGGAGCGAACAAGACAAGACTTGAGGAAGCAATTGCGATGGCGCTCAAAGCTTAGAATTAGTATTAGTAATTTCAATCCACTGAGCTCGTCCATTGAGAATTTGATCGAGCTTCTGCTCAATTTGTGTGGAATCATCCACGTCTCCGATGGACTGCCATTTACTTTTTGATGGATGCCAAATGATGACGTGCGACTTCACCCGTGGATCGTTGAAAACTTGAGAATATCCAAATGCGTCAACATCGCGCTGACATAGTTCCACAAAAGCGAGCAATTTCTCACTTTTAAAACGCTCAGCGAGTTTTCTGAAGCGTTCGTTCGGTTCCGGCGTCACTATGGTGACCACATAAATAGTTTTGCCCTTCAAATAATGCCCTCGTATATCTACTAGTTGATGCTCTACCTTTTTCTTCATGTTCTGTCGCTGTTGGCTCCCATGATTCATATTATTCATCTGGATACGAGTCATGAGCCGCCTGAGCCAGCTCGCAGTGATGATTGCAAAAATTGTGCCTAAAAGAGGAAGAGCACCTGTTTCTAACGTGAAATACCACAGTGCCTCAATTAAATCGCTCACATCAGTGCGAAGAGCTTTGATTATCTCATCAGAGGGCACATGTGCACCAGTCTCATCAAATAAACTTGAACTCGGCAACATGTTATATTCTTGGAAATCATCTCGATTTGCATTCAATATACGCAACACCCATGGTACTATTGTATCCTTATCATAATCTGGCTTTGCAAACGCATCATAATGTACAATCGTGGGTTTGATTTCATTGAAGATGAGGGCAACCAACGATACTTCTCCATCACCACCACCAAACCTTTCTAAGAACTTTTTGTTATGCACCCCTTCTATCCAACCAAAACTCACCTCCCCTGCCATCGAAGGTATCCTCGCAACCACTTCATTCCGAGTATCCCATAATGTTCTCTTTAGTCGTTGTTTGAGTACACCTGATCTGGAATGAATGCCGACAAAACAGATCCGCTGCGGCCCATCTGGACTACAGCCATTGGCTGCCGCACTTGAAGCTGTCAACTTGGGTATACGATGGAATCTATGCGCGGTGAAAACTTCTTTCATTTTTTCTTTTGAACTCACATCTTCAGCAACTGTCGCGCCGAAATCTCGAATAATGAGCATCGCAGGTGCCTTACTGATACCAAAATTTTTCAACCAGAAAGTTTTGTCTTTGTCGAAATCCGCTTGCACAACCTGAACATCCGATTTATGCTCCATAGCTAAATATCGGGCGATCACAGAAGTTGTAGACGTCGTAACTAAAACGAATTGTACTTTATCGTCAGCAGTCATAGATAGAACTTGATCGTTTGGAAGTAACGGAAGATGTGGCAGTCCCAACACTTTCTCAGATACGTATGACACGAGCAGGTCGGCCTTGATGGATCCACGATAACGAATGACACAAGACAGATGTTTACAGTTTGGGCGTATACCAATTATGACAGGTAAATCTGATCGACGGATTGGACGGGAGAATAAAGCGCTAGATCCTAGTCTCTGTACGAGAACTGGACTCGTGAGAGCGTGGATACGACCAAACTCTGCCACGCCATTCAACAAACGAGCAGACATCTCCCACGTGGGTCCAGCCCTGTGACAGGAATCGATGGTATCATCGTATATTTGTACTAACCACGGTTTTTGTCTGTTGAAAACAAGCTTGTCGAAATTTTTTTCATTCAGCATAACAGTTTCGGAAGCAATCATCTCTGCTTGTTGAAAACCACCTCGCTGAACATGCCCGTCAGCAGCTGATCCCGTGTCCCAAGTTCCACGGCGATTAAATCCAGTGAGATGTGAATCACGGTTGAGTGTAGTTGCATCTGAAAAACTCTGCAAATCGTACGTTCGCTTGGCCTCTGGATCCGACAGAGTTGAGTAAGCTTTCTGTATTTCAACAAACCGTTCACTTGCTTTTCTCTTCTCATCGTCGTCGACGTTCCTTTGTTTATCCGGATGATAAATTAGCGACAAAGAACGATATGCTCTTTTGATATCTGCTGGACTAGCTCCTCTCTCAAGGCCCAATACGGCGTATAGATCTCCTGTAAGGTAAGATTGGGCCGTATTGGGCTGTGTGAGAGCGATCACGATGAAATAACACACGAGGCGTGCGAAGGACACTCGCCGACGACTCATGGCTAGAGTCCACCCAAGATCGTACGGCTCGTTGTTATCAACACACTCGCATGACCGCGACCGATTCGCGACCCCGTCGACGCGACCCAATCGCGGGCTGTCGAGATGTGTTGTGGGCGTGTGAAGATGTGGGCAACGACTTTTACGCTAGGCTTAGGGTTGATACAATCTTGCATTTTCAATCATCTTCCGCATCCATCGCGCCCGCGTACTCTGCGATGCAATCTAAAGGAAGAATATGTGCCTCAAAGTCGTCATTAAGTTGTATCGACGCAGTGTCGTTCGACTTGTACTTTTCAAGTAGTTTTCCGCGACGCCCACAAAACTTGCCAGCGACGACACAAACGCGACCACCAGGTCTTGGTACAACAGTTTCCAACGCTCGTTGGCCGATTTCAATCGTCTTACCTCCATCTTCTAGTCGTAGCATGCATTCAGTAGGAGTCAAAACGTCTTCAATGATCCCTTTCATCAGGTAGAATTGTCCTTGTTGGAAACTCTTACTAACAACTCGAACTCGAATGTTAGCAAACAGCCATGGTTTGGCTGATGTTCCTGTTGTTTTACCCTTACCATCCCTATCACGTTTCTCACCAACTGTTGCACGCTTACTTGCACCCGTTTCCTCTAGTTCAATCGTCCTAACCGTGACTATTTTCCCACTATTGGTGAGCTCAACACTGACCTTTTCACCGGTGATTTGTATGACTCGAGCAGAAATGCCTGCATGACGTCCACTCGCGATGAACATCATCTTGCCTTTCCGAGGTCCAATCGCTTCGCGCTGAACAAGATTTTCATCTAAAGTCTTCACATTCCTGAGTCCCGCGCTTGCTACAACCTTTGGGTCTCTCACCATGTCTGCTTTCTTTTCTCTAGATTCTCCCGGCTTGATATATTTTTTTTGTGGTTCATCTTTTGTGGCTGGCTGTGCGCCTAAACCAAGTCTACCGGGCCGGGGAATAAATTCAACTGCTTCCACCATACCTTTGTGCATTCGCCCGACCGCTTTACCTTCCTCCCATCCCATACCGCGTAGCATGGCTTTCCCGAAATCTTCTATCGGCATATCCTCATAATCATCCATGGATGCTTGATCGGGTAGATCCTCCATATCTTCCTTGAATGCCTGAAGCTCTTTCTCTTGTAAACTTTTACCAATGAAACTCTCCTTCGCTCGCTCTTCATCACTCCTTCCTTTAGCGGGAGTACTACCTTTTGGACCCATTTTTGTTAACCCGTATGACACTCCATGCTGAGCCACCTCGCCGCCACTAGCTGCTATGGTCTCTGCAACGTGAAATCGTTGCGCGTCTTGTTCTATCTCTTCTTTTGTCGGGATAAAGCTTGGGGCCTGCACGTAAAAATAGCGTTTGTCAGTCACTCGTGTCTCTACAGAGAATTGACGTCGTAGACTCACCTTGCGTTGACGTCCAGTACCGACTTCAAACGTATTCTGAATCTTGGGAATAACCTTGACCTCGGGCACAGTGGTTCCTTTTGTACCCTCGAGCCCATTCTCTGCCACACCCGTCACAAATTCAACCTCTTCTTTCTTCTCTTCGTGCTGCACGGCAACCTTGGCCTGCGGCGCTTTCTTCTTCGCGAAAGTGAACGACTGCATGACGGCACCGTCGCGGTCCAAACACGCCACTGACAGCCGTCGAGGGCGTGTATCTCTGAGATTCACTGTACCGCGTGCCGCTGTTTTGCGTTCACTCGCCGCCTGCACGCCAAACAGTGCAGATGAGAAGCGCTCTCCCCCAAAATGGACTCGTCCTGAATCGGTTACCGCAATCTGCGACGCCGTGGGAATAGGCAACGGTCTAGAAGCAGGTTCGAAGGAATCAAGCGAAAACATTCACATCGTTTCCACTTTTTCTCTTGCTCTGCAGAGCCATGTCAGATGAAAAGCGGACGATGCTAGAGGAAGATTTCGCGGAATTCAGTGCCAGAGTAAGGCGAGTATGTAAACGCGCAGCGACGCTCACGTTGAGCGCCGCGCTGATTGCGGGTGCCCTACTGATTCTATCTGTGATTCTTGTTTTCACCACACGATTCTTTCTTGTTCCAAGCGGTCCAGCGTCGCTAACACAAGACCTTGTGTTCGATTACACTTCCACCTCTCCCGTCGCCAAAGCGAGTTTTGTGCGTGAAAAGTTTGGCGAGAGACAATCGCAGACTTCGAATGTGCGCGAAAGAATGTTGAGCCCGAGACAGAACTTTGACGTCGAGATTGAGTTCATCGTACCGAACAGCGAATACAATTTCGACGTTGGTATGTTTCAAGTGGATGCGAAAATGAAGACGCGTCAGGGCAAAACCTTGGTCGATGCATCTCGCCCTGGAATCGTAAAATATACCTCGAAAGAAGTAAAATGGCTGAAAACCATCGTGTGGTGGCCATTGCATGCCCTTGGCTTGATTGATGAGCAGCAAAATATACAGATCACTATGGTGAAAAATTACAAGGAAAACGCTGAGGCACCCTTCACAGATATCGAAGTCACCATGAAACCGCACGCTGGAAGTACTAAATTACCACAAATTTACGAAGCGCGCGCGATCATTCATTTGAGTATGGGAATTTTCGTGAAAATCCTATACTTCTACCCAATGACATCGTTTGTTATCATCGTTGGTCTGCTCTGGTCGAGTTTAAGCTGTTTCGCCTTCTTCGTCACGGCTCTCTCTCTGTTGATAATGGGAACACAATTGGATGAAACAGTAGGCCTGTCTACAAGTAAGTCACGAGAACAGTCTAAGTATGCCGGAGCCATAGCCGATGCGATGGATTCCGTCGTGAGTTCGCAAGCACCGGGACATGTGAACCGGGCTGACTTGCTTGACGAAGGGTTGAGGCGCCGAAATGTAGCTTCTTCTTGATGATTCATTTGTGTACAATTGTATATCTAGATTAGTAATTCTAGAGCGTTCACCGCGTCACTTCGCCACTGCTCCCTAAAGTCTGACACTCAACAAATTCATCAATCAGGTATGGCCACGCGTCATTTGGGTCATAACTCTGAAGATTTTCACCCACCTGTCTACTGAATTGAAGGACTTGCGACCAAGTGTCATTCGATATCGCTTTGCCATGATTGTTTTCTAGAAAACTACACCAATCGTCTGTGAAGCACCACCTCTCAGCCATCAAAACCTTCCATAAACCGACAGCTGTTTCGAGAGTCAAGGCCTTGGCGTTTGGCTCCTTCGCGAAGCCGAACGTAAATTCGTACACATTCTTAAAACTCACTGGATTTTCCAGCTCCTTCCTGAGACTACCTATCTTGCTTTTCAATTTAGCGATTGAATCGCACCCCAAAGCAGTCATTCCCCGAGTAAACTCTTGCTTCGTGTACCTTCCCATGCTCTCGGCCCCCATCTTCAGTGACAGGACGAGAGTCACCGGATCGAAAGGATCGACACCTAAATCTTCGCACAGCCTGATGATACCCTCGGCCTCCAATCGTTCATCGCTCTCATCGTCCCGAACCTTGTACGCATCGAAGAGAGCATTAATACCAGCCTCATTCGTGGAAGACTTGTTGGAACTTCTTGACCGTAAAGAATAAAAGTAAAGCTCGAACGCAGACTCTATATCCCACGACGCGTCTCGGAGCGCCTGCAGTGAGATCACCTCGTCGTTCGTTTCCGCGACATCCATGAATCGGCGTAAAGTCGCCTTCTGATTCCTGTTGAGCTTATTCTGTTATCGACGAAAAAGACGGTCAGTGTTCAAGTTCGGAGAGTTTGCTCGGCTCGCGGGATTCCACCATGACTAATCCTGCGCGGAAACCAGCGCAAGGCATACCATTACTGTAGCTCTATTACTCGCGCACGCTTGAGTGGATGTTATCGAGGAGTGCGCGCGGAAATATGAGGCGATCTTCACATCACTCGTGGGGTGGCTGACCGAGAACCTGCACTTGCATGCGTCATGGGAGTGCGAGATGGAGCCCTGGAGTGAGCAGTTCTACTGATTCTCTTACGGAAAAAAACATTGAAATTTACGACTACAAAGTTGCGTAGCTATTTCATTTTTTATGACTAGGGGATAGACTGCGTTTGTTGCGGAACAGCTGTAATAATTTCGAGTTTTCGTTGCAAGTATGCCGCTCCAATAAGGAAGAGCGTGCACATAGCAAACATGGCAGAGAGAGGGAACAATGCCACGTTGTACAAGACGATGCACACGAACAAGTTGAGAGGAATTCTGAAGCAGTTCATGACGGTACTTCTAATTTCCTCTGGAACGTACGTTGCGCGCATCTTCATCATACTCGGCCAGAAAATTCCAACTAAACCCTCAAAGACGAGGAATCCAAGCATGATTATCTGACCTTCCAATGTGATTGAGTTACCAGCGGTTTGCGGAAACGGTAACATGTTGACGAAGATGGGTAACGAAAGTGAGGCAGCAGACGCCAAGAACACATATTGCATGTATTTCTCCGGGCGCAAATCCTTTTCCGCAAGAAGTTGTCCTGCAATAGATGAACCAATCATGCACGCAACCATCATGGTAGCGAAAATCATTCCGTGCGGAATGATTTCTTCGTTCGGGCTCAAAGCAGGCGTCCATAAAAATACGAATGAATACATCGCGGCCTCGAACAGAGACTGCATGGCTCCAAGATAAAGCACCTTCTTATCATTGAAGATGGCATTCGAGGCCGCACGGAAACTCGCTTCAAGGGAAGCATTTTCAGTAGCAGCACCTTTATTTTCAGTCCAAGTAGATGCGATGATGGCACCGCCGATTGCCAGGAACGTTGCGGCAGCGTCAAAGGGCGCCACGGGTCCAAGACCCATGTCCGTCACTAAGTAGTTGGCCAATAAGCCCGCTATGATCGAAACCAAGCCATTACCGATGAAGATAGCTTTTGAAAACGTTCCATTCAGCCAGTCCGAATCGTAGTTGCGAGCGAAGTGCTCAGAAACTAGCCACGACTCAAACGCGGTGAACAGGAGCGACGTAGCGATTCCACCAAAGAAACGGCCCAGCATGAGTACACCATAGTCGCTCCAGTGTTTCGTGATGCACGAGGCGATGTAAGTGGCCACATAAGTGAGAGCTGCGCGCTTACGTCCGTATCTATCCGCTAAACTCCCCACGATTGTCCCAAAAATCATACTGGCTCCGAATCCCGCGATGAACAGTTTCCCGATGTCTCCCGTGGAGTAGCCGTAGTGTTTATACAGCGCGTACACGTACGGTCCTTGCAACCAATCACCAGCCATCATCAACGCGTACACCACCAAGTAATTATTTCGGAACGCCAAGAAATTGGCGGGTAAGTTTGCAGCCTTCCCACTCATCCGTTTCTTTCGAAGTTCCATCGTCGCGCACGCGCACGCGAGCGCGCAAAACGTGACGACGTAGAACGCCTCCATGTCGATCGATCGATCGGTCGACGACGCGAACTCGACGCGCGCACCGCCCGCTCCCTCTCGGACGCGCCACCGCGCGTGTCTATCACGCGCACTCGACGACCGCGCACTCGACGACGACGACGCGGACGCGACGCTCCGGACACATCCAACACATCCAAAATCCATCCGTCCGGTCGGGGCGAGGGCACGACGCGGGCGCTCGCTCGAGATTTGGATCGAGATCTCAGCGTGGCGAGGGGACGCGTGCGATTGGGGGGATGATAGTGTACATACAGTGAGAGTACGATACAGGCGCGCGATGCGAAAAAAAAAGCGCCAATCGTAAAACCCGACCGGACGCTCGGCGTGCTCGAGGCGCTCGAGGCGCGCGCGCGCGACGGGGCGAGGCGAACGCGAGGCGAGGGGGACGGTACAACGTGACGTCGATCCGAAACGAACATGATGCAATCTTTGACGCACAACGCGACCGCGCTCAGGTGCGCGACGCGATCGCGCGTGTGCGCGCCCGAGCTCGATGACGCGAAGACTCGCGCGAGCGCTCGAGGCGGGTCGGGCTCGCCCGTTTTATCCATTCGGGGAATGCTCGGCGCGAGGCGCCGCCCGAGGGGAGATTGTCGCCCGTCGAACGCGATACTGACGAAGATGATTTTTTGCCGTCGCGCAGAGCCCCGATCGCGATCCGCCGCGCGCGCACGTCCAGGTAAGTCGACGCTTCGCTCGCCAGGGTCGATAAGGTCGCGAAAAGTATCTCGCGCGAGGTCTTGCGGAACGATCGCGCGTCGGGACGCGAGATGGCGCGAGAACGCGCGCGAGTGCGGACGCAGGAAGGATTTGGGATTACGTTGGGACGAAATCCGCCGTCCGCCGCCCGGCACAGATTCGCGAAGCGACGGTTCACGCGCGTGGTGGTCCGATCTCGAGGTGTCTTGGAGCTGGTGCAACGCGGCGTCGCTCGCGAGAGGGCACTGTTGGATTTGAAGGATTACGTCGCGCCACGAACGATGAAATAGAGCGAGATGACTGACGGTTGCGATGTATCGTTTGTTTTATCTTTATTTGCAGAGGTGTCGTCGCCACGGCCACCACTGAACGCAAGGCTGCCCCGCTCGAAACCGGCGGTACGCTCAAGGGTGACAAGGCGTTCGGCAAGGCCGCGGGCGCCGCTGCCATGACTGGTGCGATCTTCTCTGGCGAACAGTCTGCGTGGAAAGATCCGCGATGGGTGAACGGTAACTGGGATCTCGAACAGTTCAAGAATGCGGAAGGCGAAGTCGACTGGGATGCTGTCATCGACGCCGAAGTCGTGCACCGTAAGATGTTGGAGAATCGTCCGGCTGTGTATGATGAAGATGGACTTTTCGACACGTCCGTTGTGCCGTGGCACGTGTGGATGCGCCGTTTCCACCTTCCGGAGGCGGAAAAGGCGAACGGTCGCGCCGCAATGGTTGGCTATGCCTGCGCATACCTCATCGACGCTGCGGGCGGTGCTGGCCTCGTCGACTTGCACAACTCCTTCTTGGGCAAGACGGCCATCTTCGCTACCATCATCTTCGTCACCCTCATTCGTTCTCTCGACGATCTCGATACGTTGAAGGATCTTGCTGAAGAGGCTACTTTCTACGACAAGCAATGGAATGAGTCTTGGGAAAACGCTGAGCGTCCGTCTGAGTCGGAATAAATGCTTCAACAGACAAAAGTTCTTTCTTTCTTAGGTATCGTAGCTGGCTTGCTGTATGAAAATTCATCGAGCGGAAACTCTTAGTGAATTTTATACCAATTTATCATCATAAATTTACATCCCCCACTCAAGTAAAGTAAAGTAAGTACGTCGTTGCCGCGGTAAAGTTCTTTCACTGAGACAGTCGCCAAACACGCCCTCTCGCGCACCTGAACTCGAATGCGCGGCTGCCCGTGGACCCAGGTATGAATCCCCTTTTGCCGTAGGCTGATGCTCAGCGGCGCGCGTTTTCGAATCGACGTGCGACCGCCAGCGAGACAGTCCCCTCCCCAATTGAACGAATCGGCTAGGCTACGTTCATCGACTCGTGGGTCGAGACGCACGCTGAAAATGTCCAGCCATACCGTTGATACCACCATAGATTCTGCATCATTCACACCGAGGGACGCAGTGGCCAAATTAGAGGAGCGCATGAGAGAGGGCGTGCAGTATCCTCAACTAAGAGGATTGGTCGCTGATTGGCTAGAGAGAGCTTCACAGCCAGCACAGTTTGTGACAGAATGTATCAAACTGATCCACGAGAAAATCTCAAAGGATCCAAACAATTGTAGCACTGAGGGCGATGCAAATACGTGGGTGGCTGTTTTCTTGCTGCTGGACTGCCTTCGTGGTGTACCGGTTGCGTGGGAGGAATGTAACCGAAAGAGTTTTAGAGCTACAATGAAAAGTGGCGTCGTGTTATGTGCCCAGTCGCGTGCAAAAATAGGTTCATTTATTCGTTCTATAATTGATTCGCCGAATACGACTGTTCCGGCCCGTGTGACGGTCAGAGTGATAGAGACCTACGGCCTCGAGTTGGAGGATTTGCAGTTTGCGAGTAGCGACAAAGCGCACTCTCTGATAGAACTAACAAGGAAACTGATCTCCGAAACCAAATACAATTTGGCGATCTCTCTGGTCCTCCATTTCAGTCTAATGGATTTTGTTAAGATCGAAACGTTACAACTTCTTGCGCAAGGGAATGAATTTGCTCTCGCCTTGGAGCTTCTCGA
>Ga0163180_10002374_pt1 | contig 10529 bp, 9 predicted proteins | sample AtlANTMetagenome_2_FD_109647 | JGI IMG/M metagenome (GOLD analysis project Ga0163180, IMG submission 109647) | Marine eukaryotic phytoplankton communities from the Atlantic Ocean - Atlantic ANT 4 Metagenome | ecosystem: Environmental > Aquatic > Marine > Oceanic | place: North Atlantic Ocean...
AACAACAACAACACTCGAAATCGAACGCGACGAGGTGAAGTCATCGCTTTTTATTAAACTCGACTCATTCCGCGCTCCATTTCTTAAAGAAATCGTTGCCTTTATCATCCACGACGACAAACGCGGGGAAATCGACGACGTCGATCTTCCAAACCGCTTCCATCCCCAGCTCCGGGAACTCTTGGACTTGCACTTTCTTGATGTTGGTTTCGGCTAAAATAGCAGCAGGACCACCAACGGAGCCTAAGTAGAAGCCGCCGTTTTCTTTGCACGCTCGTGTGACTTTGTTGGAGCGATTACCTTTGGCGAGCATGATCATAGAGCCGCCAGCCTTTTGGAACGCGTCGACGTAGGCGTCCATGCGACCGGCGGTGGTTGGACCGAAACTCCCGCTGGCTTTGCCTTCTGGAGTTTTTGCTGGACCAGCATAATACACCGGGTGGTCTTTCATGTATTGTGGTAAAGGCTCGCCGCTGTTTAATCGCTCTTGGAGTTTAGCGTGGGCAATATCGCGGGCGACGATTAATGAGCCACTCAAAGAAAGACGCGTGGCGACTGGACATTTGGATAAAGTTTTCAAGATATCCGCCATGGGTTGGTTTAAATCGATTTTCACGACATCACCTGCGTTGCTGTCAACGTCGCTTTCACTTCCAAACTTTATTTCCGGTAAGTATTGCGCAGGGTCGTCTTCCAGTTGTTCGATGAATACGCCGTCTTTGGTAATCTTCCCATGCGCCTGTCGATCCGCAGAACACGAAACGCCCAAACCAACTGGACACGACGCGCCGTGTCTGGGTAATCGAATCACGCGGACGTCGTGGCAAAAGTATTTCCCGCCAAACTGCGCGCCAATGCCCATTTCTCTCGTGATTTGTAAAATTTGTTGTTCTAACTCGACGTCGCGGAAGGCTCGACCATACGCGTTCCCGGTGGTCGGCAACGTGTCGTAATACCTCGCCGAAGCCATTTTCACGGTTTTCAAATTCTGCTCCGCCGACAAACCACCAACGACTAATGCTAAATGGTACGGTGGACACGCAGACGTTCCTAAAAGTTTAATCTTTTCTTCCAAGAAAGATTTCATGCGCGTTGGATTCAAAAGCGCTTTCGTCTCTTGGAACAAAAATGTCTTGTTTGCAGACCCACCTCCTTTTGCCATAAAATGGAAATGGTATTCGGGCACTTTTTCTTCACCGTCGTTTCCGTTACTGCTACTGCTATTACTAAAACCACTACTATTCGTCGCATACAAATCAATTTGCGCGGGCAAATTTGACCCGGTATTCTTCTCCTCGTACATCGTCGTCGCCGCCACTTGACTGTACCTCAAATTCCTCCTCACGTACGCATCGTACACCCCTTTCGATAGACTCGCTTCGTCGTTGCCATCGGTTAACACCCCCATATCTCTATACCCGGCGACAATAGCGGTCCCGGTATCTTGACACCCCGGCAACACTTTCCCGGCTGCCACGCACGCGTTCTTCAACAATTCCAACGCGACAAACTTATCGTTTTTGGACGCTTCACTGTCGTCCAGAATGTTTCGCAACTGTTGCAAATGCCCTGGTCTTAGTAAATGCGCGATGTCAATCATCGCCGTTTCCGAGAGTACCCGCAACGCTTCCGGTTCTATTTTCAGAAACGTCTTCTTCTCTGGTCCATACTTCACGACCGACACGAAATCGGACGTGATGCGTTTCCACGGCGTTTCGCGAGGTTTCTCGTACTCGAACAATTTCTGGTACCGGAAGAACGCTCCGTTGTTGTTCTTCGCATTCGCGCCCTCGTCGCTTTCTTTCGACGACGAGGAGGACGACGACACCAACGCGCGTGTTCTCGGCGACAAAACCGTTGGCGACGATGATGATGATGATGATGATGATGTCGATTTCAACACCTCTTCTTTCCGCGATGCCAAAAAAACACAATCATTTCCACGGCGGTGTTGCGCCAGTGAAAACAGGGCCCTTCTTCTCGACGACGCGAGTCGCGCCCACATCGTCGTCGTCCGTCGCGCAAACGACACGAAGAGCGCAAGAATAAATAAATGCCGACCTTTTTTTTTCTCCTTTTTTTCTCCTAAAGTTTAAAATCCTAAATAATATAAAACCCTAAATATCACTTGAAAGAAAATTTGGAAAGGTCAACCCCCTTCCTTCAAAAAAATAACAACCGCTCTTTACAAAAGTGACTTCGAGAGACGCATTACAATCGAACGAAAAACAACATCAACCAAAATCGAACGAGGACGACGATTCAGACGACGAGTCGCGGGTGGTTGTTGTTGTTGTTGTGGTGAAAATGACGACGACGACGACGACGACGACGGCGGCGATTGAGACGACCGCGCCGACGAGAGAACGTTCGGGGAAAACGTCGTCGTCAGACAATGAATTGACATGCGACATGCCAAGCGGCGTTGACTTTCACGCGTGGCAAAGAGCGGCGACGCTGGCGAAGAGAGACGCGGAAGAAAAGGAGGAAGAAAAGAGGAGGAACGAAGAAAACGCGAGAACGGACGAGGAGAACGTGCGCTCTCCAAGAGCAATCCAGGTTTTAGGAACGCTCGTAGAAGAAGAAGAAGAAGAAGAAGACGAAGGAGAAGAAGAAGAGGAGGGGAAGGGAGAAGAGGACACAAATCAAAGGCGCGAGGACGACGAGACGGACCGCGCGGAGAAGAAGTCGGTTGATGAGAAGAAAATGTTGAGAGAGAAATTGCGAAAAGAGAAAATAAAGAACAGAGTGATGGAGAGGAATGTAAAAGCGGAAGCGGTGGCGTTGGCGAGAAGGATTTTGGCGGATGAGAAGAGGAGGAAAGCGGCGTTGTGCGAGAAGAAGAAAAGCGGCGAGGCGAAGAGCGCTTTGCTCTTACATGAAGAAGAGAGAGAGAAAGAGAAAAGAATGAACAAAGAAAACACAAAGACGCGCATTGACTTTGAGAAGCGTTACAACGAACGCACGGAAGAGATGAATCGACGAAAAGAAGGTCGAAGGTCTGTTGCATACATCTCAGACGTCAAAAGCGAATCGGATAAAAACAAAAAGCCGGAATGGAATGACTCTTTTGCGACGGAGCGATTCGAGCGGTTTCCTGATGCACCCATACGAAATCCAGTAACAATCGAAGAACTTCGGAGACGTGAGAAAGAGAAACGAAGGGAAGCGTTGCATAAACCGTTCTCTTCATCTTCCCTACATTTTTTCTCCAACAATATCAACGCGCGTAAATCGAGAAGCTCAACCTCCTCTTCCTCTTCGCTCACGTCGGTAGTCAGCTCGCGTCGTATTTTCGGATAATGCGAGTAGTGCAATTACGTCAAGAATAAGTGTCGTGTGATAATAGTATTTGCTAATAAGTATTAATAATAACATTCTCCTCGAATCGCTCTCCTCTCAACACGTGCAATAAAAATCTCTACTTGTCCTTCTTCGAATCTCTGCGCACGTATTCCTCTTCCTCCTCATCCTCTAAGCCCAATAACTCCAAAAATCCTCCCAAAGGATCGTCTTCTTCTTCCAACTCTCGCGGCGTTTTCTTCTTTTTCGGTTTCATTTTCGGTTTCTCGTCCTTGACTTTCCCTCTTCTACTCGCGTTCAACGTCGCCCCACCAGCCACGACGTGACCATCTCCTCTCACCGAATCGTCCTCTTCTTCAATTTCTTCTCCTTCTTCATCCTCTGCAGGTCCCAGCAACTCCTCCGCAATCGCATCGGTCATCGATTTTACGTTTCTTGAAAACTCCCCGGCGTAATAATTCGCTTGGTTCGCTAGCCAATTGAACGTGTCGTCGTCCTCGGTGATTCCGGTCGCGTAATTCGCGCTCGACGCCGGGATTCGTCTTCCGTTATCGTCTCCTGTCAGCCATCCCCAAAAGTCGTCATCGTCCTCGTCTGGGGGCGGTTGGGTGTTGTATATGCTGCTATGCCTGTGGTTTTTCAAAACGTAAGTTGTATATTTGGTCAGTCGTCGTCGATGGTCTCCTTCGATCGGTAGTAAAAATCAACCGGCGGGCGCGCTCTCGCTCTCTTTCGCCCACACAAGAGTTCCATTTGAGGCCCAAAAGGGAGCATCAATCCAAATCGAGACGAACGCAAAACATCGGCGCGAGAACTGGCTCGAATGCGTTCAAACGCGCGCGATGGTCGCGAATTCCCGCGAGACACATTTTTTGCGACGCGGTGACGTGCATTTTGCCTTGGATTCGAGGTCGCGTCGTGCCCTGGTCTCGCGTTTTCTCGCATCGATCGCAAGCGCACAAATGATGATGGTCGAGAGCACAAACGCCTCTCTCGCGTTCGACTTGATGGCGGGCGCGCGAAAAAAAAAAGCGTTGAAAGGCGGTCGTCGTCGTCGTCGTACCTGGCGTCTTTCGTGTACGGGTTAATCTCTTCTCCTCCGTTGGCCATGCTTTCGCTTCTCGGCGCGTCTCCGTACCCTCCTCCTCCTCCTCCTCCTCCAGACGACGAGCTCATCCCTCCTCCGCCTCGTTTGCTTCGACTCATCGCTAATAATTTCGTCGTCGCCTCGTTCACGTTCCCGTCCTTGGCGTCGAGGACCGAGCGGACGACGATCGGGTCGAGGTCCGGGAACATGTCCTCGAGCGTTCGACACGCCGCCTCGAAGGACGGCTCGCTCATGATGATTGATGTGTGGTGGTTTTGTTGGGGCCTCCTCTCTTTTATTCGTACGTCGTCGTCGTCTTTGATGCTGCGCTGTCCTCCTCACGTATTATTATCTCTTCTTTCCCCAAGGAAGAAGGACTCTCTTGTCTAATGTCTCCCATTTTTTCCCAAAAAGACCAAAAAAAAACGTCCCACAATTTAAGGACGTATTAATTTAGGGTTTAAAATTTAGTGGTTTTTTTTTCTCTTTTTTTTTTGGAAAAGAGGAATGAAAAACATCATCATCATCGATATCATCGCAGACGTACAAATGATGTCGTCCTCTTCTCGGGCTCTCCCTTTTGGGAAGAAGAAGAAGAAGAAGAAGAACGGGACGACGACTTCGACGACGACTTCGACGACGAATAGTAGTGGTGTTGTTGAAAAGGAGGATGTGTTGGTGTCGTCGTTTCGTCTGTTTGCCATTCTGCTCGCGTTTCGCGCGTCCTCGGCGGTGCACAATCTCGTGCACGATTGCGACGAGACGTTTCAGTCGTTGGAACCGGTGCATTTCCTGTTGTGCGACGTGGGGACGCAGTCGTGGGAGCTGAGCGGGAAATACGCGCTGAGGTCGTACGCGTACGTGGTTTTACACGCGTGGATTGGTTTAGTTCCGAGAGGGGCGTTCGGGTGCGAAGGGAGAGGGACGGTGGTCGCGTTTTATGCGATGCGATTCGCGTTGGCGATATTTTCAGCCAGAGGAGACGCGTTTTTAACGAGAGAGTGCTTGAAGATCGAACCGAAAGTCGGAGCGACGGTCCTTTTAGTCGCGACTTTTGGCACGGGGAATTACGTGGCATCGACGTCGATGCTGCCGAATAGTTTCGCGATGGGATGCGTGACCCGAGCGGTGGCGAGTTCGATAAAATATTTGAACTTTCGAGCGACGCGGGAACGGTTCGGCGAAGTCGTCGTGAAGGAGGAGATGAAGAAGAAGAAAAAAGAGAAGGTTTCGGACGACGAGAAAGAGGAAGAAGACGATGAGGTGGTGATCGAAGAAACGTTGGTAATCAAATCGAGGGCGATGGAAAGGGCGTGCATGTGGTGCGTTATTGGCGTTTTAATCGGATGGCCGTTCGCCGGTATAGCGTGCGTTCCAATTGGCGCGTTGTCGGTGTGGATGGTGGGCGTGACGAGAACAACAAAAGCGATCGTTTTGCCGACCATAGGTTTGTTCGTTTTTACAACTTTATGCGATACGTTCTTTTACGGTGGATTTTCGAACGGGATTTTCAGAACTGAGTGGACGAATTCCGTGGTGAACATCGTGAAGTACAACGTTCGAGGTTCTGGAGGATCCGAGTTGTACGGGACGGAAAATTGGTCGTTTTACTTGCGGAATCTAGCGTTACAATTTAACGTCGCATTTCCGTTAGCTGTGGTGGCACCTGTGATGGCGTTGTTTTCGCACGCGTTTCAAATTATTTTAGAGGCGAAGACGAGGAAAATGAACAAAGGTGCTATGAGTAAAAAAGCGAAAGTGCCCTGGTTGGCACTATTATTTTGCGCGTTGCCATTTCACGTCGCTTTGGTTTTTTTCTCTTTAATGCCTCACAAAGAAGAACGGTTTTTGTACATCGTCTACGGACCCTTAGCGGTATCGTCTGGAATAACTGTCGCGGCGATATTCGATACGTTCAAAACGTTTTCTCGCGTCATAAAACGCGTTACGATTGGGCAATTCTTTAAATCGTCGCAAAGAGCATTTACGGTGCTCGCGGCTTTAATCGGCGTTTCGTCTTTGATGTTATTCATAGCGCTTTCGGCATCGAGAACGTTCGCTTTGGTGACATATTACGGGGCACCGATTGAAATATACGGGTCATTGCCTGAGAAACCTTTAGAGTGGCTTCTGGATAAAAAACCCAGCGACGACATCAACGTTTGTGTCGGCGACGAGTGGTATCGATTTCCTTCACATTTTCATTTACCGAACAAAAAGTATCGAATACGGTTTATCAGAGGTGCTTTTAACGGATCTTTGCCGATGTATTTCGAAAGTGCCGCTGGAAAAGGTACCGCGGGTTCACCGGTAGGTTTGAACGATAAAAACCAGGCGCATGAAAACCAATGGTTCTACCCGAACGCGTCTTCGCCTTGTGATTTCCTCGTTGAAACCGACGAAACGAACGATGGTCAAAAATATTTCAAAGAAAAGCCGAACGATTACGGTTGGGACATCGTCCGAAGCTTACCGTTTCTGGACAACTCGAAGTCGACCGATTTTCTCGCCCGTACTCTATACATACCGGGGTATTCGGAGAAACACAACGTGTACACGAAGTACCATTTAAAGGTGAGAACCAAAAACATCGCGACTGGCGAGCGCCTTTATTAAAGAAAGAACCGAGTGCAATAGTTACCAGCCATAGTAATAGGAATAGCAGCTATATAGAACGCGCTAGTAGTTACATACAAACAACAACATTAGGGAGAACATCGACTAATGCCCCTCCCATTCGTCGTGGAAATCTTTCAAAAACCTTTCCATAACTTCGTGCCTTCTTCGTGCCATATTCGTACCGCTTTCCGTTTTCATCATGTCCTTCAGTTTTAACAACTTTTCGTGAAAATGATTTATCGTCGTATTAACCATGCCCGGATTATGTGCGGCTTGGTATTCTTCTCTCGTTAAATTAATATTTGGTGGAATTGTAGGATCGTGCATTGGGTTCTTTTTAGCTCCGCCAAAGCAAAATGTCCGTCCGATGCCAATGGCGCCGATGGCGTCGAGTCGGTCCGCATCGCTCACAATTTTGAATTTTACATCACCCCTAATCGCGTACGAAGCATCATCCATTGTCGACTTGGTTTCCGTTTTCAGTTCTTCCTTAAATCCAATATTATTGATCACATCCAACGTCGTCTTTTTGTGCGGATAGTCTTTCAAAATATCCTCGACGACATCCTCTAAACTCCCACGTTGTTCTTTCGCGTATTTCCAATCCCGCACGTCGTGTAAAAGAGAAGCGACTTCGATGATTTGCAAATCCTCCTTTGAAGTTATCCCTTCGTGTTTCGCTAATGTTAAAGCATTGTTCCGCACTCTGTGAATGTGCCACCAATCGTGGGACCCATCGTGGTTTCGTAACTCGTTTTGTACGAACCGTTCGATTTGGTTTATGAATTCGTCTTTCGCCTCGGGCATTTTTCGTTATGTGGAATATGTTTGGAATAAAATACTATTTTTCGGTGCGCTTTAATCATCATACATGCGAGGCTATGCGCTACGGTTTGTCTAGTTTATCTCTCGTTCTATGCACTCTCGTTGTTACATCTAATCATTTTGTTTAGACCTACTCATCTTTTACCTTTCTTCTTCTTCGCCCCACCTTTCTTCGAGGTATTCATGCTCAATCCGTCCAACTCTTCGTCCAACATCTGAAACCTTTGGGTGATTAATATGTTTTCCCCTAATCGCTCTTTCTTTTCTCTTTCTGTTCGTTCTTCCTTGAAAGATGCATCTGATTTCTCTCGGTTATCGTCGATTACGAACGCGCACGCTTCACGAACGTCCGTCAAACGTTTCACTCGAACGTTCGTTTCTGCTTCGATGAACGCGCTTACTTTGCCGCCATCCTCGGGTGAGTGTAAAATCAAAGCGCAGCCTCGGGTGTTGCATCCAGGTCTGCCGGCACGCCCGGAGCGATGAACGTAGGATTCAGAGTCTTTTGGGAAACCGCAGTGAATGACTAATTCGACTCCGGGAAGGTCAATTCCTCGCGCGGCAACGTCTGTGGCGACGATGATGTCGATTGAGCGCCTGCGCGCTTCGAGTAAAGTGAAGTCGCGTTGGCTCTGCGGAAGCGAGGAGTGTAAAGAGCGAACTTGGAACTCTTGGTTCACTGTTCCCTGTGAAATGTTGAAAGAGAAAACAATAGAATAGTCGTCAGTGAACGCGTTCACGCAAACGCGAACGACGCGAGCGAAGCAAAAGAAACACGCGAGTCTTTCAAAAACGCATCCCCTAATTTCGCCGCGTAACGCATAAAACGTCTGTGTAGCTCGGAATGATTTTTGTGCACATCGACGCCCGTCTAAAAGCGTCTCGACAGTCTAACATGTGATAAAAATGGTATATCGTCATCGCCACACTCGCGCTCATACAAAACGTTTTGATAATGATGATGATAATGATGCATGTTTTATAAAATGTTTCAGAGAATTGTAGTCTTGTAAACGTTCAACTTCGTGAGAAGGTATAATTAACGTACGAGGTATTTTCTTCACGAACACTGTTGCATCATCATCATCATCATCATCATCATCATCACCACCACCACAACCACCACCCCCATTACCATCGTCAATAAGAGAAAAGAGAAAAACAAACACGATGACTCACCACATTTATTTCTTTCTGCAAAGCAACTTCAATCTTATCGCACAGCGATTTGGTTTCCACGAAACATAAACACTGCGATTTCTCCTCCGTACTGGTCGAAGAAGTCGCGACGAAGCCTCGAAAGGCAGTCAAAATAGCTTTCGCGTATACCTGCGCCGTTTCGTTATCGCTATTACCTTTCGCAAGTGCACACGCACAATGGGCGACGTTTCCACCAATCTCACTCGAATTCTTGTGCACTTCAAACCCATTCTCGTCCACCGTAATCTTCCCGCCAATCTCTTTATAGCCGAACGCTAACGTTTTATTCAAAAAACGCCTCAAGTTCCCTCTCGCCGTCGCGGTCGCGCATATCGTTTGACACGCACCAGGTGATCTCAAAACATCCAAGGCGTCGTTCTCAAACCCGCCGTCTAACAAGCGATCGATTTCGTCTAAGATCTGCACTTCAATTTTTGACACGTCTAAAACGTTGAGCTTCTTCAACTCCAACATTCTCCCCGGTGTTCCGACGACGAGTTTTGGTTTTCGTTTGCTAATATCTTCTGCATCTTTATCGTGCGATCGTAACCCCCCGACGCATAAGGAAACACGAATTCCATTTGCTTCCTCGAACAAACTTCGCGCTTTCTCGAACACTTGCTGCGCGAGTTCTCTCGTCGGCAAAAGAGCAATCGCTTTCACTCCGTCCTTCTTTCCGCCATCCTCCTCCTCCTCCTCCTCCTCCTCCTCGTCCAACAAAAACCGCATCAGCACCGGCATTAAAAACGCGTACGTTTTCCCGCTCCCAGTCGCCGCGCAAATCAATCCATCGCTCGAGTTCTTTTTATCCTCGTCGTATAGTTTCGCCATCGCTTCTTCTTGCATCCTCGTCCATCTCGTCACGCCGACTTTTTCCAGCGCTGCAACCGTTTCGGCATTCACGCCGGCGCTTGGATTCGGGACGATGAATCCTTTGCCGTCCATCCTCTTTGTCGTCGTCGTCGTCGTCGTCGTCGTCGCCCGGTCGCGGTTCCCACGCGCGTCGTCACGCTCGCATCATCGTCGTCGTCGACCCTCCTCGTCCGTCCGTCGTCTCAACGCAGAGAGCAACCTTTTGTCGTCTCCTCGGGAACAACGCTTTTCCCACATTTTAAAGTGTTCCTCCTCCTCTTCCTTTTCTTTCCCTTTTCGAAGAAGAAGAAAATGGTCTTTTCGACCTCTCTTTTCTTTTTTTTATGGATGGAAAACCCTAAACCCTACACACTCTTTACGAAGCAAAAAATATCTTTCTCTTTTGTGGCTCCAATTCCCGCCATTACACAAGGACACATTCGTCTCGTTGAAGAAGCAATTGTCGATACTATCGTCGTCGTCGTCATGGGCAACAACAAAAAGAAGAAGACCACGCGATCGACGTCGCGAGGAGGAGGAGGAGGAGGTAACAAAAGCGCTGTTGGTGGTGGTGGTGGTGTCGTCCAAGAGAGCGTTTCGACGACGACTCTTTGTGCGACCGATGACGATGCCAACACCATCG
>Ga0163180_10002379_pt1 | contig 10522 bp, 10 predicted proteins | sample AtlANTMetagenome_2_FD_109647 | JGI IMG/M metagenome (GOLD analysis project Ga0163180, IMG submission 109647) | Marine eukaryotic phytoplankton communities from the Atlantic Ocean - Atlantic ANT 4 Metagenome | ecosystem: Environmental > Aquatic > Marine > Oceanic | place: North Atlantic Ocean...
GGATATCGAGCGGGGTTACGTGTGCCAACATCGTTACCTGCAACCCACTCGCCGCGCCAAAGGGTTGGGCTGCAGCTGGGTGATCGCACATTACTCGCTGGTAGGCCCGGCGTTGATGCGCCGAGCCAAACGACGGGGCTTGAAAGTGTCCGTGTGGACGGTGAACGACCTGACCGAAGCCGAACGGCTGGCCAAACTGAAAGTGCACAGCATCATCACAGACTTCCCCACCAGCTTTGTCAGCCACTTCCGTCGCAAACACCGTTACGGCTCTTCGGAAGCGGCCTCCATCAACGGCTGATCGTTAAGAAACGCCATGATCTCCTCTTTACGGGCCATGGCGTCCTTGCGCCCCATCTCGATCAAGGCATTGGTGAAGCCGGGCTCAAACAGCAGATAACTCATGGCGCTGGCCCCGGGGGAACGGGTCGCTCCGGAACTGCGCAGGAAAAATCGCAAGGTGCGGGGCAATTCACGAATATGCTCCGCCGCAATTTCATCAATGGGCCGCGAGGGGTAGATTTTCAGCACATCCACTTCTCGCAGTTTGATACCGTGCTTTCTGCGGGTGCGCTCGCCCAGAGCAGACAGGGTGTGATTGATTCGCTCAAGCCGCTCCACGTCCCCTTCCAGGGTATCCACGAACACACTGTTCAACACATGCCCCAGCACCTGGGCCATGGAAGGGTAGCCACTGAGCCGACGCTGATGCCCGGCACTGACGTTGCCGGAGACACCAATCACCAACAAACGCGTAGCGCCCAGATGCAATGCCGGGCTCAATGGTGCCAACTGGCGCAGCGCCCCGTCGCCATAATAGGCGCCGTCCACGTTGCTGGCAGGAAACAGGATAGGAATGGCCGCCGATCCCAACAAGTGCTCCACCCCAATGTTCGAACGCTTGCCTTTGCGCCGCGCCCGGATCCATTCGGGCAATTCATCCGCGCCCTGAAAAAAGCTCACCGACTCGCCACTGGCATAGGCAGAGGCCGTAATCGCCAATGCCCGCAGGTGCCCCTGATCCAGACTCTCCTGAATACGTCGAAAATTAATCACCAGTGACAACAAACGCTGCAACGGGGTGTTGTCGAGTAAAGAGCTGCGTTCCGGGGTTTTGCCCGTGGCCACGCCGGAGAAAAACCAGCGCATCACGCCCCGCAGACAGGCGTACAGGTCCGTGCGGTAAACCTGCTCTGCGGTAATATTCGACCAGACTCGTTCAAGCCCTCGCACCGCAGCGCGGTAGTTGCCCGCATTGGCTGACAGCGCCGCCGCATTGATCGCCCCCGCCGAGGTGCCGCAGATGATCGGAAACGGGTTGGGCGCACCACGAGGCACCATCTCCGCAATCGCCGCCAGCACACCGACCTGGTAGGCGCCACGCGCGCCGCCGCCGGACAATATCAATCCTCTCACCGGATCCTGCTTGTGCATCGATACCCTCCCTGTTGGTTGTGGTCAGTATGCCGCGCTGACCGCCCGGCCACCACCGCTGGTCACAGCAATAATGCTGGCGGAAACATAACCGCTGCCTTATGCTGAAGGCACTCAAGGACACAGGATTATGTGCGCTTTCTCCCTCCGCCCCGCTCTCCCCGACGACCTGGATGCGCTCACCGCGCTGGAACAGCGTTGCTTTTCTTCTGATCGATTGTCGCGCCGCAGTTTCCGTAAATGGCTCAAGCGCCAACACGCCGGCTTGATCGTTGCGCTGGATGAACAGCAGCAACTGGCAGGCTATGCGCTGGTGTTGTTACAGCCCGGCACGCGCCTTGCCCGGCTTTACTCCATTGCGGTGGATCCTCAGCAACGGGGCAAAAAACTCGGCGAGCGCTTACTGGACGCCGCCGAAGATTATGCTCACCAGCAGCGGCGCCTGTTCCTCCGCCTGGAGGTACGCAAAGACAACACCACAGCTATCGCCTTGTACGAACGCCTGGGTTACCGCCTGTTTGCCCAGAGGGCTGACTATTACGAAGACCACGAAGACGCCCTGCGTTATCAAAAACGCCTTCACTATCAACCGAAAAATCTACGCGGCACTTCCAACCCGCAGCATTTACCCTGGGTCCAGCAAACGACTCCGTTCACCTGTGGCCCCGCCTGCCTGTTAATGGCCCTGGCCGCGCTGAAACAGCAAACGCCCACGACCACAGAAGAACTGTTGCTGTGGCGCGAAGCCACCACCATTTTCATGACCGCAGGTCATGGTGGCTGCCACCCGTTGGGGCTGGCACTGGCCGCCCGACACCGTGGCCTCAACGCCCGCGTCTGGTGTAACCAGACCGGCCCCCTGTTTGTGGATTCAGTGCGCGACAGCGATAAAAAAGCGGTTATCACCACCCTGCATAACCACTTTGTCAGCGAATGTGCGCAGCAAAAAATTCCCGTCTGTTACGAAGATTTCAGCGCCGCTGACGTGGACAAGGCCATTACCGCCGGCAGCATCGTTCTGGTGCTGATCAGCACCTGGCGGCTGGATGGCCGCAAGGCGCCACACTGGGTCGCCATCAGCGGCAGCGACGAAGAATGCTTCTACATACATGACCCGGACCCCGGTGAAGACCAGGTGCCGATGGATTGCCAACACGTGCCCATCACCCGGGAAAAGTTTGATCAGATGCGACAATACGGCCAGGCAAAGCTGCGCACGGCGGTGATATTGAGCCGCCCCTGAATAACAGCCTTGCTGAGCGTCGCCATAAAACAGTGCCGAGAAGGGAGCCCCGAAAACCTGACATTTCCGCTCTTTAAGATTTTGCTTTTCGAAACTCGCTTCTCGCAACTCGCGACTGCTGTTATCGCGCCGCCAGCGATGTTCCTACCGGTCGTTCAGGCACAAAAAAGCCCGCACGGGGCGGGCTTCTTGTGGCCGGGCACGGGCTTACATCTTCATCACGTCCTTACCCAGAGCCGCTGCTTTTTCGCTGTTCACCTTGCGGGCGTTCTCTTCGCATGCATCGTCGTTACCGCCGCAGATTTCACAGTCCTGCTTCATGCCCAGTGAGGCCAGGCCACCACAGGAGCCTTTGACCGGCTTGTTGGAAAGAATCACGCCCACAGCCATGCCGGCGAAAAGCAGGCCAATGAAAACTACTGCTGCCACAATGGTCATGAACATGTTACTTACCCTCCACAATTGCATCGAAGGCGGGAGTCGATAACTCTTCCACGCCCTTACTGGTTCTGACAATAAAAAAGACTGCCAGTTCATGGTCTTTGGCGAAAGCCATTCCTTCATTCGGGCCCAGCACCGTCATGGCGGTGGCCAGGCCGTCGGCCATCATCGCACTTTTGTGCAAAACGGACACCGAGGCCAACTGATGCTCCACCGGGTAGCCGGTACGGGGATCAATGGTATGGGAATACAAACGCCCTTCCGACTCAAAGAAGTTCCGGTAATCGCCACTGGTGGCCACGGCCATGTTCTTGAGGTCTACCACCTGCTCCACCTCGCGAACGCCCGCAATCGGGCGTTCCACGGCAACCCGCCAGGGCTGTTTATAGGGCTTGCTGCCCTTGCCCAGCAGTTCTCCGCCGACTTCTACCAGGTAGTTATTCACCCCATGGCTATCCAGTAAGGCCGCCACCTTATCCACTGCAAAGCCTTTCGCAATGGATGACAGATCCACATACACGCCGCCCGGCTGCAGCAATTGCTGGTCGCTGAGCAGCAGTTTCTGCCAGCCAACCCGTTCCTTCGCTGTCTCGACTTCGCTGGCCTCTGGCGGCTCGAATCGGTTCGGGTCCGGTCCGAAGCCCCACAGGTTAACCAGCGGCCCCACCGTCACGTCATAGGCGCCGCCGGTTTGTTCCGACAGGGAGAACGCGGCCAGCAGCACCTTCACCGTATCTGCGGGCAGATTCATCAGTGCCCCCGGCTCGGCATTGTTGAAACGGCTTAGGGAGGAATCCGGGCGGTAGGTGCTCATCTGGGCGTTCACCTGCTCCAGCGCCGCTTCGATCTCCCCCTTCAACGCTTCCACGCCTTCATCCGGGGTGCCGGTGTATTTGACGCTCCAGGTGGTTCCCATGGTGGGACCACTGAGTACCGACAGGCGATTCTTGCTGTCATCACAGCCCGTCAGCAGCAGCGCCAGGGAGACAATCAGCAGAGGAAGAATGCGGGGCATTGTCATGGTCCGGTGGTTAGCAGGAGCGAGCTCAAAGGCTAAAGTTCAAACGCGCGTTGCCCAGACACCACGCTGACACGGCTATAACCGCGACGAGCGATTTCGCAGGGAAATGCACAAGATCACCGCTTACCTTTTCAACTTTAAACTTTGAACTTTCAACTTAAAGAAACGCCGGCCCGAAGGCCGGCGTTTGGAATCATCCGCCGAAGTCATCCAGCAGGATATTTTCCGGTTCCACACCAAGATCTTCGAGCATCTTGATTACCGAGGCGTTCATCATCGGCGGACCACACATGTAGTACTCGCAGTCTTCAGGAGCCGGATGGTCCTTCAGGTACTGTTCGAACAACACGTTATGGATAAAGCCGGTGAGGCCATCCCAGTTGTCTTCGGGCTGCGGATCCGACAGGGCCAGATGCCACTCGAAGTTATCGTTCTCGTCCGCGAGCAGATCGTACTCTTCATTGTAGAAGCACTCACGCACACTCCGTGCACCGTACCAGAAGCTGATCTTGCGCTTGGAGCTCAACCGCTTGAGCTGGTCGAAAATATGGCTACGCATGGGTGCCATGCCCGCACCACCACCGATGAAGACCATTTCCGCATCGGTCTTCTTGGCGAAGAACTCACCGAAGGGTCCGAATACGGTGATCTTGTCACCCGGTTTCAGATTGAAGACGTAGGAGCTCATGATCCCGGGCTGAATATCCTTGGACCCCGGAGGCGGCGTCGCGATACGGATATTGAACTTCAGGATGCCCTTTTCTTCCGGGTAGTTGGCCATGGAATAGGCGCGAATCACTTCTTCGTTGTTCTTGGTGTTCAAGTCGAAGAATTTGAAACGTTCCCAGTCACCGCGATATTCCTCATCGATGTCAAAGTCGGAAAACTTCACATCAAAGGGCGGCGCTTCCAGCTGCACATAACCACCCGCGCGGAAATCCACGTTTTCGCCTTCCGGCAATTTCAGCGTCAGCTCTTTAATGAAAGTGGCAACGTTGTTATTGGAAATAACTTCGCATTCCCACTTCTTCACGCCGAAGAATTCTTCCGGCACCTGGATCTTCATGTCCTGCTTCACGTTGACCTGGCAGCTCAGGCGCCAGCCATCGCGAATTTGCCCTTTGGTGAAGTGGCCTTCTTCGGTGGGAAGAATGTCTCCCCCACCGTCGAGCACCTGACAGCGACACTGCGCACAGGTACCACCGCCACCACAGGCTGAAGACAGGAAAATACCCTGGTCTGCCAGGGTGCCCAACAGCTTGCCGCCGGCGGGCGCATCAATGCCTTTTTCGGCATCGTCGTTAATATCGATGTGTACGTTACCGGTTGCCACCAGACGGGAACGGGCAGCAAGAATCACCGCCACCAGCGCCAGCACAATGGCAGTGAACATGACGACACCGAGAATAATCTCAACACTCATGATTCAACTCTCCCCTTACAGCTGCACGCCGGAAAATGACATGAAGCCCAGTGACATCAGACCCACGGTGATGAAAGTGATGCCCAGACCTTTCAGACCATCCGGTACGTCGCTGTACTTGAGCTTTTCGCGGATACCCGCCAGCAATGTAATCGCCAGCGCCCACCCGGTGCCGGCACCCACGCCGTATACCATGGACTCACCCAGGGTGTAGTCACGCTCCACCATGAACAGGGAAGCACCCAGAATGGCGCAGTTCACGGTAATCAGCGGCAGGAAGATACCCAGGGCGTTGTAGAGGCTCGGCACATACTTGTCCAGGGTCATCTCCAGAATCTGCACCAGCGCGGCGATAACGCCAATGTAGCTGAGCAGCCCCAGGAAACGCAGATCCAGCTCGGCCAGCGCCGGCACGCCGGTCCAGGCCAGTGCCCCTTCATCAAGCAGGTAGGTTAGCAGCAGGTTGTTCACCGGCACGGTGATGGTCAGTACCACCACCACGGCAATGCCCAGGCCAATAGCAGTCGAGATCTTCTTGGATACGGCAATAAACGTACACATGCCCAGGAAGAAGGCCAGCGCCATGTTTTCAACAAAGACGGCGCGGACGAACAGGCTCAGATAATGTTCAAACATTCCTCGTCTCCGTTAAAACGCGTCGCTGACACGGGTGTGTGGCTTCATCTTGAAGTCGTCCGGCTCTACCTGTTCCGGCTTCCACGCACGGATGGCCCAGATGAACAACCCGATCAGGAAGAAAGCGCTCGGCGGCAGCAGCATCATGCCGTTGGTCATATACCAACCACCCTCGGACACCTTGGGCAGAATTTGATGACCGAACAGGCTACCGGCACCCAGCAACTCACGGGTAAAACCGAGGCCCAACAGGATCGCGGAGTAGCCCAGGCCATTGCCCACACCATCCAGGAAGGACGGGATCGGCGGATTCTTCATGGCGAAGGCTTCCGCACGGCCCATCACGATACAGTTGGTAATGATCAACCCCACGAACACCGACAGCTGTTTGGAAATGCTGTAGGCATAGGCTTTCAGGAACTGATCCACCACGATTACCAGCGACGCAATAATGGTCATCTGCACGATGATCCGGATGCTGGAAGGAATGCTGTTGCGAATCGAGCTTACGAAGAAGTTCGAGAACGCGGTTACTGCGGTCAATGCAATACACATGGTGACCGTAGTACTCAGATTACTGGTTACCGCCAGCGCGGAACAGATACCCAGGATCTGCAGCGCGATGGGGTTGTTGTCGAAAATCGGACCTAACAGAATGTCCTTGGTTTTCTCCGCCATTACGCGTCTCCTTCCGGCTGCTCGCTGGATTTAACGGCATCAGTGGCTTCTGCCACATCACCGCCACCTTGCTGCATGCGCTTCAGGTAGGGACCAAAGCCGTTCCCGCCGACCCAGAAGCGAAGCAGGTTGCTGACACCATTGCTGGTCAGGGTGGCACCGGCCAGGCCGTCCACCTTGTGTTCAGCATTCGGGGTGCTGCTTTCCACCGTACCCTTGATGACCTGGATTTCCACCTCGCCCTGATCACCGTACAGCTTCTTGCCTTCCCAGAGGGCCTTCCATTTGGGGTTATCCACTTCACCGCCCAGGCCAGGGGTTTCGCCGTGCTCATAGAAACCCAGACCGGCCACGGTGTTGGCATCCGGCTCCAGCGCCAGGAAACCGTAAAGCGTGGACCACAGGCCATAGCCGTGAACCGGCAGGATGATACGGCTCAGCTCGCCATTATCACCACGGGCCAGGTATACCTCGGCCACGTCCGCCTGGTTCTTGATGCCGGCGATATCCACGTCACCGCTAAGGCGTTCGGACTGGGCCGGATCCTTGGCGGCGGTACGCTGATCATAGCTTTCCGGCATCTCTACATAGTCACCGCTGTCGATGTCGACAAACTTGCGCTCGATGGACTTGAACTGCTCGTTCACGTCCTGGCTAGCGTCGTACATGCCGGCGGCAAGCAGGATGTTCATGCGCTTGTCGATCAGCTTGTTTTCGTTCTGCACCGGGCGCAGGCTCACGGCGGCGGTAGCAACCACCACACCGCAGACCACACACACCAGGAAGGCAACCAGCAGAGTCTTGCCGACGCTTTCATTTTTTCCAGCCATTACACTTCTCCCCCGGTACGACGCAGACGACGGCGAATGTTTGACTGAGTGACAAAGTAGTCAATCAGCGGCGCACACAGGTTACCGAACAGGATTGCCAGCATGATGCCTTCCGGGAAGGCCGGGTTGATTACCCGGATCAGGACGGTCATCACACCAATCAGGGCACCGAAGATGTATTTACCGGTGTTGGTCATGGACGCAGACACCGGATCGGTGGCCATGAAGATCATGCCGAAGGCGAAACCACCCACACTCAGGTGCCAGTACCACGGCATGCCGAACATGGCGTTGGTCTCGGACCCGATCACGTTGAACAACGCAGACATGCCCACCATGCCCAGGAACACGCCCAGCACAATGCGCCAGGAAGCAATCTTGGTCATCAACAGGGCCGCGCCACCGATCAGGATAGCCAGAGTGGACGTCTCACCGATGCTGCCCTGAATGTTACCCAGGAAGGTATTCATCCAGCTCAGGCTGGCGGTCGCCGCCGCCGCGCCTTCGGTCAGCGCGTTACCGGTCAGGCCAGCCGCGTAGTTCAGGCTGCCAGAGGCGGCCAGAGACAGGGAGGTGGCGCCGGAGAAGTTGTCCACGGCGGTCCAGACTGCGTCACCGGACATCTGCGCCGGGTAAGCAAAGTACAGGAACGCACGGCCAACCAGTGCCGGGTTGAGGAAGTTCTTGCCGGTTCCCCCGAACACTTCCTTGCCGATAACGACACCAAAGGAAATCCCCAGGAAGACCTGCCACAGCGGAATCGACGGCGGCAGAATCAGGGTGAACAGAATACCGGTCACGAAGAAGCCTTCGTTAACCTCATGGCCGCGCTTCCACGCGAACAGGCCTTCCCAGATGAAACCACCCAGGTAGACGGTAATCAGAATGGGAATATAGTAGACCGCACCATGCAGCACGTTGGCCCAGATACTCGCCGGATCAAACCCGGTCAGCGCCGCCACCAGGTCACTGCGCCAGCCGGCCAGCGGACTGGCACCGAGCTCGGCAATCTGCAGGTTGGCCTGATAACCGGTGTTCCACAGACCGAACAGGATCGCCGGGAAGGTGCAGAACCACACCGTCATCATGATCCGCTTCAGATCGAGACCATCACGCACGTGGGCCGCGGAACGGGTCACCGAGTCCGGGGTGTAGAGCATGGTGTCGAACATTTCGTAGAAGGTGTAATACTTCTCGAATTTGCCACCCTCATGGAAATGGGGGGACACTTTGTCATCCAGAAACTTTCTCATACCCATGCTCAGCCCTCCGCCTCAATCGTGGTCAGGTTGTCGCGCAGAATCGGACCGTATTCATATTTGCCCGGGCACACGAAGGTGCACAAGGACAGGTCTTCTTCCAGCAACTCCAGGGCACCGAGGGCCGTGGCGCTGTCGGTATCACCAACGACCAATGCGCGCAGCAGCTGCGTCGGCAGAATGTCCAGCGGCATCACTTCTTCATAGGCCCCCACCGGCACCATGGCACGCTCGGAGCCGTTGGTGGTGGTGGTGAAGTTGAAGCGCTTGCCCGGCATCAGCTTGGACAGGTAAATGTTCATCACCGAAAAACGGTTGGTGCCGGGTGAGATGTAACCCAGCAGCTCACGTTCATGGCCTTCACGCAGGACCGTCAGCTGGCTGGTGGTGCGGCTCAGCCAGGCCACCGGGCCACGGGCGTTGTGACCGTTCAGCACAGAGCCGGATACCAGGCGGTTATCGCCACTTTTCAGCTCGCCCTGAACGAAATCATCGACACTGGCGCCAACACGGGTGCGCAGGGCACGCGGTGTTTTTGCCTGCGGGCCGGTCAGCGCAACCACACGGGCGGAGCTGATCTTGCCGTCGGTAAACAGGTTGCCAATGGCAATCACGTCCTGATATCCCACGGACCAGACGGTTTTGTGCAGGCCCACCGGATCCAGGTGGTGAATGTGGGTACCCACATTGCCCGCCGGGTGCTTGCCCGCAAACGCTTCTTCACGCACCTGGCCACCGGCAAAGCTCGGCAGGTCCGTGTTCGGACCACGACACACCCATACCGGACCGTCCGTCAGGCGGCTCAGCACCACCAGACCATTGCGGAAGGCCTGCTCGTTTTCCTTGATCACCACCGCCGGGTCCAGCGCCAGGGGGTTAGTGTCGAGAATGGAAACGAAAAGGGAATTGGGGGTACTGCCGGGTGCCGGCACTTTGCCGAACGGGCGGGTACGCAGCAGGGTCCACTCACCGGAATCCACCAGCTGTTGCTGTACCGCTTCGCGGTCCAGGGAAGCCAGCTGATCGGCGTTGTGAGAGGAAAAGGTGACTTCATCTTCCTGGTCTGCCACTTCAATCACCACGGATTGAAGCACGCGCTTGTGACCACGATTGATCGCAATCACCTTACCGGCAGCAGGAGCGGTGTATTTCACACCCTCGGTTTTCTTGTCCGTGAAGATCAGCTGGCCTTTCTTGACCACGTCTCCCTCGCGGACTTCCATAGTGGGTTTCATCCCCACATAGTCACCGCCGAGCACGGCAACAGAACGAACCTGATGACCTTCCTCAATCGTCTGGCGCGGTGCACCAGCGATGGGCAGATCAAGGCCCTTCCTGATTTTAATCATAGTTTCTCGCCCACGTTGCGTGTTGCTGAAGTCGAGGCACACCCCCAGATCGCCCTGAAAAGCAGGGAATTACCGGGTGTGTTCGCAAATTCCGGAATATGCAATGGATGCCGACAAAAACCCGGCGGGCACATTATAAAGTCGTACCTGCCTGTTCGCCAGCACCGTCAGACCCGCCTTTTGTCGCATGGAACCATCTTGGTGCGAC
>Ga0163180_10002384_pt1 | contig 10511 bp, 5 predicted proteins | sample AtlANTMetagenome_2_FD_109647 | JGI IMG/M metagenome (GOLD analysis project Ga0163180, IMG submission 109647) | Marine eukaryotic phytoplankton communities from the Atlantic Ocean - Atlantic ANT 4 Metagenome | ecosystem: Environmental > Aquatic > Marine > Oceanic | place: North Atlantic Ocean...
ACGACGACGACGACCACCTTCCGCATCGATGAAGCATGTGGTGGTATCGATGCGCGCATCATCTTTTCGTCTTTCTTTTCGTTTTTGTGATTTTTTTAAGATTCGTTGTCTTCTTTAACGGTCTATTTAGGGTTTTGTGGATTCTGGTCTTTTTTATTTTTGAAACTCGCGACGACAGACACAAAACACCTCTCTCTCGTCGTCGTGTGTCGGACTCGAGGAGAAGTCGTCGCCGTCGGAGGAGAAGGAAGAGAAGGCACTCCAACCATGAGCGAGGAGGCGGAGGAGGCGGTGTTGCGCGACGCTCTGAAGCTCTCTTTCGCGGAGAGGTGCGGTCACGCGCACTGGAAAGTACGATCGAAAGCGTACGAAACGTTAGCTCCTGGACATTCTGATGCAAAAACCAACGACAACATCGACGTCTATTTCAAAGATGCGTTGCATAAAATCGTGAACGAATCGAACGCGAACGCGTTGGATGTGGCTTTAGAAAAGACGAATGTAAGATTGAGAGATATGATTGAGAGAGAATTGAATGATCCAGAGGAGGATCGCGCGAGGAAGACTGATGTCAAGCAATTCGCGGAAGACGTTGGAGCGAAAGTGGTACCGGTTCTCACGTCAAAAGCGTTCTTCGGACGACCGAAAGCGGTACAATTTGCCACGGAAACGTTTTGTTTATTCATAGAGATGGAACAAACAGACTTAGTGATAGAAACGTTGTCGAAAGCGTGCGGGCATAAAGTACCTAAAGTGGCGTTGGCAGCGAGTAAATGTTTAGCGCTCGCGTGCGAACAATTCGGGTGTGGGAAGAGAGGCGCGTTGAACTGGATGAAGTGTTTAGATGGGGCCGGAGAAGCGATTGGGCATCGAGACGAGAAGGTGAGAAGCGAAGGCAAGAAAGTTATAGTGGAATGCGCGAAATGGATCGGGGATCAAGTCGTGATGGAGAAGATGAAAGACAAGTTGCCGAAAACGATGAAAGGAGAGGTGGAGACGCTGTTGGCAAAAGACGTGGCGGAAGGGAAGGAAAAAGTCAAAGCGACGAGGTTTTTGGTTTCCGTGCAAAAGGCGATGAGAGTGAAAACGACGTCTTCTGATAACGTCAGAGAAGACGTTGTATGCGAGGAGACAGAAGCGGAAGCAGGTGCAAAGGATTATTCCTCGAATGAAGATCCGTACGATTCCGCGGAACCGTTCTCAGTGCTCAAAGCTCTGGACAAACCATCCATGGACGAGGACATTCCAAAATTTTGGGAAGCCGCGGTATCTTCCAATTGGCGACACCGTTTGCACGCGTTGAAGCAACTCACCGACGCGTGTTCTTCGTCCGCGCGTTTGCAAAAAGAAGACTTCATGGAACTTCAAAAAGTGCTCAAAAATGTCATCTCGAAAGACGCCAACGCGAACTGCGTCGCAGAGGCGTCGAAATCGATCATGAATTTATGTTTGAACGCGAGAGCAGATTTTAGCAAAGAAGCGAAAATGTTACTCGGTGCTTTATTGGATAAACTGAAAGACAAGAACGCGTTCGTGACGAATGCGATTGCCAATGCATTGGATGCCATTTCCTTGCGATGTTTTGCGTTTTGCGACTCGGCAGAAGATGTGGTAAAGTACGGATTGCGACATAAAGTTGGCAAGGCGAAATTGGAAACTTTGAAATGGTTGACGCGATCGAGCGCGTCATTTTCGTTGCAGGAAGCGAAAAAGACGATTGGTGCGAACGAATTAGTCGCGACTGTGGTGAAACTTTTGGAGGATAAAGATCCGGAAACGAGAAAGGCTTCCCAAGAGTTTCTCGGCACACTCGCGGGGAGAACCGGCGGGATGAAAGCACTCTCGTCTCAATATCTGGCCGGAGTGGACGATAACAAACTGAAGAAGATGAACGAGATTTGCGCGAAGATTACGCCGGCAACTGCTGATGCTCCAGCTACAAATTCGACGATGAGGAACAAAGCCGATGGCGAAGAGAAAGTTGCCGCCTCAAAGAGAAAACAAGAACAAGGCGATAGAAAGAGCGGAAACACTAGCAGCATTAACATCAACACCAATAATAACGATGGCGCAACCGATTTGAGTGCGAAAATCACGGACGCTCTACTCCGCGATACAGCTGATGGTAACTGGAAGCGTCGATCCGCCGCGCTCGATAAGTTGAAATCTATTCTCGACTCAGCGCCAAGTACCATCGAAGTCTTTGGACTCGACGCGCTCTTTTCAGCTTTACGAGCGAGGTTTACCGACTCCAACGCGAATTTGGCGTCTCAGGCGTTACATCTTGCAGGTAGTTTCGCTTTGAAGTGTGGGAGAAACGTCGAGAAAGTTGGACGATTAGTATTGAGCGATTGTGCGAAACACGTTGGCGACTCCAAAAGATTTGTCAGAGAAGCTGCGTTTTCTTTGATTTCCGATTGGGGCGCTGCCGTTGGCGAAGCTGAAGTTTTAGAACAGTTTGCGAATAAATTCGTCGAGCTTGTGATCTCCTCGAGCTCGTCTAATAATTCTTCCATCGGCAGCTTGTGTATGGATGGTAAACGCGAGGCTATGGATTTTTGCCGCGAAACGATTGAGGCGATTGAGAAGAACACTGTCACCACCAAAACGGCGAACGATATCGCACTTTTCTTAAAACCTGCCATGGCGTTTGCCGCGGTTGGCTTTAACGATAAATCGAATGACGTTCGCATGGCAGCTTCGAATCTTTTTGAAACTGCCATGAAAATGGAACGCACGATCGATATGAATAGTAATAGTAATAGCACTAGTAGTAAGACGAAACACACGGTGACTCGGGAAGACGCGCTGAAAGCTATTGAGAAATTACCGCACGGTTTATGTTCGGCTATTGATGCGAGAATCGCCAAACAGTTTCCTACTACTACCAGTAATGCTTCTGCTACATCGAGCGCGATGAAGAAACCGGCATCGCTCAACATTCCGGAAAATTATAAAAATTTGGGCACCGTCGAGAAAGTCCAAAAGCCGACGGAGTTCACTGAAAGGAAGACTATTATAGACGACGACAACATGGACGTGGAAAATCTCGAAGTTATGTTCGATAAAGCGGTTAAAGAAAACTTCTCTCGAAGCTCCAGCGGAGACTTTTTCGAAATGTGCGACTCGAAGCAACTCAACGTTGACGGTGTGTTACACGATAAGGACCTTGAACCGCCAATCACGCCACCGGCAAGACCCTCCATCTGGGACCGCGCACTTGCGAGAGCCACGGCAGACGAAGACGACGAGTGCGTAGAAGGTTTGAAAGCGTTGTGTCACGAAATGAACGCGCATTCCATGTCGGACGCGTTCAAACACGAAATTTCTGGAACGATTGGACCTTTGCTCATGTTTTTATCGGACGAACTGCCGATTTTCTTTGAAAACGCGGTGAAGGCGAAGAAAAAATGCGAGAAACACAAAAAGAGTAAAACGAACAAAAAGATCGAGGAAGAGCGAGAGGAATACGAAACGTTACTGCGTGGATGTAAGTACGCGTTGATGACTATGCACGCGGTCTTGAAGGAGTCCATCTTAGCGAATGACGCGTCGGAAGAAACGACGAGGAACGTCTTCGCCTCTGTTCTCTCGCAGTTGGTTTTGGCCATGGATAATGATGTTGACACTAACATATCTTCGGCTGAATCAACTACAACTGTTTTCGAATCTTCGGATTATTTGAACGCGCTCAACGCGATCGCAGAGAAAGCCATGGAAAACTTCTCCAAGACGAATTCTATGGTCAGTTTGATCAAATTATTATCCGGGGAAGGCGTCCCAAATTTCTCTTCGTTGGCTGATGCCACCGCGACGACGACAACTGCAAATCATCTGAGAAAGAAGACCGCAAACACCGAAAGCGTCGAAGCGAAAGTGGCCTTATTCGAATCGTTAGTTGCGAAATGTCTCGTCAAACTCGCGTTTCAGCTTGAAGAGCTGGTGGATACCGGCATCAACATCGCCTCGATTTTCTCCGCCGTGCACGAATTTTACTCCTTCAAAGGCGAAGAGTTCATCCTCGAAGGCGAACGCGACGACGATCACGGGAATAAAAACATTCGTATCGTTCGGGCGGTCATCCACGAGGTGTGTAAAGTTATCGGTCCGTCCGCAGAAAAGTACGCTAAGTTAGCTTTGACAGGTATGAACGTAAAAATACCAGAGTTGGAGAGCGAGGCAGACCAACCTCCTTCGTTGTTGCGACAGGTTCGCGCGAGTTTAAAAATCCTCTCCGGAGAAGACGAAATTGAATCCAAAGTTCGAGAGGAATTGTCGAGTATTTTCGCGAAAATCGGCGTTAAGGAGACAACCGTCCAAGGTCTCGAGCAACTGTACGATTTTACGAAGTGCGAAGAGAAAATTTCCCGCGTCGACTTGAACGAACACTTGCAACAGACGAGTTCAGCGTTCCAAGCATATGTGAACAGAGGTTTGGCGAAAGTGGATAACAGTCGCAAAAAGAAGACGTTGTTGTCTAATTCGTCCTCTACTCCTTCCGTTATTTCTGAAAAGGAAAACGGAGGAAGCTCTTTTACTTTTCGCGCGACGCCGAGGAACTTTGGGAGTAGTTTCGCTTCGAATGGTAAAAGTACCGGTGGCTCCGCCGCTTTGAAAGGATTCAAGCTTTCCCCGAGAGACATGAACGTCGTCGTCTCGGCTGTCGAGAAATCACCCGTTACGAAAGCGAAATCTGCGGCGGAAGAATTTCGAGAGCGAATGAATGCTTTAACAAAGCGTAAAGCAACTAACTAAACGTTCTCTGTCGTCACCGTCCATAACCGGTCGTCGTGGTATGTTTATGTTCGCAAAATGTTTCAGTAAAGAAGTTTAATTATTATTACAATACGCAAAAAAAAGAAACTTTCGAGAATAAGTGTGATTATACGTCTCAGTCCTCGTTGTTGTCTTTCTCTCTATTCGTACTACTCTTTCTCTCTCCTCGTCGCTCTCCCTTTTCTTAATTCTTTCTGTTTTTAATGTAATCGGCTAAGCCAATGAGCGGCGCGGCTTTCTTCGGATCATATACGGACAACTGATCCTTCGCGCCCTTAATCAATTCATCTGCTATTCTCTGCGACTCCTCCAATCCTAATAAACTCGGGTACGTCGCCTTACCAACCGCGACGTCTTTACCAGCCGTTTTGCCTAACTCCTCGCTCGTTGCCGTGCAATCCAAAATATCATCCACAACTTGAAACGCCAATCCAATATCGTACGCGTACTTCCCCAGCCGTTCGATATCTTCTTCGCTTCCACCACCCAAAATCGCCCCGGAAACGACCGCCGTCTCCAACAACGCCCCGGTCTTGTGCGCGTGAATATACTTCAACGTATCCAAACTCACCGGTTTCCCTTCCATCGCCAATCCTTCGCTTTCGATATCCACAACTTGGCCACCTACCAAACCTTCCGAACCGACACACTTCCCAACATCCGCAATCACCCGTAAAATCTTCTCTGCCGGGGCACCTTTCGTCTCTCTCGCGATGTACTCGAACGCGTGCGATAACAACGCGTCGCCAGCTAAAATAGCCATCTCTTCCCCGTACACTTTATGGTTCGTCGGTACGCCTCTTCGAAAATCGTCGTTATCCATCATCGGTAAATCGTCGTGAATTAAACTCATCGTGTGGATCATTTCTAGCGCGCAGGCGGTGGGCATGACAACTTCTTGTTTCCCTCCGACCATCTCGCACGCGGCGATGGCTAAACACGGACGAATTCGTTTCCCACCGGCGAGTAAAGAGTATCGCATGGATTCGTGAAGTCTTTCCGGGTACATAGTCGGGACGGAATCGGATAAGGCCTGCTCGATAGCCGCGTTCTTTTCTTTCACGTATTTCGCGAAATCAATTTCCGCGTTCGTATCCGCGATGGCCATGGCCTTGATCGTCTGCGAGCTGGACGACACGGAAGACGAAGAAATCTTCACCTTCGTCCTCCGATTACACGACGATTTCGATGATATTCTCCTCGCACCAATGTGCGCGTTCGCAAACGCGTGCGCACCGGACGACGCGACCATCGAAACGCTCATTTTCGCCGCCTTTTAAAGTCTCGCTCGATTGAATCCCGCGAAAAAGTCTACTCCCCCCGAGAACAGTCGTCGTTTCCGCGTCTTTGCGCCCGCGACCGACCGTGATGATGATTTGTGCCGATAATATCGGACTTTTGGATATGTATAGGCGCGTTTGGGGGGGGGGGGTAATTCTATCCTTTTTTCCTTCTTGTTTTTTCGTCCTTTTTTTTGTTTGACCCACAAGCAAAAAAAGAGATCTTCGTCTCCTTTGTGTTTGTCGTTGTCCTTTTTTGTCTTTTTTTCTCTCTCGACAAGAGGGCGAGAGAGGAATAAATTTATGGGAGTCTTTTGGAGAGAGTAAAAAAACTTGAAACGCTCCCTCTTCTCGTCGTGCAAGGACAGACACGAAGAAGGAAAAAAGCGACCTAGAAAATTTACAACAATTCTCTCTTCGTTTCTCGCACAAAACAAACACACGTGAAAAAATGGCTCGACTTTAGAAAAAAGAAAGGACGCAGAACTTTTCGTCGTCTTCGATTGAAAAGGAGGAGGAGGAGGAGGCTTGAAAAGAAAAACTTCTAAAAAGGGGCGCTCGTCGCATCGAAAACGCGAGAAGAGAACGCGCGCTCAGAACACGGGCACGGAGAGAGAGAGAGAGAGAGAGAGAGAGAGAGAACGATGGCGCGGACGATGGTGATGACGACATCGACGACGAACGCGGCGACGAGACGAGCAGTCAAAGCGAGAAGCAGCGTTGGAAACGACGACGACACATTCTTTTTGAAAAATTCGAACGCGATGATGACAAAAGTAGTTGCGCGCGCGTCGTCGTTCGCGAAATGTCAACGCAGACGACGAGCAACGACAAGGAGAGGAGGAAGAACGATGGTGTTCTCGATGGCCTCGTCTTCGGAGGAGATGAAGAAGGTTTTAGTCATCGGTTCGGGCGGCCGCGAGCACGCGTTAATCTACCGCTTGCGACAGTCTCCCTCGTGCGAAAAAGTGTTCGCGTTACCAGGGAACGCAGGTATCGCGTTAGAACCGGGCGTGATATCGGTAGCGGACGTCGCGGAATCGAATCACGCGGGCGTGGTAGAATTTTGCAAATCGAACCGTATCGATTTAGTCGTCGTCGGTCCGGAAGCGCCGTTGGTGGATGGGTTAGCGGACAGTTTGCGCGCAGAAAATATCAACGTATTTGGACCGTCGAAGAAAGCGGCACAGTTAGAAGGGTCGAAAGAGTTCATGAAGAACTTATGTAGGAAGTATAACATACCGACGGCCACGTACGAGGTGTTTAACGACGCGGAGAAAGCGAAGGAGTACGTCAGAACGGTGACTGGCGCGCCGATTGTGATTAAAACGTCTGGGTTGGCTGCCGGGAAAGGCGTGATTATGACCGAAACTATCGAGGAGGCAGAAAAAGCCATCGACGAGCTGATGTTGAATAAGCAGTTTGGCGATGCCGGCGATACGATCGTAATTGAGGAAACTCTGTTTGGCGAGGAAGCATCGTTTTTTGCCGTCGTTGGTGGTGATGTGGCCGTGCCATTAGCGTCGGCGCAAGACCACAAAAGAGTTGGCGACGGCGATACTGGATTGAACACCGGTGGTATGGGCGCCTATTCGCCCGCTCCAGTCGTCACGAAAGAGATTGAAGAGGACGTGATGAAGAACATTATCGAGCCAACAGTAAAAGGAATGCAAGAAGAAGGGTGCGAATATAACGGCGTCATCTTTGCTGGGTTGATGATTGACGAGAAAACGAAAAAAGTAAAACTGTTGGAACACAATGTGCGCTTTGGCGATCCCGAGTGCCAAACGTTGATGACGAGAATGGAGAGCGATTTGTGCCAACTTTTATATGCCGCAGCGACGAATAATATCACCGAAGAAGACGTGAAAAGCGTTAAATGGAGCGAAGAACCAGCCGTGAATGTTGTTTTAGCGGCGAAAGGGTACCCAGGAAGTTACTCGAAAGGCGATGAGATCAAAAATTTACAAGGCGCGGAGGAATCGACGGCGAAAACGAAAATCTTTCACGCTGGAACGGCGAGTGGAGAGAACGGGGCGATATTAGCGAACGGTGGTCGAGTTTTGGGGATTACTGCGATGGGTTCGTCCGTAAAGAATGCTACGAAGAACGCATACGAGGCCATCGATAAAATCGATTGGGCGAACGGTTTCTGTCGAAGGGACATCGCCTATCGAGCGATTAAAAGAGAAAACGGCGGCAAGTAATAATAACAATAATAAGAATAATACGTATTTAATTCATATTTATTATAACTCTCGGACCATCGTGATGAAAGAAGATTACCGAATGATAATAATTGACTACGTACGTTGTGTACTCCCTACTTATTGAAGATGCGCGCCCGCACGTTTACAACTCTTCGTGCGCCTCTTCGTACTCCTTCGCTTTTCTCTTCGCCTCTCTCTCCGCAGCCTTCTCTTCCTTGGATTTGATTTTCGGCAATTCAAACGGATGTTTTGCGTTCGCTTGAATAAATCTCGTGAAGCCACCGACCGTTCGCTTCTCCTCTTCGTCCCATGGGATTCTTACGCCCTTCCCCCCCGCGGGAAAGAAATAAATCGCCGGGAAACCTTTCGCATCCTTCACTAAAGGATGTTCGTTCGCGGTACCATCCATGTCGCAAATTTTCACCGTCGGCACATCTTTGAACCTTTTAGCGAGTTTCTTAATCGTCGGCGCAAGTTCTTTGCAGTGCCCGCACCACGGCGCGTAGACTTCGAGAAAGACATCTGTGTCGCTATCGGCAACCATTTCATCAAAGTTTTCGCCGACAACTTTGTACAACGGACCGTAGTTTTCATCCGGAATCGGTTCAGACTTTAAGTGTTCCTGCAACAAACCAGCTTCGAATGCTTTAATGAACTGTTGCAAGATTGGCTTCGTAATCGTCGGCGCGTTTTCGAGCTTGAACTTCTTTTGGCCTTCTTCGATGATCGCTTCTTCCTTCTCGTCTTTGTTCACCGGTTCTGGAGTGTCTGGTTGGGAAAAGATGACCGCCTGCGGTTGGAACTCGTCCTCGCCGACGGTCACGTCGAAGTATTCCAAAACACCCTCGGCATCGCTACCTTTAATGTCCACGATGACGAACAAAATCTTGCCGCTCTTGTTGTCTTCCTTGGAAACTTCCTCAAGGAGCGCGGTGAGTTCTTTCGCCGCTTCCTCGTTCTCGCCGTCGTAAAATACCAAAAGTTGCACAGACACGCCGGATTCGAACACTTTGTTGATATTCTCTTGCTCGAACGGAATGACCCAGGGAAGTTGCGCAACGGCCGCAAACTTGGTGACCTCTTTCGCCTCCCATTTGCCGTCGTATTCCGCGAACGATTTCTCGCCTTTTTCGTTTTCAAACATCAAAACCATCGCCGGGTTAGTCGGTTTTTTGAAGTTAGTCAAACCTAATTTGGCGACGTTCGCACGATTATCTGTGTGCGCGATGTCGAGGTCTTCGAGATCGATATCTTTCGCCATCGCGTAAAAGTTTGTAAAGTCTGGGGAAGAGCCCAATTCGTCGAAAACAGCAATCAAAGTCGCCCGCTTTTCATCGTCCTCATCCTCTTCGTCTTCATCATCTTCTCCTCCTTCGCCTTCGTCACCGTCTTCTTTCACTTTCTTTTCTTTTTTCGGCGCCTCTTCCCCGGTGAACACTTTCATGGTCGTCAAATCCATGCTCGGTTCGCCCATTTGACGTTCGACGTAGCCAGAGATGGCGTACTGGTCTCTCCCGGATTGGTAAGTCTTCTTCAATTCACCTTTTTCGAACCACTTCATTGTTGGAAACCCTTCCACGCCCATTTCCTTTGCCAACGCCTCTTCCACAGTCGCGTCGACTTTGAATAATTTCACGTTTTTACCTTCCAACTTTTCGCTGTCTTTCAAATGTCTCGCGGCGTACTCATAGTGCGGCTCCAACTTTTGACAGTGTCCACACCACGGCGCGTAAAACTCCACTAAAGCTCCATCCAAGTTTTTCAAAATGGACGTAAAATTCTTCTTCCCTAACGGTTCGACTTCGTACGGACCTTCCGGCATTTCCAACTCTTCCTCTTCTCCGCCGTAGTCGCCGTAGTCACCGCCCATGCCGCCGTAGTCGCCGTAGTCGCCCATGCCGCCCATGCCGCCCATCCCGTCGTACTCGCCGTAATCTGGACCATAATCCGGAACGTGATCGTACGGTCCCGCCGGTCTCAAATCATCGTCATCTTGCGCCTGCGATCGGAACACCTTTCGTTAGTCTCTCTCTCTCTCTCATCGCATCGCTCCAAAGCCGCCGAAAAAGAAACGAAAAGAAAAACGATCGGGCACACACACACCAAAAAAAACGAGGGGGGGGGGAGAGAACTTAAACAATACTCACCTCGACGCTTCCCGCGAGCGACGTCGCGCGCAGCACCGCCCCGAGGACGACGACTGTCGAGACGATTTTTGAGACGATCGACGACGACGACGACGACG
>Ga0163180_10002387_pt1 | contig 10504 bp, 8 predicted proteins | sample AtlANTMetagenome_2_FD_109647 | JGI IMG/M metagenome (GOLD analysis project Ga0163180, IMG submission 109647) | Marine eukaryotic phytoplankton communities from the Atlantic Ocean - Atlantic ANT 4 Metagenome | ecosystem: Environmental > Aquatic > Marine > Oceanic | place: North Atlantic Ocean...
ATTTGTTATATTTTTTGGAGCGTCTATATCACACCCAATTGGTATAGATGAGGACTTGTTTACTATATTTTCTATTGTATGTTCATTCCTTAAATCAGGCATTTTTTTTAAATATTTTGTTAATCCAGAAATATAGCTTTTCAAATGATAATCTGAGTTGAAATAATTGTAATCACTAATTAAAGAAGATGTATAATTAATATAATGATAGTGAAGATCTCTTTTAAGTATCAAATCTTTATCTAAAGGAGACCAGGGGTATGAAAGTTGATTTTCATGAAAATACATAACTGTTTTGGTTGATTCAATATTATTACATAGTGTTTTGAAAACAGGTAAGTTCAACATATCAGAACAAATTATTAAATCAAATTTTTTATTTAATTCATTATACATTTCTGCCAATGTAATAGCTCCTCCATGCATTCGCCATTTCCATTTTTTACCTGGTAGACTTAATATATGAATATTATGTTTAGAGTACTTTTTATATGAATCTATCCATTTTTTGTGAGAACCTGTATAAAAAGGTTCAATATAGAGTATTTCTAATTTAGATGTTTGCATATTAATCTATGAAAGTAATGGAGTCCCACTTCATATTTAGGAGAATATCTACCTCTATCATATAGTTTTGATTTTATACCTTGTTGCACATTAAGAACGATATTCTGATCTTCTTTTTCTACTTTATCTAAACTAGAATCTGTATTTATTGGTTGTTTTAAATTTCCAATTGGATAGGACAAAAATTTAATTCTTGTTTTATTTTTATTAATAGGTTCTATTATATTAATTGATAGTCCCCATTTATAAAAGTTTAACATTATATTTGGAAATATCCAGTAGTAGTAAGCATAAATATTCTTTTGATAATCAGTAAATCCTTTTTTTATATTTAATTTATCTTTTTCATTTTTAGATTCAGTATATTGGAGAACACCATTTTTTAGCAAAATAGTTTTATATGTATCGAGATTAATATCTTTATTTAATCCTTTATGCACAAATGGAACATGAAATCCTTCAAGATAATTTTCACAATATAGACTCCAATGTGCATCTATTGTATATTCACAAGAAGCAGATGAATTATATTTTAATTTTTCAAAAGGGAACCAGCCTAATCGTGATTCAATATCATTTAATATATTTGTAATATTTATTTTTGGTTTTAATGAAACAAAAATAAAATTTTTCCAATTTTTAGTTTTTATTTTTATTAAGTCATCTGAATTAGAAGGAAAGTAATCTGTTTTTTTAAATCCAGGATAAGATACTATATCCCCTTTTAAATTAAATGTTCTACCATGGTATTTACATACTATACTATTTTTATTATTATTGTTTTTACAGAGTATATTTCCTCTATGTGTGCATACATTGCTTAAGCATCTTATTTTTTTATCTATATTTGTTAATATTAAAGGTTCATTAATAGAATCTTTTAAAAATGTAAAAGGATAAATGGTGTTATTAATTTGTTTTAAGTGATTTATTATTTGCCAACTTGGTTTAAATAATTTATCTATAGATAAATTGAAGTACTTTGTATCTAAATAATAAAATGAAGGAAGGGTTTTAGCTATTTCAATATCTTTATTAATAGATATTTTTTTTATAGACATTTAATTATAAATCTGTTTTTTTAATATGTACAGTTCTTTGAGGGAAAGGGATTTCTATATTTTGAGCATTAAAAGTATTATAAATTTCAGTAGATAGTTCATCCACAACTCTTCCTCTTAATTCAGGTTTTTCAATCCATGCTAATAATTGAAATTTTAATCCTGACGCTCCAAATTCTCTAAATCTTACACGAGGAGATGGGTCTTTACAAACATTATCTGAAGATTTAGCAATGGTATTCATTATATTTTTTACATCATTTACAACACTTCCATATGCAACATCTACGCTAATCCTAATTCTTTCTTTCTCATGGGTTCCACCACTTTCATTAACAATTTTTGAATTTGCAATCACAGAATTAGGAATAGTGATTTCAATATCATCTCGTGTTTGAATTCTTGTACTACGTATGCCAATATCTCTTACATATCCTCTTTCACCTGTATCTAAATTAATGTAGTCTCCTTCTTTATAAGGACTATCTGCCATAATAAAAATACCTGCAAATAAATTCCCAAGTGTATCTTTAGCAGCAAAACCAATAACGACACTTAATATTCCTGCAGATGCAATCCATGCTGTAACATTAATACCCCAGCTTAGCATAATAAAATAAATTGAAAATAAAAATATTACTATTTTCCCAACATTATCAAAAAGAGGAAGAGTCTTTTTCTTTATTAAGGCATTTTTATTATCTTTTTTAGATATCCAATTGATAATAATTATAAATGATTTGAATAAACCTAAAGACCAATAAATAACTAACAGTGATTTAATTATCCCATTAAATAAAAATTCAATTTTAGGAGGCAATGTTAGAGAGTTAATTGCAATATAAAAACCTATATATAAAATTGTGTTATATAGTGCAGGATGTAAGGTATCAATTAATTTATCATCTAAATTAGTTTTACTTTTACTTACAATCTTTTTTAAACTTATAATAAATATTTGATCTATAATCGCTGCCGCAATAAAAGATAAAAGTAAATAGATTAAAAACAGGAGTATTTCATATCCATAAATAAATTCTAAAATTAGTTTAATTTTTTCCATTTTTTATTTTACGATATTGTTTTTAATATCAGATGATGATACGGATGCAATATCTTTAATAGATTGTTCATTAAATCCTACATGATATAAAACATTAATTAAGAAGCTTTTTGCTCCAGGTATTTTTTTATTATCTTTCATTTTATTATCTCCTTAAAATTATATTCATTATTTCAACAATATCTAACACATTAATGTTTCCATCTTCATTTAAATCTGCTAATTCTTGTTGGTTATTATTTAATGGATCTGTTCCAATTACATGATTAATAACCATAATTATATCAATAACATTCCACAATCCATCTTGGTTGATATCATTATATGTTTCTGAAGAATTGATCACAAAAGATATAGTATATTCTCCTTCATTCAGCGAATATCCATTATAGCATAAATCTTCACTTTCCGATATAGTGGAATTTAACCATATTATATCATTTTCTAGAGTATAATTTATTTCACAATTATCAGATAAGCCCATAATATTTATTGAATTTATATTGCTTTGATTGTTAAGTATGGAACCTGTAAATCCTAAGTTAAGAGGAGTATTAAGTTCTAAAGAAAAATCCTCTATGTCTTGATTAAGTATATGTAGAATTAATGAATCACAGTTATTTATTTGATTTATTTTTATATGTTCCCATCTTGTTCCATCAGCTTGGATCCAATTTGCATTAATTCGGATAAATTGATTTTCAATAAATTGATTAGTTGCTTGTATCCAGTAGGCACGTGATGGTTCATCTAAATTTACATTAATAGAATAAGGTGTCTGAGGTTCTTCTAAAAAACTTAAGCTGTATTGATCAAACCATTCACAAACATGATTTTCATCAAATACAGGATATCCATGACTCCCTGTAGGATTTGTATCAATCCACATACTATCATTATAGTCTAATAATAAATTATATAAATCCTCAGCATGAGTTCTGTGTGTTTCTGTTATCCCAAAATCTAAATATAAAGGAGTATGTTGTAGGTTGTAATGCATACTTTGAGTAGAGTCTGCAAAATAAACAGCGCTATTACGATGATACTCAAATGGGACTTCATCCCAGTTACCACCAAACCATTCTATCATTGAATTATTTCCATCCATTTCTATAGCTCTTCTTTCACAATCTAGTATTCCAGATCCAGATGCTGTTGCTGCAACCATAGGTTTTGTAGGATCCAAATGGTTATTTGCATAAATAGCTCCTGTTGCTCCACCCATAGATCCGCCAACCATGTAAATTTTATTTTTATTAATATTAAAATGATCCATCATCCATAAAATTTCTTGTTCAATCATATCTTGCATACCCTGATGATTATAGTTATTAGAGGATCCACCATAAGGACATAGCATTATCCAATTTCTACTATTTGCCTGCTCATCAAATTCTGTATAATAATTAGAATTTTCATTTCCTCCCCATTGATGAAATGCAATTAATAAAGGATGTTCTGTATCAGGGTTATAATACTCTGGAATTTGGTATGAAAATACATCAATAGTATCATTTGATACTATTAGATAGTCAGTATAGATAGTCTGAGTAAAACAGAAGGCTGAGAATATGAAATAAAGTATAACCATATACTTAATATAAGATATAATTAACTTTTTTCAAGTTGTTTAAGCTCATATATCATCCATATCGAGCTAATTATTGCAGCGCATATACATGATATAAGTATAGAAAACCAAGCATATTCAATAGGCATATTTTTTATTGCAATAAAGTACCACCCAAGAGAGCAGCTTATAATAATAACTCTTAAGCATGTTATAATAAACATTGGATAAGATTTTCCAAGGCCTTGTATTGTTCGGCTACAAATCATAGATAAAGTCACAAAAGGAATAGCAAATGAAAATATATTAAAATAACTTATTCCTATATTGATAACATTAATGTCATTAATAAATAAAGGTAGAATTTTATAAGATAAAAAATAAAAAAAGATTCCAAATAAAATTGAAATAATTAAAGTATATTTAATACAATGTGCTAAAATAGTATGAATTAAATCAAATCTTTTTGCACCATAGAACATCCCAACTAATGTAATCATACTTGTTGATATTGATATAATTGGAATAAAAAATAAGTGTTCTATTCTATGTACTGTTGCATATGCTGCTATTGCACTCTCAGGGTTTGTCGTTTTACTCAAAATAACATTATATATAAATAATCCAAATGACATAATTAGCATAGATAATGCTGAAGGAATACCTATTTTAAAAATTTGTAAAAGATAATTTTTATTAAAGTTGAACTTTGTAAAGTTTATAGTAAGATAATTTCTATTTTTGAAAACCATAATATATATAAACATTATAAATACTATAAATTGACTAAATACTGTTGCTGCTGCAGCTCCCCTAATTCCGTAGAAAGCAATTAAAGGAGGATCTAGTATGATATTTAAAATAGTACCAAACCCTAATACTTTCATTGGCAGCATTGTATCCCCTTCACCTGATAAAATTGATCTGAAAAATATTCCTAAAATCATAAAAGGGGTACCTATAATCATTGTAAAAAAATATTCTGATGCATAGCTTAATGATTCGTGCTTTGCACCCTGAGAAGATAAAATATATTCCCCAAAGAACACCCCGACTATTATAAATATAAAAGATAGAAAAATTCCAAGTATAATGGTGTGCATTGCAGTAGAATCAGCCTTTGTTTTATTTTCTTCTCCAATACTTTGAGCAATTACAGTAGTTGCACCTGAACCAAGCCCAAAAGTAATTCCCATAATTATAAATAAAGCGGGGAATACGACTCCTAGTCCAGTTAATGCTTGCCAGCCTACCCATTTACCAATAAACGCTGTATCTATTAACATATAAATTGCCTGTACACTCATTCCAAGCATCATTGGAATAGAAAGTTTCCATAGAGATTTTTCTGGATTATTAATAAAACTATCTAATTTATTATTAGTCAATTACTTAAGGAATTATTTTTAAACTTCGTTGAATAAACTTAGAATCTTCATAATTATTATTTAATGAAATATCATTTACAGTTAATAATGTAGAGTGATTTTTTTGAACATTTTTTACTTCTAATTTATTCATTATATAATAAGAGTCAATATTTTGAAAATCAAATTTTTTTGTTTTTAGTAATTGATTTTCTTTATCATAAGAATGTTCTTCAATTGCTAAAAATATACCTTTTTCAATTTCTAAAATTTTAGTGATATGTTTGCTATACTCGCTTTCCATTTCTTTTGGGATACTTTCAAGTTGGTACCATTTTTCAGATTCATTATATTCTAAAATTTTATAATTATAATCACTGATTGTACGATTTGTTAAATCTTCAAAACTTAAATCAGAACCCATGAATGAATCGCTTTTTTGACTAGATTTTATTCTTTTAAATCTTGAAAATCCAGGTAACCACATAGTCATAAAATCATCTTGGTCTTCATATTCTATTTTTAAAAAAGATATTCCTTTATCTTTTGCAGGTTTTAAAAACCAAATCATTTGTTTCTCGCTGTTATCTTTAGACATTGACATTAATTCTAAGGTTTTTGTTTTACCTTTTTTATTTGTTAATATCATAGTATTTATAGATTTTATATCTTTTGGTGTTTGTCTAGAATCTACAAGTTGAGCAAGCTCTAGTCCTTCAAGAGAAAGAGCATAATTTATCAATAGTAATGTAGTTATTATTTTCATATTTTACCTTTATTTAAGCTTTAATTTAAAAATTTCTAATATGGCAGCTAAAAAAGTTAATGCTCCAATAGATGTAGAAATCATTGCGAAAATCATTAACCCTCCAATCTGTGCTAGAGGAATTATTGTTGATAATAAAAGAGCTCCAAATGCCATATTAGACCATGCATCTAATATAATCGCATATCCAACATTATCAATTGTATCTTTTGATATATTATCTAAACCTTGTTCTCTTTTTATTTTCTGATATTCGGAAATATAATGAATAGTAAAATCAACTCCTACTCCAATGATAATTGAACTAAGAAGTGCTGTTAAATGAGTCAACTCAATTCCAAACCAACCCATTAAACCAAAATTTAAGAATACAGCACATACAAGAGGAATAATAGACATGATTCCATATCTCCATGATTTGAAAAATAATGTGGAAATTAATAAAATAACTGCAATGGATAATGCAATGCTCATTGCTGAAGATTTAATTACTAACCACATAAAATCAACAATAAAAATCATGATTCCTGTTAGTTCAACTGTTAGATTTTTGTTATGTTTATAAATATCTTGTTCAATGAAATTATTAATGTTTTTTACTAAACCTGGAACTTCTATTGTTGAAAATGTTTTCATTAAGGTAGTAATAATTCCTTGATCAGCATCATAATTGATTAGTGAGCTAACATCAGATTCATCATTCATTTCATATAAGAAAAAAAGATTGTTGATTTGTTGTATAGAATCAGGAATTGTATAGTAAGTATGATTATTATCCATAATAGTTTTATGAAGTTGTTTTACAACATCATTTATAGAAATTGTAGATGTTACGTTTTCCATAGTATCAAGATATGTATGTATTCTTTCTATAGATCGTAAATTTTGAGGTTCCTTTAAGCTTTCAGGTCCTGCATCGCTAGTAACCCTAAATAATATATTTACATTTCCCATAAGATTTTCATCTAAAAATTCTGCTGAATCTCTAATTATATTGCCTTTTTTGAACATCTTAGTATATTGAACTTCAACTGTAATCATAAATAGACCCATTATAGAAAGTATAGTCACAAGAATCCCTCCATATAGTACTTTTTTAGGGTTTTTTGTAACTATTTGCCCAAATTTATTCATGAGGTTTTCTATATAGCTAGGCTTAGAAATTGCTTTTGAATTTATATTCCAATTTAATAAAAGGATAAGAGCTGGAAGTAATGTATTAGATAAAAACCATGCCCACATAATACCAAAAGCAATTGTAAATCCATATCCTATCATTGATCCTACAGGAGAAAAAATCAACATCATAAATGCAGCTGATGTTGTAATTGATGTAAGGAAAATAGGAATAAATAGGCTGTCCATTGTATTTATAACAGCTGTTTTTGTATTTTTGGCTTTTCTTAATTCTTTAAAAAAGCGACTAACAACGTGCACTCCATCGGAGTTAGCTATTGTAAGTAATACTATTGGCATAGATGTATTCATCATGGTAAAATAAAAATTAGAAGAACCGGTAAGTCTATAAATCCATCCCATAAAGCCAAACATAGATGCTAAAGATGTTGATATAATAAATAAAATTAATATAACTGCTTTAATATCCCTTAGATTTATTAATAGTATGGCAGACATAAGTAGAAGACCAAATATTAAGAGAACTTTTACTTCTTCTTTAACCATTCCAGGAACTGCCCCTGTCACATAAGCTTGTCCTCCAAAATGTAGTTCATAATCTTCATTATAAGTTTCTGTTATATCATGAATATGATTAGAAAGGGCTACATAATCATCACTGCTTTCTGGAATAATAATAATATTTGCATAATCTTCTTTTTGACTTATAACTCTAGATTTTATCACTTTATTATCATTTAAATATGTAATGACATCATTAATTTGTTTTTGATTTAAAATTGGAAATTTTATGATATCATCTATAACAATAGAACTATCTTCAGGGTCTAAAGATATTTTATCTAAATTAGTTATTGAAATAACTTCATCTACGATTTTTAATTTTTCAAATTGATTGCTTATATTTGATATAGCATCTAAATCATTTTTATTTAATATATTTTTATTTTTATTTCCGATAGCAACATACATATATTCAGTTAATCCATAATCTTCTTGTATTTGATCAAATATTTGTCTTGATCCTATATCTTCAGGTAAAAGATTTGTCATATCATCATCCTGCTGAACATATGGAGCTCCGCTAGAAATGATGATTGTTAGGATTAGCGAACATACTATTGTAGAAATAGGGTAATTAGTATAAAGTTTAGTTAATATGTTTTTTATTTTTTCAAACATTACTTAAAGGAATATTTTGAGCTAGAATAGCATATAAAATTACGGTGCAGAGAAGATTTAACAAAGAAGATTAGTACTATAAATTATATGAAACATTTTATTAAATTTACCTTATAAATATTTAATTATATTGAAAGGTAAACATTTTATGGAAAATTCTTTTGAATCTTATATGGAAAAAGTAATTAGTAAAAACCCTAAACAGCCAGAGTTTCATCAAGCTGTTAAAGAGGTGTTAGAATCAATTTGGTCTTTTTTGGAGGATAATCCTCATTATATGCATGCAAATATTTTAGATCGTTTAGTAGAACCAGAAAGAGTTTTAATGTTTAGAGTCCCATGGAGAGATGATAAAGGTAAAATTCATGTTAATAGAGGTTATAGAGTAGAATTTAATTCAGCAATAGGCCCATATAAAGGAGGATTGCGCTTTCATCCATCTGTTAATCTTGGAATATTAAAATTTTTAGGTTTTGAACAAATTTTTAAAAATAGTTTAACAACCCTTCCTCTTGGTGGTGGAAAAGGAGGAGCAGATTTTGATCCAAAAGGAAAATCTGATAATGAAGTAATGAGTTTTTGTCAATCTTTTATGACTGAATTGCAAAGACATATTGGTCCTTATACAGATGTCCCTGCAGGAGATATTGGTGTTGGAGGGAGAGAAATTGGATATATGTTTGGTCAATATAAAAGACTTCGCAATGAATTTACAGGTGTGCTCACAGGTAAAGGGGTAAATTGGGGAGGTAGTTTAATTAGACCAGAAGCAACAGGCTATGGAGCTGTTTATTTTGCACAAGAGATGCTTAAAGAAAATGGAGATTCTCTTACTGATAAAATTGTTTGTATTTCAGGATCTGGAAATGTTGCTCAGTATGCATTAGAGAAAGTAAATGCATTGGGAGGAAAAGTTGTGTCCTTATCAGATTCATCTGGAACAATATATGATGCTAATGGTATAGATGATGAAAAATTAGATTTTGTTATAGATTTAAAAAATAATAAACGAGGAAGAATTAAAGAATATGCTGAAAAATATGGTGTTGAATATTTTGAAGGTAAAAGGCCATGGCATATTAAATGTGATATAGCCATACCAAGTGCTACACAAAATGAAATTAATTTAGATGATGCAAATAATTTAATTAAGAATGGCTGTAAATGTGTTGTTGAAGGTGCAAATATGCCTACTGAGCCATCTGCTGTTGAAGCTTTAATACAAAATAAAGTATTATTTGCTCCTGGTAAGGCGGCTAATGCCGGTGGTGTCGCTGTTTCAGGATTAGAAATGAGTCAGAATAGTATGTTCTCTTCTTGGTCTAGAGAAGAGGTTGATAATAAATTACAAAATATTATGAAAGATATACATACTCAATGTATAGAATACGGTAAAGAAGGTGATTATGTCAATTATATTAAAGGTGCAAATATTGCAGGGTTTATAAAAGTTGCAGATTCCATGTTAGATCAAGGAGTTGTTTGATTTTGATAATTATTAGATTATTCTTTATAATATTTTTATTAACTGTAGCTAATGCTAAAAGCTTACCATCATCTGGACTATCACAAATAAGATATTTAGATAGGCCAAGTCTTGATTATTCTTTTTCTCCTGATAATAGTCATTTTAAAATTCATTATGATTTAACAGGTGTTGATGCTGTAGAAGTAACAGATTTAGATGGTAATGGAACACCAGATTATATAGAACAAGTTATCATTGCTGCTAATACTTCTTATGATTTTATAAAGGGTTTAGGTTATGATGATTCATATATTTCTGATTGC
>Ga0163180_10002390_pt1 | contig 10499 bp, 12 predicted proteins | sample AtlANTMetagenome_2_FD_109647 | JGI IMG/M metagenome (GOLD analysis project Ga0163180, IMG submission 109647) | Marine eukaryotic phytoplankton communities from the Atlantic Ocean - Atlantic ANT 4 Metagenome | ecosystem: Environmental > Aquatic > Marine > Oceanic | place: North Atlantic Ocean...
ATGCGCCACCCCCCGAGGCTCCCAGCTGGATGACCGATCCCAGGAGTGAGGGACGAACCACACTGCAGATCGCCCGAGCCGTACAGGCATTTGCAGCACGAAACCCATCCATACAGGTCGTGCCGGCCTACCTCCCCGCAGACCTCTACGCGGCCGAGGCGCGCCAAGGCGACTCTCCGCTCACCCCCCACCTGCACGCCGTGGATATCCCCCCCTGGGAAGACACCCGGCTCCGAGATGCCACCTTAGAGGCGCTCACCGGCCTGCAGCCTCTCGATCTCACGGAGGCGCTTCAGGGCAAGGCGGAACACTTCCTCACCAATGACTACCACCTCTCTCCCTCCGGCCATGCTGCGGTCGCCGGCATGATCGTCGATCACATCACGCGAATCCAGGCGTCGCAAGAATGAGCGAAAAAGAGCGAGTCATCCCCTACTGGGCGCTGCCATTCATCATTGGCATCGGCGGCACAGTCGCCTTGATCCTGCTGGCAGAGCAGCTGCCTGCACTTCAGGTGATCTACACCGTCTTCTAAGGGTCAAAGCCGCGGCAATATGAACTTGTCGCAGGGTTGTCTCAAGACCGGCCAGGCGGTTGATTCCCGCTCGATTCGCCCCAGATTTCCTCCACGTCACAGCAAGGAGGACGTCATGCGCAGCTTCATGCTCATCTCTCTTATCGGCCTGAGTGCCGCCACATCTGCCTGCAACAACGAGGTGCCCCAAGACAAGGCCGAAGGAGAGGTCTCTGGGTCCGAGGAGTCCGTCGATCGCGAAGATGGGGAGGTCGACACCGGTGAGGCTAGCGACACCGGAGATGCAGACCAGGATGACACCGATGTAGAGGAAGAGTCGGAGGCGGACGAGTCCGAAGAGACGGACGAGACGGACGAGACGGATGAGACGGATGAGACCGAAGAGACCGAAGAGACGGACGAGACCGAAGAGGCGGACGAGACGGATGGCCCTCAAGATCCGGAGACCGAGGAAGACGACCTCGAGCCCGACCTCACTGACGAAGACGGCGATGGCTACATCGACCCCTACGACTGCGACGACACCGACGATGAAGTCCATCCCGCCGCCGAGGAGTTCTGCGGAGATGGACTCGACTCAAACTGCGACGGATCGGACGACGATGATGGCGACTGTACCAGCCTGACACCCTCCGAGGTCTTGGGGATGATCGAGTGCTCCGGCACACCGGCAGAGGCACGCGTGACCGGAGAGTTCATCGACATCACATACAACGAGCATGGGCTGTGGGATACCCGCTCCAGCTCGTCATCCAGAGGGTTCCGCTTTAGCGATGGAGCCGCCGACTGGACCCACCTACACGAGGTCTACACCGAGCCACAGAACATGCACCTGCAGTTCAGCCTCTCCGAGCGCTTCAGCGAATATAGCAGCCACTCCTACTCCACGACCTGGGAGCCAGAGGGCGGGGACTTCCAGCCAGACTGCATGGAGATCGTGGAGATCGGAAACGTGATCGGCATCCAGCATGAGTACCCGATGGATGATGGAATTGTGGTCACTAAGACAGAGCTGTGGGACCGAGACGCCGGCGCCATGCTCGTCCACATCAAGGTCGCACCCGGTGCAGGAGCAACAATCAGCAACCTGAAGCTCGCACACTTCACCAAGACGGAGCTCGACAGCAGCTACACCGTCGATGGCACCAGCACCTCCGATGACCGCTGGACGGGGGCCATCGGGAACAGCAGTGGCTGGACCTTTGGCTACGGGGTGTGCGACTCCGACACAGAAACGGTGGGCGCCACATATCGTTGGCACACCAGCGCCGATCCCGAGCTGTGCTTGCCCGGCTCTGGCTACGACAGCGGCCGCGTATTTGCCTGGTCGCATTCCCGGAGCGGAACCTTCTCGATGATGGGCTCCAAGTCGATGGCCATGGTCATCTCGGTGGGCACCACCAGCGCTGAGGCGAAGGCCGAGTACCAAGACTGGAGCGAGGACCTCTGCGGCAGCCTCTACGAAGATGGCTCACCCGCAGACCTCGACACCTGCGACTAGTCCTCGGGAAAGGGCGGGGGGATCGGCCCAGGGTGGGCCGCCCCCAGCTCAAACATCACAAAATAGGCGACGGCCATCGTGAAGCCCTCGATGTTTCCAAGAACGGAGATGTCATCGGTCTCGATGGCCTCGTCCAATTGGGAGATCACCCACTCCGCGTAGGTCCGCTCGCTGACACTGAGCACATCGCTGGTGAGGAGACCGACCACCAAGGCCTTCACATCCGCCGCAGCCGCGCCCGCGAGCTCCGGACTGGACTCAAAGCTGTACTCAGTGGTGTCTTCCCCAGCGATTGTGATGGCCTGAGCCAAGAAGCGCACATCATCCCGAAGAATCCGGTAGTCGATGGTCTCCGCTGTGTCGTCAACCGTGTGGTAGAAGCTCATCCCCGGGTTCACAAACCAAAAGCCCGGAATCGGCGGATCGAGCTCATACAGCTTGTCCTGATCGCTGGCAAAAACGGGGATCAGATCGCGGTTGATGAAGAAGGTGGGCTGAGGGTTGAAGACGGAGGCCTCTCGCCACAGCGCATCCAGCTCCGGACTGCGCTCGGTACCGATCAGAATGGTGGGCCAGAAGTCGGGGAGGTTGGGTCGCCCCACCGGATCTACGCTGAGGCCAAACCGGATCTGCTCTCTGGGAATGGTTGGGTCCGCCAGCCAGGCGGCCGCCCCATCCAAGCCCGATTCCTCTTCATCGGTAATGAGGAAGACAACCGATCGGGCGGGTCGATGCACACTGAGCACCCGAGCAAGCTCCAGAGCCGCCGCCACCCCTGTGGCATTGTCGAAGGCTCCGTTGTAGATCTCCCCCTCAAGGGTCACGCCGAGGTGATCGTAATGGGCCATCACCAGGATGTACTCATCCGCGCGCTCCGGATCGCTACCCGGCAGCAGACCCACCAAGTCATAGGCCACCTCGGGACTGCTCACCGAGATTCCCCCATCCGCATCCAGCTGGTACCAGCCCTCCGGCGGACTTGCCGCATAGGGATAGACAAAGTCGCCCTCAAGCCCCACCGGCTCCAGGCCAATGTCCTCCATATCGGAGACGATCCACGCCATCGCTGCCGCATGTCCTGGAGAGCCTGTGATCCGCCCCCCCAAGGCATCATCTGCCAAGAATTCAACCGCCGCCCGCATCCGCTCCGCAGAGATCTCAGAGAGGTCCTCATCGGAGAGCGGCGGAACGGGAGGGGCCTGTGCTGCCGTGTCGGGCTCACCCTTTGAGCCGCTGCACGATGCAAGAATCACCGATAGCCACAAGGTCTTCATCTCAACCTCCGGCAACAAGCCTACCCCAATGCATCCCTGGGTCGCGCTCCAGGCCTCAACGCAGCCACTGGCCCGACCCACACCAAGAACGCCGTACTTAAACACACCCCAATTAGAAACACACCACCATACCCCCAGTGCTCAGCACCCAACCCAGAGAGCCATGAGGCAGGAGCTTTGCCCCATACCTCCACACTGGCCAAGAGCGTAAAGTGCGTGGCACCAATGCGGCGGTCGACCCAGCCCATCATGCAGGCAAACATCACCGTGGTCAGTGCGCCCCCAAATAGGTTCTCAGCAAGGCCAACCCCGATCACCGTCTCGGCACTCAGCAGCTCCGGCGCAAACGCAAGCCCACACTGCGCAATCTCCGGCAACAGCCGAAGTGCAGCGGTCAGCTGAAGCGCTCGAAGACGAGGCCATCGAAATGCCATCGCTCCACCCGCGGCAGAGCCCAGGAGCGAAGCCCCCATGCCCCAGGTGCCCAGCCACAGACCGAGCTCCGAGGCGGTGAAGCCAGCGTCGAGCAGGAAGGGCTTGAACATGGCATCGATCATGCTCTCCCCAACCTTGTAGGTCGCCACGGCACCAAGCACCCAGGCAGATCCTGGCCGCATCAATGCCAGGCGAAGGGTTCGAAGCACGCTTGCGATGCTCTGCACACCTTCTTGGGATGCGTGGGAGCCCGGCACCTCGCGCACAAAGACCACCCCGATGAGCACCAGCGCCACCAGCGCCGCCATGGCGATAAATGCGCCGCTCCAGCCAATGGCAGCGGTAGCCCACACCAGGATCCCGCCCGCCAGGAGCATCCCCACCTTGTAGCCAATGACCTGCGCAGCGTTTCCAGGCCCAAGCTCCGCAGGGCTCAAGAGGTCGACAGCCCAGCCATCCACTGCGATGTCTTGCGTCGCAGCCAGGAGATTGAGGACGAAGATCAACCCCAGCAGTGTGCGCAGCTGCTCGGAGGGGTCCACGGCAGCAGCACAGCCAAAGCACACCACCATCAGGGCCTGCAGCGGGACGATCCAGGACTTTCGCCGCCCAAACCGATGAGAGCCCCATCGGTCCACGAGGGGTGCCCAGAGGAATTTGAGCGCCCATGGCAGCGCGAGTGCACCGGCCAAGCCGATGGTGGTCAGAGAGACGCCTCGCTCTCGGAGCATGTAGGGCAGCGCTCCGACCTGAAAGCCAAAAGGCAGCCCTTGAACCAGGTACAGACTCCCCAGGAGGATAAGCCGCCGAGCACTCCGCCCACCGCCGATCACCCCACCTTCCTTGGCCGATACACCAGACAAGCTCCCCTCCAAGTGAATCCTACGCTACCGTGAGGGCATTGTTGGAGAAGAACCTTGCCCCGTCCTTGGCCCATCTTGCTGCTGCTTGGCGCACTGAGCGGTCCCGCATGGAGTCATGGCTACGATGGCGACGGCGATAGCTGGATCGATGATGTCGACTGCGACGACGATGATCCAACGCTGTACCCAGGCGCCGAGGACACCCCCTACGACGGCATTGACTCCGACTGCCAGCAAGACGACGACTTCGACCTGGACGAAGACGGCTACGTGGCCACCAAGCATGTCGGGCTTGCGACCTACCCCGACTGGCGGAATGAGCTGGGCGAGCTGCCCGGAGGGGACTGCAACGACCGCAACCCCGACATCAATCCGGGCGTAGTGGACATCTTCGGCAACGGGATCGATGAAGACTGCGATGGCATGGACGACGGTGTCCGAGGATGCGCCAAAGGCGCTTGGGTTCTGCTCATCCTGCCCGCATGGGGGCTGCGCAAGCGCGCCTGAAACCCAGCTGTACTTATCCACAACCCAGGGTACTCCACAGGCCCCTGTGGAGTACCCTGTGGATCACCAAATCCAGCCCAAGGCGGACGGCCATATACCTGTTTTTACTTGCACTTTATCGATGTAAAAAATTTTTATCCAAGGTGTTTGCATTTGGTTTTCGTACGCAATACTCTTCGCTACGATAGAGGCGCAGAGAGGCATGAGCAGCAAGGCACAGACGGCGTTGAGGATCGAAGTGCAGATGTTGAAGCGGGCTGAGTTGCTCGTGCCTCAGCTGTCCAAGGACCCGCTCATGCGGGCGATTGGGCAGGTGTCTCGGTCATCGGTGCTCCGTGTCGCACTCTCCAAAGGCCTCGCGGCCCTGGAGCGTGAACACGGCAGCACTTCCCTCCCTGTCCCAACCACCGCTGCGTCCTTGGATGACGAGGGCGCAGTGGTGGTCTTCTCCGACGACTGGTCGGAGCTGAGAAAGGCCAGGACTCCCTCCCCGACTCCCTCCCAATCTCCTCCCCATGCTGCTGGTCAGCGAATCCAGGTCCTGCGCTCGCAGGGACTGAGCCTGCGTCAAATAGCCGCCATCCTCACCAAAGAGGGCATCCCCACCCGCAGAGGTGGCGCCTGGTACGCATCCACCGTTCGAGCCGTCCTACGACGAATGGACGACTGACGGCCCGCCGTCGGCACCCACCGACGAGAATCAGACAGCAGCCGGGTGCAACCCTCCCATCCCTGAGGGTTGCACCCGGCACGAGTCGTGCTCCTTGAGTGTGCTGAACCCACACGCACAGGAGGTGCACATGAAAGGGATCAACTACGTCTGCTTGTCCGGATACCTCGGATCCGACCCCGAGCTTCGCCACACAGCCACAGGAAAGGCGGTCACCGAGCTCCGCCTCGCGACTCCACGGAGGATTCGCCACAATGGCGAGGCCGTCGAGGAGACGGAGTGGAACACCATCACTCTGTGGGAGCAGCGAGCAGAGTACGCCGCCAGCCACCTCCGGCGAGGCGATCCGGTCGTCATCCAAGGGCGGCTTCGAACCGAGCGGTGGACGACCTCAAATGGGGAGGAGCGCAAGACCAAGGTGATCGTGGCCCACGATGTCACCGCACTTCCAAGCCGCAGGAGCATTCGTGACGCAGCGCCACTGGCGGATCAAGCGGAAGCGTCCTGACTTGGTTTACGATTCTGTACTCTCCATGCCCACACAGCGAGAATGGCCAGGATTGGCGCAGCGAGGACGGTGTCTTCGCTGCCAATCCACGCCAGCTCGAAGTGCCAGTGACTGAATGGAAAGGCCAGCAGGTAGCCCACCCCGAAGTGGTGCTGGAGCAGGTCCAGCGCCAAGTGCAGACTCATACCGCCCACGATGTTCAAGAACACACTGCGGCGCTCCTCCGCCTGAAAGAGCAGGGTGAGGCCATAGGCGGCAATCAACATGCCCAGAGGCTGATGAAGCGGATCCCAGCCGTATGTCATCACATCCGGCAGGGTCACAAGGTTGCGATGCACCCAACCAAGCGCAATGGCGGGCGCACGACTGAGCAGGTCGGGAGCAAGCGTGCCCGCGACAAACACAGGTGCCATACTCCAGCGGGTGCCGGCCTTGGCCAAGACGGCCACAGATGCATGGGAGATGAGATCAGCCACGAAGCACGAGCCTCCCCTCTCTCCACCCAAAGAATCGAGGCAGAAAGAACACCGCAAGCAGGAGGCCCAGCGTACTCAGAGCCTCCTTCACAGGGCGAAGCCAGTGCCGGTGAAGCTCCGTGGCCACCACAACCTGATCTCGGGCCCTAAAATTGCCCACAACGCTGACGGTGTCTCCCGCCTCCAGGCCTTCGGCATCGCCCTGCACGGCGACATTTCGGATGGTTCGCGAGACATAGAAGCGCTGAGGCCCCTCCACCTTCGTCACCTCCCACAAGGGAAAGTGCAGGAGCATGCCATCGTGCTCGTCAGGAGAAGCCAACGCTGCGCGAAAACCGGCAGGCCTGTGGGCCGCATAGTCGGTGTACAGCCAAGCCAATCCGGCCAGGCTGATGAGCACAAGGAGGAGCTTCGCCCCTCGCCATTGATCGCTGAACATGTGCTGGTGGTAGCCGCCATGCGCGCATTCCGCTACGGTTGCCCCACAATACGGTCGCTTCCAAAGGAGAAAATCGTGAGCAATGGCTTCACAGTCTGGTGCACAGGACTCCCCTCTTCGGGCAAGTCTGCCTTGGCGGATGGACTGGTTGCACAGCTACAGAGCCGCGGCCTGATGGTGGAGCTCATCAACTCCGGACGCATGCGCCGCACCCCACTGGGTGCCAGCCTGGGCTTCTCCAAGGACGATCGAGACACCAATGTGCGCAGGCATGCACTCGCTGCGCACCTCCTGGCCAGAAATGGCGTGATTGCCGTTGTCTCAGCGGTCAGCCCATACCGCAACACACGCACGCAGATCCGGGCTGAGCTTGGCGACTTTGTCGAGGTGTACGCCTCGACCCCAGCGGAGACCTGCATCGAGCGAGACACCGATGGCAACTGGGCCAAGGCCTTGGATGGTCAGATCCGCGGGTTCACGGGCGTAGACGATCCGTACGAGGCACCCGAAGCACCCGAAGTCGAGGTCGACCTCTCCCAGGTCTCAGCCGAGGCGGGCGTGCGGCGGGTTCTGGCAGTTCTGGAGCGACTGGGACGCATCGCGCCCCTGCAGGCCGCATCCGAGGATGACCAGCTGCTCGATCCCAGCCTCTGAGCACCGGCGACAAAGCGCAGGCCTTCAACCGGCTCTCCGCTTAGCGGCAGCCCTTGATGTGCACCCCTGTGTGCTCGGTGAGCTCGCCCACCACATGCGCCGCGAGAGCCCCATGTGCCCGGAGCGCATCCTGGAGGGACTGCACCTTGTCTGGCGCCACCGCCAGCAGCAGCCCGCCTGAGGTCTGAGGATCGGCGACCAGCTTTCGGTCGATCTCGCTCAGGGAGTCATCCCAGACCACGCCTGCACCAAAGTGATCGAGGTTTCTACCGATGGCGCCCGGAGCGATGCCGGCAGCCAGCATGTCTCGCGCACCCGGGATCTCCGGGAGGGCGTCGACCCAGATTGTGAGCCCCAGCCCCGCACCACTTGCCATCTCGCGCGCATGGCCAAGCAGCGCAAAGCCTGTGACATCTGTGGCCGCACGGACGCCGACCTCTCTGGCCGCAGCGGCCGCGGAGGCATTGAGGGTGGTCATCACATCGATGGTGGCACGCTCCTGTGCCTCAGTGAGCGCACCACGCTTGATGGCTGTCGTGAGCGTGCCTGTACCCAGCGGCTTGGTGAGGACGAGCTGGTCCCCTGCCCTGCCCGAGCTGTTTCTCCAGAGCTTGTCGGGATGAACACGCCCGGTGACGCACAGGCCAAATTTGGGCTCGGTGTCATCGATGCTGTGCCCGCCCACGATCTGGATACCTGCCTTCTGACAGACCTCTCCGCCACCGGCCATGATGGCCGCCCCCACCTCTGGCGGAAGCTTCTTGATGGGAAGCCCGAGTACCGCCAGCGCACAGACTGGCTCACCGCCCATGGCGTAGACATCTGAGAGCGCGTTGGCGGCCGCGATGCGACCAAAGTCAGTGGGATCATCCACAACGGGCATGAAGAAGTCGACGGTCTGAATGACGGCGACCTCATCGGTCAGGCGCACGACTGCGCCGTCGTCGCCCGTCTCCAAGCCAACCAGAAGCGACGGATCCGCCCAACGAGGAAGCGCCTTTACGATGTGCTGCAGGTCCGCCGGACCCAGCTTGCAGCCTCAACCACCGCCGTGGCTAAACTGCGTCAGTCGCACGTCCATCCAGGTACCTCCTTGTGGCCCACCACTGCGGCCTGCCTACGCCCATCCCGTATCCGGTTGGCGGACACAGGGCGCACGCGAAGTACACGCCCAGCCTTGCCCCCGCCCATCGGCTTGTTAGTTGGGGTCTCCCGCAAGGGAATCGGGCGATTAACTCAGTGGGAGAGTGCTACCTTCACACGGTAGAAGTCACTGGTTCAAATCCAGTATCGCCCACCACCTTCCAAGCCCTCACCAACCAGTGGTGGGGGCTTTGTCGTTCATGAGTTCTTGCCGTAGACTCAGGCACCGCCCAGGGGACACCATCATGGCTGGCGAATTCAGCTTTCAGGAATTGATCTCGCGCCGTGCCCGTGATGCCGGACTCGCTCTCAATCTGAACAAGGCTCGCCTGCTGCGACACGACACCGTTGGGCGAAAAATCTGGAACATTGATCGCGCAGGGTTTGCGCACTGGGTGAGCTTTCAGCGTCCCGGCTCGCAGAGTCCTTACAACGCCTGTGAAATCGCCTTTCAATTTGTTCCTGCGCCCCTACCGGCAGGGCGCGCTGGGGCACTTTTCGTTGCGGCCCATCAGGTGATGGACCGGTGGGTGTACGAGGGCCTAAACGGCAAGCGACAGCCGCTCTGCTTCCTACCCGGATTCTCTGAGCAACATGAGAGCTTTCTGCCTGGATACGAGGCCATCGACCTGGCTCCACTAGAGGCTTTTGAGGAGTTTTCTGAGCGCATCCTGATTGAGTGGTCCACCAGTCCCCACGGGACCCGTGCCTGGTCACAGTGGTGGAAGAAGGAAAAGCCGATTGTCGAAATGAGGGTGGCACCAATGGAAGCCCCCTTCCCAGGCCTGCAGAACTTCCAGTGCCCCATCAATGAGCTGGAGTTGATCCCATCATCTTGGAGGGAAGTCCTCTCCGCGGTTTCAGGCATCTACCTTCTGGTGTGCCAGGGCACTGGCCAGCAGTACGTGGGCTCGGCACAGGGCGACAATGGGCTGTATGGCCGGTGGCTAAACTACGCACACACCGGACACGGCGGAAATGCTCTGCTTAAGGCACGAAAGAAACACGATTATGTGGTCACCGTTCTCGAAGTGTGTTCGAGCACAATGACAACCAGCGAGATCATTCACCGAGAGCAACGCTGGAAAGACAAGCTGGGGAGCCGCGCCTTTGGGCTGAACGCGAATTGACCACCATCCAGATACCCGCCCCCGCGTCCCCTCCAGCACCTCAAACCAAACGGACGAAATCCGATGCCGGACGATTTTGAAGCAAACCGCACCACGACACGGCGAGGGTGGAGTTGGGAAACCGTTGAGGGTTCTCGTACGAGCTATGTCGAGGCCCAAGGCCCCAACATCCTGGTGGGCGCCCATTCCGGCTCAGGCCACACGGACAGTGCGGGCACGTGCTCGCGGGAAGAGTTCTTGAACGGCCGATTCCACAGCACAGTCCGAAGTGACCATGGGGAGGCCGTCCTGCAAGAAATTATCACAGCACTGAAGGGGTAAGGCTCGCTTGGCCTCTCAACCCATCCACCCGCTGCAACCACGG
>Ga0163180_10002391_pt1 | contig 10499 bp, 11 predicted proteins | sample AtlANTMetagenome_2_FD_109647 | JGI IMG/M metagenome (GOLD analysis project Ga0163180, IMG submission 109647) | Marine eukaryotic phytoplankton communities from the Atlantic Ocean - Atlantic ANT 4 Metagenome | ecosystem: Environmental > Aquatic > Marine > Oceanic | place: North Atlantic Ocean...
CGGGGGAAGTCCCGGGGTGGCGGGGCAGGTGGCGAGGGGAATTCCCCGTCCTACACGGGAACCAAAGCGCTGGAACAGTAGCCTGAGTGGGTACTAGCCTTGTCGCCGCATTGCTAGCCCGGGGGCCACTCCAGCGGGCGACCGGCGAGGAGGTGGAGGTGAAGGTGAGGAACTGCTTCTCCACCGTCCCTGCCATTGTTGATCACGACCCGGAAGCCGTCTTCGCTCAATCCTTCCTGTTCAGCGATGACACGGATACGGGTGAGGAGGTGGCCGAGGAGATCCTGGTCGGCAGGGTCAGCCTCGCCGATCCGGACGATCAGCTTTTTCGGAACGAGGAGCAGGTGAACCGGGGCCTGCGGGGCGATGTCCCGGAAGCAGAGGCACAGGTCGTCATCGTAGATGATATCGCCCGGGATTTCCCGGTCAGCGATCTTCTGGAAGATGGTTTTCTCAGCCACGGGGCAGGTGCGTTTTGAACGATATCAACAAGGGGCGCAGGAGTGGTCTGCCGGATCCGATGTTCCTCACCTGTTCCGATTCCGGCCTTGGGTCTCAGAGGTCGATGGTCAGATGAATCTTACGATTCTCAGGGGCAGGTTGCTGGGCGATGTTCTGGAGGAAGGCCAGAATCTCCTGGTGGATCCGGTTGCAGTCGGGGGTCCACTGGACGGCCCCGCGGAGGATGCGGGCACTTTCACGGAGTTCCGTGAAATGGAACTCCTCGGCCCCGCGGGCGTGCAGGTCATCGATCTCCTCCTGTAATTTCCGGTAGAAGACGAGTTCGAAACCGTTCCCTGCCTCCCGGGCGGCCCGGGCGATTGAGAGGGTAATGGGAGGAGCAAGTGGTTTCAGGTTATTTGCGATGGCATCGCATCCGATTCGCAGCAGCATGCGCTTCATGCGTTCAAAGAGGTCCTCAAGGGGAAGCACGCGCCATGGACACTTGTGCTCAAGGTAATGGAGGATGCCATCCCGGATGTCATCGATAAAGGGAAAGTCGGACCGGTCGCAGGACTTGGCCGCGCGCTTGAGGGCAACATCGATCCAGTCGGTATCGTAGCTGGCCACCTGGTGGCGGCCAACCTGGAGAACTGGTAGTTTTCCGACGAGACAGATCATGATGAACTCATTCCTTGAAGAGTCGCCGCTGCATGTGGTCGCGGGCAGCCCGGTTTTCGAGAGATTGAATTTCGCTGATGAACTCCCCCACGTTGTCGAACTGGCGGTAGACCGAGACATAGCGCACGTAGGCGACGGGATCGATCTGGTGAAGCTTGTCCATAACCTCGGTTCCGATGATATGAGAGGGAACCTCGGAGACATGATCCTTGTGGAGATCGGCGAGGATTTCCTCCACGGCCCGGTCGAGCCGGTCCATGGACACGGGGCGTTTCTCGCAGGCCTTGACCAGACCCCGGAACAGCTTCTCCCGGTTGATGGCTTCCCGGCTTCCGTCCTTCTTGACCACTCGCAGCTCCGTCCTCTCGATCTGCTCGTAGGTGGTGTACCGGTAGGAGCAGTCGAGACATTCGCGACGTCGCCGGATCGTGGTCCCGTCTTTCGACATCCGGGAATCCACGACTTTGTCTTTGTGAGAACCGCACTGAATACACCTCATTGACTGCTCAGTGGGAGGAAAGGCTACCCAAGATGTAGTAGGGACAAAGAAAAAAAGGCACTCTATTTCGTGATAACCTGTAATTTATACCGGAAGCCGCAAAATTATTAAAATTGAGAGCAATCCGGGAGAGAACGGCCGGAGAGGTCAAAAAAGGACGGGAAAATTGCTGACAGTGCTCAAGAAAGACGGGTGGGAAGGAAGCGGACATAATCCGGAAAACCAAACGGTCCTGCCAACTGAGGTCGGAGCTTGTTCCCCAGCGCCGGAAGCGGTAGAGGAAATACCACTGATCATGAAAACTACTATCGTATGCGCAATTGCTATCGCCCTGAGTCCCCTGGCCTCCGCGGAGCACAATATCCTGACGGCGGCCGAGAAGAAGGATGGCTGGAAACTGCTCTTTGATGGGAAGTCCCCCGCTGGATGGCACAGCTGGAAAACAAAGAAGGCGCTCGAAGCAGGGGCGTGGGTGGCAGAGGACGGCGCCCTGACTCTCAAAAAGAAGGGTGCGGGTGATATCTACACGTCAGAGGCTTATGAAAATTTCGAAATGAGCCTGGAGTGGAAGACCAAGGGCAATAGCGGGATCCTGATTCGCGTGAATCCCGAGGCTGGCGGCCCTATCTACAAGGTGGCTCCCGAAATGCAGATCGAGCGTTCCAAGGGGAAGCGGAGCACGGACGCCGGGGGCCTCTATGCCCTCTATCCGATTGCAGTCGAGGGCGATAAGAAGATTCAGCCGGATGGCTGGAATACGGTGAAGATCCGCCTGGTGGATGGAAAGGGAACTCACTGGTTCAATGGGCAGAAGGTGGCCGAATACGAGATTGGCAGCGAAGACTGGAACAAGAAGGTGGCGGGCAGCAAATTTGCCACCTGGAAAGGATTCGCAGAGACCAAGAAGGGTCATCTCGGACTGCAGGATCACGGGGCGGAGGTGTCTTTCCGGAACGTAAAGATCAAGGTCATCAAGTAATCGCTTCCGGTGGGAAGCGGTTGATTCCGGTTCATTTCGCGCACTCTCCTGCCCGGATACGGGAGAGTGCAGGCTGTCGTGCCATCGTCAGGGAAGGGCGGTGCTTGACAGGATTCCATTCCGTCGTGAAGGCTGCACCTGATGTCTGAATATCAAGCAGAGGTCGTATTCCGGCCCGGTAGCGATGCCCTGGCTTATCTGCCCGAGGGGCCATGTGCGTATGGCCCCGGGCAGGTGTCGTGGGTGGCCATCCAGCATGGGGGGGATGCGGAAGAGGGATCCGTGAATATTCTTGAGCTGGCAAGCGGAGAGAACCGTTGCCATACCCTGCCGGGCCGTCCCGGGTTCGCCTTTCCGACGGATAACCCCTCGGTATTTCTGACCGGGTTTGAACGAAAGGTGGGTTTTTTCGACGTGGAGGCTGCCGACTGGGTGGGAACGTTCGGAGAAGTGGAAGGAGAAGAGGAGGGGACCATCATTAACGACGGGGTAATCTGTGGGAATGGGGTGCTATTCGGCACCAAGGATGTGGCCTTTGCCGACCCCAAGGCCGGGCTGTATCTGTGGCTTCCAGGGATGAAGACCCCTGTGCATCTGAGGGGAGGGCAGACCTGTTCGAACGGGAAGGTAATCATCACGCGTGCCGGAGAAACCTGTCTCCTGGATATTGATACCCCCACGAAGATGGTGGTGGAGTATCCCCTCGACCTTGAGAACCAGCGACTGGGAGAACCGCGGACGGTAGTGGACCTGCAGGAGGTCAATGCCTATCCCGACGGAATGGTGATCACTCCTGATGGGCAGAGCGTGATCATCGCGATGTATAATCCGAATGACGTGGAGGCTGGGGAGGCTCGTCAGCACAGCTTGGCTAACGGGGAACTGGAGGCAGCCTGGAAAACGGCGGGGTCTCCCCGGGTGACGTGCCCGCTGCTGATGGAGGTATCGGGAAAAGTGGTTCTCCTGCTTACCACAGCGGTAGAGCACATGACCGCGGAAGAGCAGGCCCGGCATCCGAATGCCGGATGCCTTTTCGAGGGAGCTACTTCCATCGAAGGACTCGCCGCACCCATCCAGGTGGAACTCCCGCGGTAGAAAGCCTGTCGGAGGAAAATGTTACCCTTTCTGCAGGGTTGCCAGCAACCCTGCGAGAAATCTGAGCATTTCGGCAAGAGCCTCGCGGTAGGAGGAGTCGCCAAGCAGGGTGAGGGTTTCTCCGGCTTCGTGAAGAAGGGTTGATGCGTGATCGAGGGACCTGGCAATTGCTCCCTGGTATTCGGCGATTCCGGCAAGGACGGTGAGGTCCAGTTTCTCCTGCTGGATGATTCTCTTCTGCAGGATATCTCGCTGGTTGTCCCCGGCTTCCTCTAGAAGATAGAGCATGGGAAGGGTCAGTTTGCCCTTTTCGAGGTCGGTCCGGAGCGTCTTTCCGAACTGCTCTTCACTTCCGACGAGGTCAAGGCAGTCATCGTAGATCTGGTAAGCTGTTCCCAGTTTCATGCCGAAATCCCTCATGGCGTCACGGACTTCCGTGGACACGCCGGAGAGGTAGGCGGCCAGGTCCGTGGCAGCCGCAAAGAGGGCGCCAGTTTTCATCCCTATGATTTCGAAGTAGTCCTGCCTCGTAAGAGTAAGATCGAAGCGCCGCTGGGTTTGGAGAATTTCCCCCTGGCAGACATCGCGTGAGGCACTCGCAATGGCGCGGGAGAGGACGAGGTCGTCGAACTCGGTTGAAAGCATCAGGGCGTGGGAGAAGAGGGCATCACCCAGGAGGACGGCCAGGCCATCACCCCACTTGGAGTTGGCAGTGAGAACCTTGCGGCGGGTGCTGGCCCCATCGATGATGTCATCATGCACGAGGGTAGCCATGTGAATGAGTTCCAGAATGGTTCCGAGCTTGATATGATCAGAGGTGATCTGCCCGGTGGCTCCACCGACGAGGATGCTGAGAGTCGGGCGGATTCGTTTGCCGGCCGTGTCGCAGATGTAGGAGATATAGGGTTCCACCCCCGGATCAAAATGGCGGACCTGCTGGCGCAGGGAATTTTCCACTTTTTCCAGTTCCTGCTCCACCAGGCTAAAGGGGAGGGGCTTGGCGCCGCGCGGATCAATTTTGAACTTTTTGGCCATGTTTTCTTGGTGCGGGGAAGCTTCTGAAACATTTCACAAGGTGCGCCAAGGCGCAAAGAGATTTTCTGTATTTTCGGAAAATTCTGAAAGTTCTTTATGGTTGCCTGTTCAGATGGGCTGTCGTTGGATTTCTCTCATCATGAAATCTTTCAGATTCACCCCAATATTGGTGTCGCTTGCAGCGGCGGGAATGGCTTCCGGAATCGAAGTTGGAGAGAAGCCAAAGACTCCGGAACTTCCGGGCGTGCCTTATGTCGTGCACGACGGCACCCGGCCTCAGCCGGTCAAGGTGAAGAGTGCGGGGGCGGTTTCGGTCAAGCCGCCAGGGGACGCCCTTGTGCTGATTGGGGAGAAGAGCTCCGATACGTGGAACGGTAATAACTGGCCCATTGCTGACGGGGTAATGACGGTAACGCGGGGAGGGGGAGTGAGCTCCAAGGCGGCTTTCGGCGATTGTCAGTTGCACCTTGAGTACAGGGTGCCTGCCGGACGTAAGATCAAGGGGCAGGCCGGAGGAAACAGCGGAGTGTTCCTGATGGGCCTTTATGAGGTGCAGGTTGGGGAGAGTCACACGAACCAGACCTATCCCGATGGCCAGACGGCGGCCCTTTACGGGCAGTCCCCTCCGCGGGTCAATCCCTCCACTCCTCAGGGAGAATGGCAGAGCTTTGACATTATTTTTGAAGCTCCTGATTACGAGGAGGGCAAGGTGGTGGCTCCTGCGGTTATCACTGTAATCCACAATGGCGTGCTGGTGCATCACCGCAAGGCCCTCCTGGGGCCAACCCGGCATAAGGCTCTGGCCACATATCCAGCCAAGCACCCTGAGAAAGCGCCGATCAGCCTGCAGGATCATGGTGATCCGATTCAATATCGCAATATCTGGATTCGGGAGCTGGGAGCGTATGATGCCGCGGCCAAGAAGTAGAAGCAGTGCTTTCCCGGATATTTCTCGAAGAAACTGAACAAGTTGAACCTGGCGAGGCGTTCTGTCTAATGTCGGGCGCAGAGTCCCTTTGCTCTGCAGCGCTACAATTATTCCACCTAAATGTAATTGCCCACTTCAGGGTATCAGCTAACTATCGAACGATGCAAATCAAACGCACCCAAACTCAGATAATCGCTTTTCTGGGAATTCTAGGAGGTCTCGCAGTCAGCGGCTACGGAGATAATGACAATGATTTCACGGTCGCCACGGGGGTCGGAGGAGCTAAGGAGGTTGCTCTCAAGGTTGTTCCCGGGGACCCAGCTCCTGCGCCTGTGGGAGATCTTGGGGCGGTGGCAAGGGCAGCTGGTTTTGCCAGGTTCATGCCCGATACCACTCATGCCTACATGGGCATATACGATGGGAAGGGTTTTGTTGATGAAGTCCGCAAGTCGGCACTCCTGAAACTGGCGGAGGAACAGATCGAGGACAACCTGGGTAATCTTGGTGGGGGAGTTCCCGACCTCGACCTGGAAAACCTCGATGAGAATCCCCAGGTCCAGATGGTTTCTGCCCTTCTGGGGGAGGAGATCTTTGCTGGTGTGGGTGCCGGGGCTCCCGGACAGGTGGCTAACCTGGTGGCTTTCAATGAATCCTACAGCCGCCAGTCAATCAAGATGGCGATCAAGACTGTTGAGGCTGTTCTTAAAGGTGACGGACCGGCCCTTGATGATGGCGGGGCCGCCGCAATCATGCCGCTCATCAGTGGCCTGCTGAGTGATCCCAAGGGGGGAGTAGGGGTGCTGGAGAAAGCTCAGATGCCACCCGTGACGTTTGGCTTCAAGGTCAGCAACGAGGATGAGCGCGGGCAGCTTTATGAGATCGCGGCCCAGGGAATCGGAGCCATGCTGGAGGCTATAGGCCCAGATGGGGAAGGGTTCGCGGAACCAGTTAACGTAGAGCGGGCCGGATCCAAATTCACCGGGATCAGGATCAAGGGGGAAGAGCTTGTTGCCGCCCTGCCGCCTGATGCGAAAGAAGGCATGGCGCAGTTCATGGGTGCAGCGACCGCTGACAAACTCATGAAGATGCTCGAGTCAAAGGACCTGGTGGTCGCGGTGGGTGTCCACGAGAGCTATCTGGTGGCTTTTCTCGGATCAAGTGTGGATGATCTGCAGATCGCTGCTAATCCGGCGAAGTCTCTGCTGTCCCGGCCCGAGGCGGCCTTCATGAAGGGGTTCTCCGGCAAGAAACTGGTTAGCCTCGTGACTATTTCCGAGGAGTTGCAGGAAAGCTCGAAGGAAAGTTCCATCTTCGGGAGCGTGGCCGCAGGCCTCAAAGAGGCGTTGGCGGAGACCGACGTTTTCGGAGACTCGCAGGATCTGGAGGTTCTTCTCGGGCTGATCATGGAGCAGGAGCGTGCGATTCTTGATCTGCATACATACACCCCGGGGGGAAGTGTCACCTTCCTTGAGGAAGGGCTGAAGATTGAGATCTTCGGTGGTGCAGACCTCCCCAGTCTCGATCTTGATAAGCCACGGAAGTATGCGGGGCTTGGAAAGGAGGACGGGGTCTTCTGTTCGCCAACTGGGTTTCAAATCCGGACTACACCTCCAAGGCTCTTGAGTATCTGGATACTCTGGGAGAAACCTTGTATCTGGCCGCGAAGCAGGTGGCCGTAATGGAACTTCCGGATGAGATCGAGCCTCCGGACTGGGAGGAGATGGCTGGGGTGTTTGGAATGTTCGATGAGCAGATTCGTCCCCATTTCCTGGAATTGTGGGCGGGACTTCGGAACGACCTGGTGGCTGGACTGGGAGAGGAAGGAGCATTGGTTGTTGATCTCCAGGGAGCGCTTCCAACTGTGCCGGGACTCCCTCAACTCCTGGCGGATGAGGGCAAGGCTCCTCGCTTTGCGGTCCTGGCTCCGACCCAGAGTAAGGAGAAGCTGAAAAGTTCCTGGAATAACGCTGAAAAGGCACTCAACGGGATTCTCAAGATCGTAAGCGAAATGACTGGGGAGCAGATTCCCAAGCAAAGGCCGATGAGCAGTGAGAAAGACGATCTCAAGACCTGGTTTTTTCCGTTCCCCTTCCAGACGGACGATTTTGTCCTGAATGTCTCAGTCGACGAAAACAACTTCTATGCCTCGACTTCAAAATCCTACGTCCAGGATCTCGCTGCCAAGTTGGACAAGGGAAAGGTTGATCCTGCGGCAAAGGGGTCCTATTTCCATTTGGATCTCACGGTCCTGAATGCGTATCTGAATGACTGGATCAAACTGCTGGAGGAGAAACAGGACGATATTTTCGGCGCAGGCTCGCCCGCTGCTGAGGACGTGATGCAGGTAATTCCCATGGTTAAGCAGGTGGTCGCAGCCCTCGGTGAGTTGAAGGGGGTCAGCAGCCATACCCGGAAGGAGGATGGCGTGCTGAGAACATCGGTTCACTTCCAGACGGGAAAATAGCCTTCAGATAGGCAGGTTTCGGCAGAATACAGGGGTCGTTGGCCCGGTCCATGACAGGTTCTGGATTCCCTCTCGTTGAGGAGTCCAAGCTCGTTTCCGCTGGCCAAGCGGACAGATGAGCATAGAGTGACCTTATGGCCAGGTTGATCGTGCCCCAGGAGGACGAGCAAGAACTTGGCGTTGCTCAGTCCGAGATGGTTGAGCAGGCTCTCGTGCGTCAGCGACAGAGGGACAGTATCCAGTCCCTGATAAGCTCCCTGATCGTCCTGGGGCTTCTGATTGGGATACTGGCCCTCATCGGAATTCTTTCCCTGAGGATCGAGTCTCCCACGATTGTGACTTACCAGGCTGCGGCTCCCGAGGTGGAACGTGTTGATCGACCGGAGGTCAACCAGAGGGCCCGGCCAAATCCACCAGGTCAGAAGTCCTCGCGAGCCAAGGTTATTGCCTCCCAGGCCCCGTCTCCTGTTTCGGTTCCCATCCCGGATAATCCGGTTCCGGAAGGCCCCTTCGGGATGTCGGATGAGATCGGAGAGGGATGGGGAGACAATGAAGGAGATGGAACTGGAGGAGGTGGAGCGTCCTTTTTCGGAAGTTATCGCAAGGGTAAGAGGGTGGCTTATGTAGTCGATTTTTCAGGTTCGATGGGATCAACCGCTGAGGGAGGAGGAACCTTTGCCCAAGCTCTCAAGAAGGAACTGACCACCTCGATCAGTAACCTTTCTTCCGGGATGTATTTCACGGTCATTTTCTTCTCATCCCGTGCGTGGAACCTGACCACCGAGGGTGATGATTACGTGGGTAACGGCTGGCACGGTCTCGGAGAACCACCGCATACCAGTTGGTATCCGGCCAATGAGGGGATTAAGAAGGAAGTAATCGGAAAGATCAACAGGATGCCAGTGGCGGGAGGAACGATGTGGTATCCGGGGCTTAAGATGGCGATGACAATGAACCCATCCCCGAGTATTGTGTTTCTTCTTTCGGATGGAGAGCCCCGTGATGGCGATGAGATTTCCTTTAATATGAAACAGCTGAACCCGGGCGGAACTCCCATCGATACCATCGCCTTTGAAGTTCCAGGCTCCCCTGCCGGTCGCCTCATGGAGATCGCCAAGGATACTGGTGGAAAATTCGTAATGGTCTACAAGGGTCAGCGTAAGAGTGGACGCGCTGCCGAGGCGCTTACCGATCCCAAGTATGATCCGTGATGGTGATTAAGTCTCCCTCAGGGAGAAACCTTTGAGCCTGCCCCCTCATCGATACCATCGCCTCTGAAGGTCCGGGTTCTCCTGCTGGTCGCCGCATGGAGATAGCCAAGGATATTGGCTGAAAATGGGCGATGGCTTACAAAGGTCATCCTGAGAGCGGACGCGCTGCGGAGGTGCTTGGCCACCCCAAGTGCGACTGCTCAATCGATCCCACGTGGAGCCTCAACCCTTCCCCACATGCATGATGGCCTCGGCGAGGGTAAGGTCCTGCGGGACTGTGATCTTTGGGTTGGGGAGAGGGTTTTCGATAAGCTTGGTGGGTATCCCGATGGCCTCCACAGCGGATACGTCGTCGGTAACCCCCAGGCGCTGGGTTTCGGTAATCTGATAGGCTCGATGCAGGATCTTGAAACGGAAGGCCTGTGGTGTTTCCATGATCCATAGATCCTCACGGGGAACGGATCGTTGTGTCACTCCCTGGTCATCGGCCTTCTTCAGGGTTTCGGTTACCCGGTGGGCCAGGGCTGCGGCTCCTTCATCACGGGAGGCCCTGATGACTTCGTCGATTTGCGCGGGTTGGATGAGGGGTCTTGCCCCGTCATGAACCGCAACATAAGATGGAGGGGGGGAGGGTATTGCATCCAGTCCGCGCATTACGGAGAGAAACCGTTCACGATCTCCATCCGCCCGGAGGACTGGTTTCTCCGTTCCCGGATCAAGTTGTGCGAAACGTTCTTTGCTGGTGACAACTACGACGGTTTCGATCTCCCCTGCCTGCAGAAAGGCGTCCAGGCTCCACTGCAGAACCGGCCTTCCCCCGAGGGAGGCTAGCATTTTATCAAATCCCATTCGGTGGCCCTGGCCCGCCGCCACAATGATCGCTGCACAGCTCATCAGATGAGGAAGTTCATGTCCCCGGTTCCGGAGTCAGGGCAGATTGTTTTCTCCCCATTCTTCAGGAAAGTTGAGACATTACAGCCTGAGACAGGGTTTTTCCATCCGCCCGTCCCGCGGTCCGTTGCTGGAGTATTTTCATGACCTTTCCCATGTCGGACCGGGAGGAGGCACCTGACTCACTGATGGCAGAGACGACCAGTTCATTGATTTCTTCTTCTGAGAGAGGGGCAGGCAGATACCGGTCTAGAATTGCAATTTCGGCTTCCTCC
>Ga0163180_10002392_pt1 | contig 10498 bp, 10 predicted proteins | sample AtlANTMetagenome_2_FD_109647 | JGI IMG/M metagenome (GOLD analysis project Ga0163180, IMG submission 109647) | Marine eukaryotic phytoplankton communities from the Atlantic Ocean - Atlantic ANT 4 Metagenome | ecosystem: Environmental > Aquatic > Marine > Oceanic | place: North Atlantic Ocean...
ATCGAGGAGCTGTACGAAGTCCACGCTGATCGCGGCCAGCACATCTGCAGGAACACCCGCGGGTTCCTTGGCCAGCGCCTCCTGATACCGCTGACGGGCCATCTCAAAGGCACCATCCACACGCGAGTTCACACGCGCGGCGAGCGTGGCATCAAAATCGAAGACAGGCTGGACGGCTGCCTCCGCTTTTCGCTGACGCTCCAGCGTGGCCTCCCAGTCCTTGAAAGGAAAGGTGGAACTTGCTCGGACCGAGCGCTCAGCGACATTGCCGACCTGCAGGTCGTCGGTCAATTGCGGCGCATATTCCATCGAGAGCGCAGCTGTGCCCAGCGACACCGTGAGCAGAGCCAGCCAGCGACGAGCCGCTGGGCTGCGCAGCCACGGGCCGACGCGCTTCATCAAGCTGACTACGCTCACGAGCGCTCTCGATCTGCCTTGTCATAGGCAGAGATGATCTTGGCGACCAGCGGATGTCGAACCACATCAATGCCGGAGAATTGCACTGTCGCTATGCCGCGAATGGGCGAGAGAACATCGAGAGACTGAACCAGGCCACTGCCCTGTCTGTGGGGCAGATCGATCTGCGTAATATCGCCGGTCACCACCGCCCGTGAGCTCGGGCCAAGACGCGTCAAGAACATCTTCATCTGCTCACGGGTGGTGTTCTGAGCCTCATCGAGAATGACGAAGGCCTCCTTGAGGGTCCGCCCCCGCATGAAAGCCAGTGGGGCCACCTCAATGATCCCCTTGTCCAGCAAGCGATTCGCGCGATCGGAGTCCACCAAGTCGAACAGAGCGTCGTACATCGGACGCAGGTACGGATCGATCTTCTCGTTCATGTCTCCGGGAAGGAAGCCCAGTCGCTCGCCCGCCTCGACAGCCGGGCGGCACAAGATGATGCGCTGAACCTGGTTCCGGAACAGAAAGCCCAATGCCACCGCCATGGCCAGGTAGGTCTTTCCAGTACCCGCTGGCCCGACACCAAATACGATGTCATTGTCGCGCATGGCCTGCACATAGACCCGCTGCTGCACGCTTCGGGGATGGATCCGCCGCTTTCCGACACCGATGTGTATGGTGTCGGTGAACAGGCCCACCACATCCGCTGCGGAGTCGTCGTTGAGCACACGGGCAATCTGTTCCACATCCGAGGGATGAAGATCGTAGCCGGTGCTCACAATCGTCTCGAGCTGTTCCAGCAGTGATGCACAGGACTCCAATCCATCCGCGGTCCCCACGAGCATCACATCCTGCCCCCGCTGCGTGACCTCTACATCCAAGGCACGGCTGATCAGCTTGAGGTGATGCCCCAGCTCGCCCACCACCTCTCGAAGCGCATCCGCGGATTCAAATGAGAGAGTGCAACGTAGAGGACGCGTAGATTCGCCCGTCTCGACAAATTCTGAGCGCGTCACTCGAGGCGACAATGCGCCCCGCAAATCCCGAACCTGTATGGCTCACCTCGCAGGAAGAAGCTTGATCGTAACACGGACACCAGAGGCGAAGTCCCCTACGAAACAAGATCCCGCTTTCCTCACCCACCCGCAAGGTGATAGGACCGGGTGGTCCTGAACAGGAGGCAGTCATGCTCGTCGGTGTTCCCAAGGAGATCAAGCCACAAGAAAATCGGGTCGGGCTCATCCCCGCCGGAGTCAAGCAGCTCGTCAGCCATGGTCACAGCGTGATCGTTGAGCAGAGTGCAGGAGCAGGATCAGGCATTCCGGATGAAGAATTCATCCGCGCCGGAGCAGAGATTGTTCCAACCGCTGAGGATGTCTGGGGCCGCGCCGACATGATCTGGAAGGTCAAGGAGCCGATCGCGGCCGAGTACCCACGAATCCGAGAGGGCCAGATCCTCTACACCTACCTTCACTTGGCCCCGGATCGGCCGCAGACGGATGCGCTGATCTCCAGCGGGTGCGTGGCCTTTGCCTACGAGACCATCCAGACCCCCGATGGCGCCCTGCCTCTGCTGGCACCCATGTCGGAGGTCGCGGGTCGACTGAGCATCCAAGCGGGTGCACACTGCCTCGAGCGCCATCAGGGTGGACGCGGCGTCCTGCTCGGTGGTGTGCCCGGTGTCCCCCCAGGCCGCGTGATGGTGATCGGTGGCGGAATTGTCGGCCTCAATGCGGTCCGAATGGCGGTGGGCCTGGGTGCCGATGTCACCGTACTGGACATCAACATCGATAGGCTGCGCTGGTTCGACAACACCTTCCACGGTCGCGTGAAGACCCTGTACTCCTCTGCACACAACACCGAGCTTGCGCTGGGTGTGGCCGATCTGGTCGTGGGTGCGGTCTTGGTTGCAGGTGCACGCGCTCCCCACCTGGTGACCCGAGAGCACCTCAGCCTGATGCAGCCAGGAGCCGCCATCGTGGATGTGGCCGTCGACCAGGGAGGCTGTGTGGAGACCACCCATGCCACAACCCACGCCGACCCCACATACGTCGTCGACAACGTTGTGCACTACTGCGTCGCCAACATGCCAGGTGCCGTGGCACGAACGAGTACCTTCGCGCTGAACAACGCGACGCTTCGCTATGGACTCAAGCTGGCGGACATGGGATGGAAGAACGCGATTGCTGAAGATCGCGCCCTGAGGCTCGGACTGAATGTCTGTGAGGGCAAGGTGACCTACGAGGCCGTAGCGACAGCCCACGGCCTGGAGTACACCCCGCTGGACTAAGCCCAGTCGGTCTACTTCTGGTACTTGGACTTAAATGCCTTCTTGGCTGCTGTGAAGATCACAGAGGACACATTCCGATTGTTGGAGAGTGCCTTTAGATCTCGCTTGTGCAGGTGACCAATAAAGCCCATGGCCACGCTAATGGGCGTCTTGGGGTTGTTCACGAGTGCGACCTGAACCGGGTACTTGCGAGTGAATTCACGGTTCATCGCAATCTCACGGACCACATCGTCGGCGAGGTTGCGGTTTCCGGCAAAGCTGGCCACCTCAGCCGGAGAGAGTCTTCCGGACTTCACCACCGCAGCGGCGACGATCTTGTTGGAGTCACGAACGAGCACCTTCCGTGCTTGCTTGTTGCCCAAGTAGGCCAGCTTGATCTTCTCACCGACCGACATATCCGCGATCCGCCGCTCGATGGAGATGAACCCTTCTTCCTCCTCGCCATCCGCGGCCTCGTCCTCGTCGCCAGTCAGGTCCCATGAGAACGACTCCATCTCATCCTGAAAGTCGAACTTAAAGTCCTCGAGCATCTTCTCGTCAGAACCAAGATCATCCAGGGCGAACATCTTGAGCTTCTCGCCAGAGGCGGCCTGCGGCGCCTGCATGGGCGTGGGTGCCGGTGCCTCCTGCGCGGGCGGTGCTGCTGCAGGAAGGAGCGACTCGGGACTCAGCAGAGAGGGAGGACTGGCCGGCGCCTCGGGCTGGGGCTCGGGCTGGGGCTCGGGTTCCGGCTCCCGAAAGGGTCGATGTGCAGGTACAGCCGGAAGGCTGTTGTGCATCCGTAGAAAGGACTCGGCACGCCCCAGAATCTCATCCTCACAGCTCTCGTTGGCATGCAGTGCCACGAAAATTTCGGGGGAGAGCAGGAGTCGCTCTTGGTGCCGGCAGATGGTCTCGCACAGCTCCGGAGATGCGCGCCGCGCAATCCGCACCGCCGCGCGAGTGGTCGCGCCGCGAATGTGGATCAGGCGCTCATCCAGCCGCGCAGAGTCCGTCCTAAACTCGGCAATAAACTCCAGAATCTTCGGGAAGGTGTTCTGCGATATGCCACTCAACACCTGCTCTTCAGGGATATTGCTCAGCGTTTCACGAGCCATCGATGCCACGGAGGCATCCGAATCAACCGCCAAGACATACAGCAGAGCCAGCTGCACATCCGAGGTCGTCGGAAGCAGGCCCTTGGCCACGGCCATCTTGGCTGTCTTGGGGGCACCCGGATCCACTGACCGCCGAAGCGGAGCGGGGATGCCGAGCCTTGCATAGGGGATCGACATGCCCAGATGCTACAGCAACTGCGGACTCATCGCTGTCCTTAGTTGAAGGAAGCACCACTGCTGGGAGCCCCCAAGAAGGCGCTGTGAAGGTCCGCGAGAGCCGCAGCTCCACACACCAGTGCCCAGCTCTCTCCTCACCACCCGGTCCGGGGCATCGCCCAGAATCTGCGGCTCCGCACCCCGCAGCACCACTCCACCCGATGGCCCGATCCGCGCGTGACGCGCCCCGCTCAGCGTGTCCTGTTCAGATCCCAGAGAAGTCGCAGACCCACCTGGGTCAGGTGCTCATCGATCTCATCGATGGACTCACAAGCGCTCCCAATGAGTCTGGCCAGGCCGCCGGTCGCGACACAGCGCACCTGGCCACCCAGCTCAGCCTTGCAGCGCGATGCCAAGCCATCCACAAGCCCTACGTAGCCCCAGAACAGGCCCGACTGCATGCTGGCGACGGTGTTGGTTCCGATGGTCTGGGCGGGCCGCTCCAGCTGCACCCTGGGCAGCTTCGCCGTCCGGGTAAACAACGCATCCGCAGAAATTCGGTAGCCAGGCGCGATGGCTCCCCCGACATAGTCGCCATCCGCACTCACGCAGTCAAAGGTGGTGGCCGTACCAAAGTCCACGACAACGAGGGGTCCGTTGTGGCGCTCATAGGCCGCCACAGAGTTCACGATGCGATCGGCACCCACCTCACGGGGGTTGTCGGTGCGGACCTTCATCCCTGTCTTGATCCCGCGGCCAACGACAAGCACATCGCAATCCAGATACCGACGGGCGGCCTTCTCGATGGCATACAGCACACTGGGTACGACACAGCAGACGGCCACGCCCTCGACCTCGGATACAGCGATTCCGTTGTGCTCCAAGAGATTGAGCAGGGTGAGACCGAGCTCGTCAGTAGTACGAACCTGCGTGCTCACCCGCCACAGGTGCACCACATCGAGCGCATCCAGCGCTCCGATGACCGTGTTGGTGTTTCCGACGTCGATGCCTAGCAACATGCGCTGAACCTACCTCGCGGGGATTGCCTACGCGAGCAGCTCGACATCACCGGCCAGGATGGGCACCCCATCCACGATGAGCGCTCCATCCGCCCTCAGACCGGTAGCCATCCCCTCGACATTCCCCACACGAACACGCCGACCCAGCGTGTGACTGCGCTGCCGCCAGGGGTCCAGATCCGGAGCGCCGCAGATGGATACCCCCTCGATTGCATGCACAAGCGACGCCAATAGTTCGGCACGATCCGCATGCTCACCATTCTCGATGGCCAGCGATGTCGCATGAGGTAGATCTGGAAATTCCGTCTGGTTGACGTTGATTCCCACGCCCAGAATGACCGACCGGACCTGCTCGGCCTCCGCCTGCAGCTCCGCGAGAATACCGCCGAGCTTCTTTCCCTGCGATGTCACCAGATCATTGGGCCACTTCACCTTGCAATCGAGTACCTCAGCCATCGCTGCAGCCCACGCCAAGACACAGGTAGCGGCGAGCTGAGGAGCCACGCTTGGGCGCAGCACGAGACTGAAGAGAAGGTTCTGCCCCGGCTCCGCCGCCCAGGTACGCCCCAGGCGCCCGCGACCGGCATCCTGAGCGTCCGCCACCACCAGCAGACCACCATCCGGCTCATCCAGGAGCAACCGTCGAGCCTCCTTATTGGTGGAGCCACAGCGCGAGAGAAATGCCACCGGCCGGTCCAGCCTCCACCGAAGCGCGACCGCCCCGAACCCGCCGGGATCGATCAGGCGGTACCCCTCACCGGCGGCCCCCTCAATGCCAAAGCCCTCTTCACGAAGGGACTCGACAGCCTTCCAGATCGCAGCCCGGCTCACACCAAACCGCTCCGCGAGGACACTTCCAGCAGCCCCCCCTTCCGCGATGGCTCGCAGCAGAGCAACCTTGTCCATGAGACCTACTCGCAGCCCTCAGCCTGACCTGCCTCCGAGACCTCCTCAAGGGAGATGTCCTCGGTGCTCGCCAGCATGTGCTCGGCTGCCACCGTGATGCACAGAGCAAAGTCATCGGAGGGGCAGTTACGACACGGGATGCCCAGATTCTCCGCCATGGCGCACAGGGCCTCCACCCCACCCACATCGGGCAGCACTCGGCTCATCTCATCGACCGCCATCGTCGCAGAGAATGCGATTCCACCGATGCGACTGCCATCCGATGAGATGCTGCCATCCACCGCGAAATTGGTGAAGCGCAGCTCCCCGTCGTGGGCCCCAAACACCAACTCGGAGAAGTCGACCGCAAAATAGGGTGCCGCGCTCATGTCGATCCCGCTCAGCGGCACGGTGCGCGCGCAGAGGTCTTGCTCAATCGGATCGTCCGACTTCTTGGAGACCGCTGTCAGGGCCGACACCTCGTTGCCCTCGATGTCCTGCAGCTCAAAGAGCACATGACGGGTGAACAATGCATTGAGGAGCTCCCCTGCATTCTCTCCCTCGGTGTAGTCACCCGAGGTGAGATCCAGAGAAAACACCCGGCCCTCCAGATCCACATCCGGATCGATGGGCATTCCATAGCTGGAGGTGCTGAAGCTGATGTCCGCATTGGCGTAGCAGTAGTCCAGCCCCACGGTGTAGGAAGTGCTGGGCTCGAGGGGCTCATCCGGCGTAAACACGATGGTGCGTCCGCCCGCATCGGTGGTTGTGGTCCCCGCAACATCGGCCACCACCCTCGCGGAACTATCCGGCTCAGAGAGTACAAAACGTATCGGGTCCAGGTAGTAATGATCCGTGGCCCCGGCCTCCGGATAGGTGGCGCTAATGGTCACATCACAGTCACCCTTCACATCCTGACCTGAGTCAGACTGCGAGCCGACCATCGGCTTTGTCTCGCCACCGCAACCCACAACGAGAGCCAGCAAGTAGATGGATGTTTGAATGCGCATCAGGGGCTCAACCTACCACATGCATCCTGGCTACTGCGGGACAGATTAGAGGGGAGACATGAGTGACACCAACCAACAGCTGCACCCAAGAGCAGTCACGCTGTGGCGGCTGCAGCGTGGACTGCGCCTACTGATCGTCGGCCTACCAATGTGCGCAGTCATCGCAGTCGGCCTCTCCTCCGTAATCCCCTGGATGGCCGCCGTGCTCATCGGTGGAGTGTTGGTCGTATTCCAAGTCGGCATGACCATCTTCTGGCCAACCCTGGAGTACGACAACTTCCGCTACGCCGTGCGGGAAGACGACCTGCTCGTGCAAAGCGGTGTCATCTTCAAGCGGTGGTCCTCCATCCCACTCAACCGAATCCAGCACGTCGACACGCGCCAAGGCCCCATGGAGAGAATGCTGGGTCTGAGTCGACTGCTCGTGTTCACCGCCGCAGGCATGAGTGCAGATGGAAGCATTCCGGCACTGGCAACCTCGGTGGCCGAGTCCATGCGCGACGAGCTGAGCCGTCGCGGAGGTGACGATGGCGTCTGATCCGCCCGATGAGAGCCCGACGACGCCCTTCATTCGTCTTCCAGCCACGGGCGACGACGAGTCCGATCCAGCCAATGCCCCCACCGAGCTGGAGCGCCCTACATTTCGCCTTCCGCTAGAGGAAGAGCCCACCATGCGGATGTGGGAGGACGAGATTGAGGACCACATGACCGAGCGGTCTGGCGACCCGGCTCATGCTGGGCTGCCCGCCATCGATTCCTTCTCCGCCCAGGACACCCAAGAGCCCGCCGTCCCCGCCCGGCAGGCGACGCCAGACGCAAGCGATCTCCAGGCCGACGCACCCACCGAGCAAGCAGACCCTTGGCGGGGGCTTCATCCAGCGAGCCTCGCAGTCAACCTCGTCCCCCGAGCATGGCGAACCGCACGCGCCGCATGGCCCTTGCTGCTGGCTCTCTTCATCGGCTCGGGCAGCCTCGGCATGCGCGCGGCCGATCTGCTGATCCTGCTGGCCTTTGCAGGGATGAGCGTCTGGAACACCTTCATTCACTGGGCAACTCTTCGGTACCGCATGAATGGCGATCGACTGGAGATCAAGAGCGGGCTGCTGAACCGTCAGGCACGCACCATCGATCCGAGCCGCATCCAGAACATGGAGCTGGTGCAGAACCTCTTCCACAAATTTGCCGACTTGGTCGAGCTTCGAATCGAAACCGCAGGTGGCACCTCAACAGAGGGGCTGCTGAGCGCGCTCAGCGTGCAGGAGGCCAAGACCTTGCGTGCACGGCTGGCGAACGTCGGCTCCCTTGCACTCGAGGACGAGTCCGCGCCACAGAATGCACCCATCCTAAAGATGAGCCTGACCGAGATCCTGGCATATGGAATCACCAGCCGGACCATCGGTACCGTCGCAGTCCTCTCAGCGGTCACTCTCGAAGTCTTCATGCAGTTCGATGACGAGGCCACCAAGGAGATCGCGCGGTCGGTCGAGCCCGGCATACTGGTCGCCACAATTCTGATCGCATTCGCGGGCTCATGGGTGGTGTCTGTCGGTGCCAGCTTCCTCAAGCACTACAAATTCCAGATGGTTCGGACCGGGGACTCCATCAAGACCGAGGAGGGGCTCACCACCCAACGAAGGGTCGAGATCCCGCTGCGAAAGGTGCAGCTGGTGCGCGCCGATGAGCCATTGATGAGACGGCTCATGGGCTACGGCACGATCGAGATCGAGACGGCGGGCCTTGGGGTCCTCGAGGGCCAGGTCCGTCAAGCCGAGGGGGTCGTCCCCATGGTCGACCGGGACGAACTGGGCGCCATCGTGCAGGCTGCAGCCCCACTCGTGGAGACAGACCCCTGGACGGCGGAGCTCAAGCCCGCACACCCTCGGGCACTGTGGCGAGCCAGCACCGCGGGCATCATCCAGTCCTTGGCCATCGCCATACCGGCCTTCATCTTCCTGGACATCCTGGGATGGCTGGCACTGCTCCTCATCCCATTGGCCGTCGTCAACGCCTGGTTCGACTGGAACTGGCAGGGCTGGCTGGTGACCGACAAGGCCATCATCAGTCGGCATGGGTTTCTCAACCGGCAGACCTATGTGCTGGCGCGTGACAAGCTTCAGAGTGTCCACATGGTGCAAGGCCCCCTGATGCGCATGCATGATCTGGGGCGCGTCGTCGTGCGGGTGGCGGGCAGTCAGGTGTCCCTGCCCGATGTATCCAAAGAAGATGCGGCCCGACTCATGGCCAAGCTCACCGGGTAGCCGAGGCTCAGCCCTGCTTGGGCGAGACAGAGATCTCCGATCCGAGGGCCAGGTAGACCGAGCGAGGTGTCTGATCCGCCAGGTGGGCCCACTGCGGCCCGTAGATGGACACCCAGTCCCAGTCCATCTGCAGATCCCGCACCTCATGGGTGGCCCAGACAGGGTGGGCGACCTCGTAGGTGACCAGCGCCCCTCGGCGACTGGTCCCATATCCCCAGCTGTGCTCCTTGAAGAAGTGGGCCTCGGAGTCTTCCGGCGGGGTATGCGATGCGGGATCGGCCAGCACTCGGACCCGACTCTCCTTCCCCTCCCGCCGCAGCCAGTGCTCGACCTGCAGCCCTTCGGCCTGCTCGGTGACTCGGCTGCGCATGGGCGCGTAGCAATACGGCTCGTTGTACAGCCAGCGAGCGATCCAAGCGATGGCCCGCTTGGGCACATACTCTCGAACGAACGCGACCCCTCTGCGATCCCCTTGGCGCACATAGAAGCGCAGGTTGATCTCCGGAAAATGGCGGTAGCCCGGCCAGGGAATACCCAGCACACGGGTATCCAAAAAGTCGAAGGCCACTAGGCTCACATGCGGAGCACCGTCGAACAGGTCCAGCTCGAGACCAGGCGGAAGGTAGGGTGCCAACAGCGACGGCTCCACGGCATAGTTGGCCAGAATCAAGTGCTGCCACCGGGCCGTGAGAAACGGCCGGGAAGACTGGGTCAGCTCGGTGGACATCTGCTCACGCCCATCAAAAACCGCCATCGCAGTCTGTCTCCAACTCCACGCAGTCGCCGTCTCTCCAGTCATACAGACACGCCGCCACCCCTTCATCGGAATCTGCGGCCAAGCAGGCTTCGAAATGGGAGGCAGCCTTTAGTCGATAGGGCCGATTGACATAGTAGTAGGTGACCGAGTCCTGGTAGCTGATCGCATTCTCCGCCACGTGACCCTCACCATCCAGAATGAAGAGAGTAGACGACCGCGAGCTGGTCACATCCGAGCTCTGCCGGCTCAAGGTGAGCTTGCCTGGCCGGCGCTCAGCAAGTGCCTGAACAGCGCACTCGGCGGCCTCCCGTGAGTTCAAGATGCGGTCCCCCGCGTCATATCGGACGTGCTCACACAGCGTGTCCAAGGAGCAATCCCACATCCCGGCCAAATACTCCGCCTCGATGTCATAGGAGACATGGCACTCCAAGGGCTCACCCGAATCGTCGCCCGCTGTATCCGTGTCGTCCACAGAAGCGGAAGCAGTGGCCTCCCCTGTGTCGGTACCCGAGTCCTCCTTGGAGGTGGCACAGGAAGAGAACAGCAGGACGATGGGCAACAAGCGGAGCATGCGGCCAATCCTACTACAGTGCATGCTCCAAGGATCTCACCCCAGAAGCAGGTGGA
>Ga0163180_10002393_pt1 | contig 10497 bp, 8 predicted proteins | sample AtlANTMetagenome_2_FD_109647 | JGI IMG/M metagenome (GOLD analysis project Ga0163180, IMG submission 109647) | Marine eukaryotic phytoplankton communities from the Atlantic Ocean - Atlantic ANT 4 Metagenome | ecosystem: Environmental > Aquatic > Marine > Oceanic | place: North Atlantic Ocean...
CTTTAATATATCAATAATATTTGATGGAATTAATTTTTCACGAATAATTGGTTTTTTACGACCAAACTTTAGAGGGAAACTATAAATTTCTTTATTTGAATATGACTTAATTTTATCAGTTCCATAAGACCTTTTGTAATACCCACTTACAGAGGTTTTTCTGACAGGAAAATCTTTATCTTTTGCCCACTCATATATGGTTTTTAAATCAGTTTTACTTATCATAATATTTGAAATGTAGGTATGGATTGTTAGGATATGTTTTGTAGAATTTTACCAAAGGTTGTTTTATATATCGAAATAATTTGATCTTAATATGCCATGCAAAATCTTTTTCTTTATAGTTATCAAAACTTTCCTTGTAGTAATCTAGTTTAGGTAACTCAAAGTTTTTTTCTAATATTTCACCAATCTCATTATGATTTTTTATGTGTGGTATGATTTCAATATTAATATCTTTATCTCTAATTTCTCCATCCTGTGTAAAATCACTCGCAAGTATAATATCTATGAAGTTACCTTTGAATAATTTTATTATCTTTACAACATCCCTTATGAAAGGTGACTTTAATTTTTTCAAAGTATTTAAATGATAAGCACATCTAAATCCATCTCGATATGGTAACTCCCTACCAAAAAATATGACAGGAAAGTCAACATTAATATCGTAAGCATCTAGAACTTCTTTTTCCATATAGTCACCATCACGATTTAAATAATGAACATGAAAATGTGTTCTTGGATCAGTGATTGATAACTCATACTTTGATAAATCTAGTCCCTTATCAAGCGACCCTTCAAATTTATCAAAACAAAAATGACATGATGTATGATGTCCCTCTGATATTTGTGTCTCTAACATTGTATATCTAATCATTTTGAAAAATTCTTACTATGACTAGCACGTTTTGCCACTTTCTTCCCTGACCCATAGTAATACCAATATGTGCCAGAATATCTCACACCTGATGTAATTTCAGTTACTTTGTGATAGAACATCCAATTTGATGGTGAAATAATAACATCACCGATGTTTGGTTTAAATGTAAGATCACATGATGCAAAATATAAATCACCACCTTCATACTCATCACGATCATTCAAGTAAATATTACACGTTAATACATTCTTTCTTCTTACAAACCACTGTGGAAAAATCTCTTCAATGATGTCATCGTGGTGAGAATTAAATTCAGATTTACTGTTATATCTTCTCACAATCATTTCTGATGGGAAGAATATATCTGATTTATGATATGACCAATTATATGCTCGTACTTTTTTAGCATATAATTCTAGTGCATCTTCAGTTACTTTCTTTTTTATATCTTCTGTGGTTGCAATGTCAGGGTCATAATAAGAATCTGTGTGGTCATTCAACAATCCGTCTGTATATGGTGTAGACTTATCAAGTCCTATATTTTTTAAATTACTCACCACATCTTTACATATATCAGAATCAATAAAAGATGGCAGGTATAATATGTGATCTTTTAAATTTAAGTTAAAATCACCATCTTGAATCTCTTTTTCAATTTTAGTTACATTATCAGATAATTTAGTCATAATTTAGTAAAAACACCAACTATAGCATCATTAAGAATAACATCATAATGTTTGTTTTCTAGTTTAGCATAATCCATGACTTTTAATTCTTTACCATTAATAATTGGATTACCTTTAAAGCATATTAACCAACTTCTATCATCGCCATCAAATGATTCTTTGACTAACTTTCCATCCCAATCCTGTTGCAAGTCAAGTGTATTGAAACCATACATTTTAACTGGTTCAAATGATTCAAATATAGTATGATGACCTAAAAATTGTTTTACATCTGCAAAGTAAACTCCATTTACATCTCCTACCATGTAATCACTATCAAAAATCTTTGCCACTCGACCAGAACCTTTTACAACTATATGATACAAAGTATTTCTCTCTTCAGCTGGTTCGATTCCAATAACATTAGCATCGCCAACTTCTTCACATAATGAAAACTCTTCACATTTTTTAAAATATCGGGTATACTTTTTCATATTTCTATTCTCCTTACTTTTAGTGTTGATCTGGATCTATTTCTAAAATTATAATTTATATTTTCTCCAACCAAATCTCGTAGGTTCAATTCTCCTTCTATCTTCTTACCATTATTAGCGTACAATACTATCTCTGTTGTATCTTCTTGTTTTTGAACTCGATTCACTCCATAATTTCTCATGAAACTATCCAAGAAAGATTCAGTATCATGTAAATCAAGTTTATCAAGATCGACAGCGAGTGCTTTGTGATTTAATATTGGTTCTCTCGATGTCATTTTACAGACACGCACTACAATTTGATTTGTGTCTGGCAAATACTCATCTATTAGGATAGTTACTTTCATTTAAACACCTTCCAATATTTGGGATTGATATAACCTTGTGAATAATCTAGTACCTCTGGTTTATATATAAGCGTGATGTCACCAACTATCGCTAGTCTTTCACCTTCAAAAGAGTCTCCTTGTGAGTCTGTACAATGTCTAATTGAACTTGGAAATAGTATTATATTTCCCTCTTTTGGATGAAGAAAAAATGTTGATGAATTAACTTCATTAAATTCTTGTATTCCATGTTTGTAATCACTTGTATTCAATCCAGCAAATAGACTATTAGTATTACTTGGATTTAAGAATTTAATGGCATGAGAGTTTTTTGGTGTATTCAGATAGTATGAGAAAGAAATATGACTTGTTGAATGATTATGCCATTTAAGACTATCTGATGCACTTTTTGCTCTTGACAACCATGTCTTTGTAATTATTATATCAAATATTTTCTTATATTTCAATACATCATAGATATAATTCTCAACATGAGATACTATATCTGTAAAAAGTGGTTCAAGACTCTCTTCTAAATGTATGAGTGGATTGCCACTATTTTCACTGGTAGTATTATGCCAGTTATCATCCTCATAATCAAATTTAGAATAAACTTTAGAAAATTTATCCTTATATTCTTTATGATTATCAAGATCACCAACATATAAAGTTGTTGGAAATATATTAATTGACTGATACATATCTATCCCACGGATTTATAAGCATTGAAACTCTATGACCAGAGAAATCTTCAACATAATGACGAGCTCCAGCAGCAAAAATTATCATTCTATTTGTCTTTGGTGTTATTATATCATCTTCCACATATAATCTTCCACCAAGTAAACTTTTAACACAAGAATAATATACAATCGAACATAATGGAAACTTTAATATTCCCTCGTCTGCTAGTTTTTCATCTTTATCTTGATGCCAATCTGGTGGTTTAGTATTATCACGAGTCCAAAACTCATATCCAATACATGACGATAGATCAATGTATCTTCCAGCAAGATTAATTAATGAAACACAAAAATTATCATAGATATGATTATCATTTAAATCATACCAAGTAGACTTACTTGATGATTGACCCAATGCTATATTAATTTTATCTATGGATGTCTCATCTAGTACATTATCCAATATGATGTTAGTAGTCTGTATCATTTGCTTGCACAATTCCCCATGATGTAGCGATATACTTTTCCCCTCCTATGGGTGGATTACCACGATGTGTATGAGTAAATCCAGCAGGAAAAATTAGAACATCACCCACAGTTGCTTCTTCCCTTCGATTTTGATATAAAAATTCTGTCTCTCCTCCTTGAAAATCATCATTGAGATATAATTGTATTACAAATTGTCTTGGTGTTGAACCAATGACACCATTCTCGTAGTGCCAATTATGAAAACCACCACCTATTGGTATCTTTTTTAACTTACAATCATAAATTAAAAATTTACTTTTATTTAAAACACTAAAGGTTTGTATATACTCATCTACACAAGGTTTAAATTTAGGTATTATAGAATTTGCTACTCTACTTGTTACTGGTAAATCATAATCATAATCCCAACATACATTTATAGTCTTGTGATCTTCCTTATGAAGACCTTCTTTGTTATACGCTAGAAAACTATTGTCCTCAAAAAAGTTTATGTCTTTAATTATTTTTTCACAATCATCGGGTGAAAAGGCACCACGATAACGTCTTATTAAATCAGATTCAATTGGCATGATAAAAAATCTCGTAGAAATATTTAGTTAGTTTTCTGAAACTCCTGTTGGTGCTGGATTATATGCTCCCTTTATATTAACAGGACCATTAATTGATATGGAAATACTACCGTTTGTTCTTCTTATTGCTGCTCCATTGGTTCCTCCTTCTCCACCAGAGGCAGATGATCCTTCTCCACCAGTTCCTTGATTTCCATCATTAGCTGCTTCTCCATTTGATCCACCTTCTCCACCTGCACCACCATATGCTTCTCCATCATTGTTAACACCGCCACCACCTTCACCAGCAGTGTCAGCAGTTCCAGCACTACCACCACCACCAGAGACTCCACCAGATCCACCGCCACCACCAGCACCAGCGGGAACTCCTGCTCCACCACCACCACCAGCACCTGACGCTGTTCTTTCTGAATTTTTATCGTGGTCATGGCCACCGCCACCGCCACCTCCTCCACCAAATCCAGCAGAGATAATTGAACCACCAACAGAATTGATGGTTGTTGGTGAATATTGTACGCCTAAACCACTGGTTCCATCATCACCATCTTCACCACTAGCAGCACCATTTGAACCTTCACCGCCTTGTCCACCAGCACCAGATATTCTCGCAGTGCTTCCTAAATCTACTTGTAGAGTTGTATTACTCCAACTGCCTGTAGTTAATGCACACCTATTTGTACCCTGATTTGCGATTGATCCAATAGTTTTGTCAACATGAATCATGACTTTTGCACCTGAACCAGCAGCAGGTTTATTATTTACAGATTTATACCCACCAACAATAGTGATACCGTTTGCATCGTACTTATCTCTTGCATCTTGTTGATACTCTGTACCACCACTATGATAATTAACAACAATATTTAATTTTTTACTATAAAAATCTTGAAAACTAATCGCACCAGATTGAGGTACACCATTGTCTAGTGGTAAATTTGATAATTCACCAATTGTTTGAGATACTCTGTATGCTCCTAGTGATCCAGCATTTCCAAACTCGTTGCTTATATCACTAAAACTAATTTGTCCTGATGCTTGTAGTGTCATGAGATTAATGAGTGTGTTTTTTGAGTTCTTCGACTTCTTCTTTGAGTTCCTTGATTGCCTCAATTAAAAGAGGAACAAGTCTATCATACTGTACTGTAATATATCTATCATCTACAGGTGCAGGGAATACAGCTTCTGGTAGTACTTTTTGTACTTCTTGTGCAGATACACCAGCATATGTTTTTTGTATATCATATCCTAATACACCACCCATTTCATTAAAGTTATAAGTGAAACCACTCAATGACATGACTTTATCTAATGCACCTGTGATTCCAACTTTATTAGTTTTTAATCTGTCATCAGATACGAATGCGATTACGTTACCAGTAAAGCTTCCTTGACCTGTAATTGATATATTATTACCAAATGTTGATGTGCTGTCAACATTAAGAGTAGAATCAAGATCTACCGCACCAGTTACATTTAATATGTCAGTAACTTGAACTGTGCCACTAGCAGAGTCAAGAATCAAAGCACCAGTTGATGTGTCAATTTCGTTATCACCTGTGATTGCTACCTTAATGTTTCCAAATGTACCGCCACCACCTGTGAAGTTATTTGATCCAGCATTTAAAGCACCACCAACAGTTAATGTTCCAGATACGGATACATTATCATCTAGAGTTGTTGTACCACCCGCAGAATCTATTGTTAGATTACCTGAAGAAGTATCAATTTCATTATTACCAGTTACACCAAGTCTTATATTATCAATTTCAGCACCATCACTGCCAGTGATTTTTCCTGATATAGTTGCTGTTCCAGAGACGGATAAGTTATCATCAATAGTGGTTGTACCACCAGCAGAATCTATTGTTAAATTACCTGAAGAAGTATCAATTTCGTTGTCATTGGTGACTCCAACTTGAATGTTATCAATACTTGCTCCACCATTTATATCAGCAGAACCTGTAACAGTCAGATTACCTGTGACTGATACATTATCATCTAGAGTTGTTGTACCACCAGCAGAGTTAAGAGTTAAGTTACCAGTCGCAGTATCAATCGTATTATCATCCGTAACAGCGACTTTGATTTCTCCAGCATATAAATCTGCCCAAGGAAGTGATGCAGAACCAAGTCCAGCACCTTCATCAGCATCAGGTAGAAGTGTAGAATTGATAACTACATTTCCATTAAATGTTGATATACCAGTTACATTTAAATTACCACCGATATTGGCATTTTTCTCAATACCCATACCACCTTCGATTACATAACAACCTGTGTCTTTACTGTTTGATTGTGTTGTATCTGTGATTTCAAGTGTATTATTAATCTTTAATGTTCCTGTAATAGTTACATTATCATTAACTTTAACTTCATTATTAAATGTAACAGGACCATCAAACTGTGATAGAACTCGATTAGATTTTCCACCCTCAATAATAATTCTTTCCTTCACAACAATCTCATCAAAGATGACACTTAATCTTGATGGATCTTGACCTGTAACTGTTGGTGTTGGTGCATCGAATGTTGTCTCTTCACCTGTTGTAGATGTGACTCTCTTATTTCCAATATAGAAGTCACCTCTATTGTTCATTCCTGTGTATACAACAGCACCACCACTCTTCTCTTGTGACTGTGATAAGAACTCTTCTCTCTCTGTAAGTGTTCTGTTCTGAACCTGTGGTAAACCAGTTGAGTAGTTACCTGGACCAAAACCAAGATATTCAAATGTATGACCTGATGCACGAAGTATAGATGGTCTTCTAAATTCAACGGGTAATGGTTTAATCTTCTTAATTATAGAACTTGCATCATGACTTGCCTTAAGACTACCAAGAACACCACGAATAACTGTAATCTCATCATTACCAGATCCAGTTAGAGTTGAACTTACAACTCTCATAATCTCATTATCAATCTGTATGTAAGATCCCATTGGAAGTCTTACAAGAGTTGCAGTACCTGAATGTAATGGTGATACTCTTAAAGTTGTATCAATAACTGTATTACCAATCGCAGCAACTAAAGTAAATGACTCGTTATCATAGAACGATAGATTTCTAGCACCAAGACTCTCTGTAGTTGCATCAGATGTAGCATTTGATGAATTAAGACCATTTGGTAATATACGAGTACCAGCAAGATTTGCATTTGTAATCGCAGAGAAATTAGTTACACTTATCTTCTCTTTGACAGAGAATGTTCCTAAAGTATTATTCGATGTATCTACGACATTAAATTTATTACCAGATACTAAACCATGTGCTGACTGACATGTAAATGTAGAAATACCTGTGGTAGAATCAAATGTATCAGAAGAAATAGTGATAGCAGTACCAACATTGATACCATACTGCCCTGTTACAATAACTGGATCTCCAGAAGTTTTAGCTACTGCAACAGTGCTTTTAGTTGGAACATCAGTAATTCTATAATGTCCACTTGCAGTTGTACCAATACCAGTTATTTGTAATGTATCATTGATAGCATTAGATATTGTGGCACTTGTAATTGTATATCTTGCATTTCCATCACCAGATCCAATCGCTGTCGCATCAAAGAACAATGCAGCAGCTGAATATCCAGATCCACCTGTAATTATATCAACACTTGATACACCACCACCAGAAACAACTATTCTTGCAGTTGCACCATTCCATGATCCAACAGCAGATCCATTTAATAATTTAACATTTTGGAATGTTCCGTTAGTATAAGTTGCACCACCAGTAATAGTACCTGTAGATATACCACTTAAATTATGTTCTCTATCAAATCCAACTGTGGCAATACCAGCAGAAGAATCCACACTTGTAATCTTAAGTCCAACACCAAAATCTTTTAGAACTGTATCTATAGACTCTCTTGTGATACTCTTCTTAAGATCATTAGTTACAACTTCACCAAGAGGAGCTCTCTTTGCAAAAGATACAGCAGCAGGTGGGTTATCATTAAAATTATCTTTATCTAATTGTGGATATAAATCTACAACTTTCTGACTGTACTTATGATTAGTAAATTCAGTTGGCATTGAATTATCTGCCTTAAGAATGTACAGATGATAAACACCATCTTGTACATTTTCAATATGTGGTGAGATTGTTTCACTACGATAGATGTAGAAGTTTGATTTTAAATCATTTCTCTGGAATCTAGGTAGTGCTGAATTTCTAACAGTAACATCATTAGTTGAGTTAGTTCCTGTGCTATGAACTATTCCATCTACATCAGTTGTAGAGTATTTGAATTGCTTATCATTTGTAATTTCAGTTACAGCAAATGTTCCATTGAATCCAATATTTGCAGTACCAGGTGTATTTGTGCTGCTGGTTACATTTTTAACGATAATATCATCACCAATATTCAAGTTATGTGGAATATCACTTATAACTGTAACGATGTTTGAGGTTTGAGTACATGTACTAATAAATCTTGGATTACGATTAAAGTCATAATCTTGATCATTAATTACTGATAAACCAACATCACTATCTGTACGAATACCAGTGCTACTTGATTCCTGAATAATAAAACTTTCTTCAGGATTTTTTGTATTTGGTAATTCTTTTGGAATCGCTACACGAACACGATATATTTTATCGTCAAGTGATCTATCATCATCTCTTCTTGTGACAAATGAAGTTTTTGTTTTAGTTAAACCAGAACTAGAATTAATTGAAGTATATACATCATTTGTTGTTGCAACTTTTAAGAACCACTGTGAATATACATCGTCATATTGAACAGGTGATCCAATTTCACCCGCTTCTTTATCATGTACTCTACTTACGATTGATAATTTTGTACCTTTATATACTGTAATTGCAGTTCCATTAGTAGCATTAGTCAATGTAGATGCTAACTTAATTTGAGTATCAGAGTCACGAATTGCAAAATAAACTTTATTTTCTTCTATATTTTCTGGTAAATCACCATCATCACTAAAAATTCTTATCTTTTCACCTGTCTGAATTGTATGTGTAGGTACTGTAAATACATTATTTGTAGGACCTGATGTGACCACATAGCTCTTTTCACTTGTATCTGTTCCAATACCAATAGTAGATCCTGTACCAATAACATTATCAAGCATTTGAATGTTTGCAGATACTGTTGCTGCTGATCCTACTTGTACAGATATTGCATCATTTTTCTTTGCACCAACTCTATAACCTTGACTTAAAATTGGTGGTGCATCATCTTTATCCTCAAATCCAAAAAGATACAAATGACTTGAAATACCTACTGTTTTTGTTTTTGGAATATCAAATTCTAACCAATCAATTGGTGCATCTTTAGTTGTAATTGCTTTTGGTGTAATAATTGATGTAATAAATCCTTTATTATCTTTTGCAAATGCGTCTTTCTTAAATCCTTCAGCAACAAGGGATATTTGACCAAAGTTTGAGTTTGAGTTAGTAATTGATGCATCACCACCAGATTGTGCATCAAAATGTTTATTATATCCAATCGCAAATACAGAAACAACCTGTAACACAGCATCATTTACAATACTAATATGTGTTGTTTCCCATCCTGTCCTATAAATTGCACCAGAATCTAAATGATATACTGTTGATGGATCTAATGATGAAGATTGTGATGAAAGTGCTGCACCTTTAACTAAAGTAAGAGCAATACTATCGTATAGTCTTGATGTAGAATTATATTTAACAAATGCTCTATCATCTTTCTGAAGTGATATACCAGTAAACTGGGCAACCACCATAGATCTAAATCCTGCTGATTTTTTACCATCAGCTTTCATTCCCTGCATACCAAATACAGATCTTAATGAACAGTTAAAGATGTATGGAGAAGCACCTGATACTGTATCTGTTTCTATTGTAATTGTTGCAGAAGAAACATTCGGAGTCGCAGGTAAATTTTCACGAACAAATGGTAAGATATATGTAAATACTGTGCCAGATGTAACTGTGGCAACTTTTGTTGAAATATTATAGTCAAGCGGAGTTACACCTTTAACTTTAATAGGTGTTCCTACGTTTAATCCATGCTCTGCTGGTGTTGTGACAGTGACAACTGAACCTGGTGTATTTCCATCTCCTGATATAATACTACCACCTGAAACTGGAATTGGATCGGAAGCAAATGCTCCAACAATTTCATATTCCATTCTCTGTTTCGAGAATCCAAGAGTATTATCTGGATATTTTTGATCTATATCTCTCGTAGATGCCAAGTTAAAGGCATTAGAAAGTTTACTATAGTACATATCCAAGTCGGTGATGTCATATCCAGAAGGATTATTGACACCATCAGCATATTCAAAACAAGTTAATTTATGGTGAGAGAATGTTGGTTTTGCCTGATTAGTTGTAGAGAAATCAGAATCATCAGTATATACTAAACCATTTTCATCTCCATC
>Ga0163180_10002397_pt1 | contig 10489 bp, 16 predicted proteins | sample AtlANTMetagenome_2_FD_109647 | JGI IMG/M metagenome (GOLD analysis project Ga0163180, IMG submission 109647) | Marine eukaryotic phytoplankton communities from the Atlantic Ocean - Atlantic ANT 4 Metagenome | ecosystem: Environmental > Aquatic > Marine > Oceanic | place: North Atlantic Ocean...
GAAGTGAGGAATAGCCCGTTGTAAAGTTTAAAGAGTAAACTTCATAAACTTTATAAGGTCTTCTTAATTTCATAAACCAGATTGTTTAAACTTTGCAAAGCTTGAAAAGTTTTAAAAAGTTATTCACAGGTTATCAACATTTTATAAATGCCTGTGGATAACTTTATAAAGTTTTATAAAAAAATGCTTATTCCAAAAGGTTATAAAGTTTGGAAAGTTTTTGAAGTTTGGTTATAAGGGGCGGGGCAGGATGTACATGGGGCGTACCCCCCGTATATATAAAACTCATACATTTTAACCTAGTTTAGGTGTTAACCAGTTGCCCTAAACTTTATAAAGCTCTATATATTTTCTGACACTATTTATATAATAAAAAACCCTGTACGTTGTACAAGGTTTTAAAAGCTCTATAGGGATATGTTATTTAATATTCTATTAGGAATACATATATATGCACCGGGGTGGCATACAAGTATATTGTACACTTTTTTTCAGCATTTGTCAAGACCTTTTGTGTTTATTTTAAAATAACTTGACAAAGTTGTAAAGTGTCTCTATAATATTATAGTATGACATACTTATCAGAAACTCGTAAGAAGAATTTAACTGAGAAACAACAAAGTTTTTTAGACAATCTAGTCGAAACTAAAGGTGACTTTAAAAAGGCTGCAGAACTAGCAGGATACTCAGGCAATCACTATCAAGTTATCAAATCACTTAAAAATGAAGTAGTTGATTTAGCCTCGGATGTACTTGCCAAGTCTGCACCAAAGGCTGCTTTTAAGTTAATCGAGATGATTGATTCTGATAGACCTGTACCACAAGCCAGTCAAAAACTTGCTGCAGCCCAAACTATTCTAGACAGAGTAGGCGTTAGTAAGACTGACAGGGTGCAGGTTGACCACAATGTACAGGGTGGTATCTTTATACTACCTCAAAAAGAAAATGTAATAATCGAGAGTGATGACTATGAAGATATATCTGACTGAGATGGAACAGCATGGTAAAAAGTTTGCTGGACCTAATATAGTTGCAGAAACTTTACAAGAGGCTGAAGAAGCTGCCGAAGCAAATGGTCTAACATTGTTAGGCGAGTTTGTTGAAATCGTAACTGAAGAAGGTTTAATGCACTACTTAGAGCCCGAAGGTTATAATGAAGAAAAGGTTTTACATTGATTGAATTTTTTGTTGCCTTTGTTACTGGATTCTTTATCAGTTATTATGTTGTAAACTATTTAAACGTGAGTATTTATTATGCCGAAGAAAACAACAACCAAAAAAAAGAAAAGCACGGTAAATAAAGCTGGTAATTATACTAAGCCCACCATGCGTAAAAGATTGTTTAATAAAATCAAAGCTGGTAGTAAAGGTGGTAAACCCGGACAGTGGAGTGCCAGAAAAGCTCAGATGTTAGCTAAACAGTACAAAGCTGCTGGTGGCGGTTATAAATAATGAGTCAACCTCAACAGATACAAGAAGTAAACTTTGTTGAACTTAAAGAACTAATTAGGCAACAACAGTTACAAAGTAATAATTAAAACTATGGCACTAAAAAAGTCACAAAGAAGTCTTAGAGCTTGGACAAAACAAAAATGGCGAACTAAGTCTGGTAAGAAATCTTCAGAAACTGGAGAACGTTATCTACCAGAAAAAGCTATTAAAAATCTTAGTGCTGCAGAATACGCTGCAACTTCTAAAAAGAAACGAAAAGATACTAAAAAAGGTAAACAACATTCTAAACAACCTAAGAAGGTTGCTAAGAAAGTACGAAAGTACAGAAAAGTAAAATGAGTAAGAAAGACCCAAGACTTAAAAAAGCTGGAGTATCTGGTTATAATAAACCTAAAAGAACTCCTAATCATCCTAAGAAATCACACATAGTTGTTGCTAAAGAAGGTGATAAAATAAAAACCATTAGGTTTGGACAGAAGGGTGCTAAGACAGCAGGTAAACCAAAAGCCGGTGAGTCTGCAAAGATGAAAGCTAAACGTAAGTCTTTCAAAGCTCGTCATGCTAAAAACATTAAACGAGGAAAAATGTCAGCAGCATATTGGGCTGACAAAGTAAAATGGTAAAATTAACAGAAAAAGAAATACAACTTATAAATAACATACTATCTGAAGATTAAATGGCATACTCACAAGAAGTGGTTGATAGATTTGAAAGCGTGTTGAATAATCCACAGAAACACGCTGTTGGTCGATTTGACCCTAATGACCCGAATGTTGCTACTGGTATGACTGGTGCTCCAGCTTGTGGAGATGTAATGAAGTTGCAATTAAAACTTGACAATGATATAATAGCAGATGTTAAGTTTAAAACTTATGGTTGTGGCTCTGCGATTGCTTCAAGTACAATGTTTGTTGATATGCTAAAAGGTAAAACCATAGCTGAAGCTAAAGCTATCAAAGATAAAGATATTGCTGCAGCTTTAGATTTACCACCAATCAAACTACATTGTAGTGTCTTAGCTGAAGAAAGTATTCGTAAAGCTATAGAAAACTGGGAAACTAAACTAGAACATAGAACACATAATCAGAAGTAACATGGCACAACTAGGTAGTAATGAAAAGCCAGTCTTAATGACTAACAAAAAGAATGGTGGTAGAATTGGTAAAGGTTCAAGACCAAGACCAATACAAGTATCTCAAGAACAATACGAAAGTAATTGGGATAAAATATTTAAATCTAAACAGGAGAAAAAATAATGGATGGATTAATTTTTATAATTGTTGTAGGTGTTGTTGTAGGTGGGATAATTTTGAAAACTGAAAACCCTAATACTTATGAAAAAATTAAAACACAATTACAAACTTATTGGGAAAACCTTAGAACGTATTTCAAATAATAATTTAGAAAGGCTATTTGAAGTTTATCCGTTTCGTATTGGTTTATGTCTTCCAATATTTTTAGCTATTACTGGATTAGTAGCAGGAATGATAATATTATGAATATGTTACCAGATGGTTATATAAAAAGAACTACATCTACCATACCTTTTGGTTATGAGTATGATGAAGTTACTGGTCATTTAAAACCGATTGACACTGAACTAGAAGCTTTATTAACTGTAGAGAATATGATTATTAATGAAGAAGTATCTTTACAAACTGCAGTAGATTGGCTAGAATACGAAACAGGTCGTAAGATTTCAACTCCCGGATTAAAAAAACACATAGATAAAAAGTATGGCACACGAACTGAAAGACTGGGAAGAGAATCCTCATCTTTACTTGCAAGATGATGAAGGCAACTTTGTTTTAAAAAAAGACGGTACACCTAGAAAAAAAAGTGGTAGACCAGCTTTAAAAGATGAAGCAAAGTTTGCAGCTCATCGAGCAATCTCTAGAAAACAAAAGAACATTAAAAAGATTGAGCAGAAACTTAACAATGCTCGTAAGTCTTTAAAAAAACAAAAAGATACTTTACAAGATTTAAGTGGTGATGAAAAGAATGTTGCCATTACTGATGAGCTAGATAAATTACCTGCAACAGTTAAAAAAGATTTAGAAGATGCTAATGTTCTATTTCATGCTAATGAAGGACCACAAACAGATTTCTTAGCTGCAGACGAAAAAGATGTATTATATGGTGGTGCTGCAGGTGGTGGTAAATCTTATGCAATGATTGTTGACCCACTACGCTATGCTCATCGTAAAGCTCACCGTGCCTTAATACTTCGTAGGTCTATGCCAGAACTACGAGAAATGATTGACAAGTCTCGTGAGCTATATCCTCAAGCATTTCCCGGAGCTAAGTTTAGAGAAGTAGAAAAGCTTTGGAACTTTCCAAGTGGTGCAAAGATAGAGTTTGGTTTCTTAGAAAGAGATGCAGACGTTTATCGTTATCAAGGACAAGCATATTCATGGATTGGCTTTGATGAGATTACCCACTTACCTACAGAGTTTAGTTGGAACTATCTAGCATCTAGGTTAAGAACAACTGACCCTGAAATTAAAACTTATTTACGTTGCACTGCTAACCCCGGTGGTGTTGGCTCTACATGGGTAAAACGTAGATATATAGACCCGTATGAATCTAATAAAAGTTTTTTAGGTACTGATGGACTAACTCGTAAATTTATTCCAGCTAAGTTAGCAGATAATCCATACTTAGCAGAAGATGGTATTTACGAACAAATGCTAAACTCACTACCACCAATACAGCGTAGGCAGTTGTTAGAAGGTAATTGGGATGTCGCTGAAGGTGCTGCATTTGTAGAATTTGACCCATTAGTACATGTAATACCACCGTTTGAGATACCTTTACCATGGGAAAGAACTAAAGGTATTGACTATGGTTATGCCTCTGAAAGCTGTTGTTTATGGGGAACTATTGATATAAATGATGGAACTTTAATAATTTATAGAGAATTATACAAAAAAGGCTTGACAGGAGAAGAATTAGGCAGTATAATAACAGATATGGAAGTGGTAGACCCATTTTCAGTAAATGGTGTATTGGATACTGCAGCTTGGGCTAGAACAGGTACTACTGGTCCTACCGTTGGAGAAGCCTTGTTACGAGCAGGTCATAAGTTAAGACGTGCTGATAAAAATCGTATACAAGGTAAAATTCAAATACATGAATTTTTAAAAGTAAGAGATAACGGTAGACCTAAATTGCAAATATTCAATACTTGCCAAAACTTAATAAGAGAATTACAAAGTATACCGTTATCAAAAACTAATCCAGAAGATGTGGATACTCACGCTTCTGACCACGCATATGATGCGTTAAGATATATGATAATGAGCAGACCTAGAATGGAAAACCCATTGGAAAGGTTAAGAGGTTTTAAACGTGATATGTTTAAACCTGCTGACTCAGATTTTGGTTATTGATAATGGCAGAAAACGAAAATACATTTTTAAGAGCTAATAACATCTACGAAGAAGTAGAGGGTGAAGCTGGTAAAACTTTAAATCTTGAAGAAGACCAACAGACTAATTTAGTTGGTATTATTAAAAGTAGATTTGCTTTAGCAGAAGAATCTCGTAATGGCGATGAAAGAAGATGGCTTAAAGCTTATGAAAACTTTCGAGGGCTATATAATAAAACAGTAAAATTTAGAGAGTCTGAAAAGTCTCGTATCTTTGTTAAGATAACAAAAACAAAAGTATTAGCTGCTTATGGACAATTAGTAGATGTTATCTTTGGCACTGGTAAGTTTCCTATAGGTATTGAAGAAACTAAATTACCTGAAGGTGAAAAAGAAAATGCTTACTTAGATATTCAAAATCCTGAAATGGGAATTGAATCTAATGTACCAGATAACATTGGTAATAGATTAGAAGACCCTATCATAGAAAATCCGTATGATGTTGGTTATGAGGGAGACGGTAAAGTTTTAAAAGCAGGTGCAACACTAGGCACTGGCATGTTTGAGGATGATGTTATAACTCAAGCTGATGAGCAAGGAAAATTACAAGAAGGTTTAACTCCTAACCCCCAAACACCAGAAGTTTCTCCAGCACAAAAAGCTGCGAGAAAAATGGAAAAATTAGTACACGACCAAATAGAAGAATCTAATGGTGGTTCAGAAATTAGAAATGCTTTATTAGAAGCATCATTACTAGGTACAGGAATTGTTAAAGGTCCATTTAATTTTAATAAAAAACTTCATAAGTGGGATACAAATGAAAATGGTGAAAGACAATATAATCCTTTAGAAGTTAGAGTACCAAGAATTGAGTTTGTAAGTTGTTGGGATTTTTACCCAGACCCTGCAGCAACAAATATAGAAGAATGTGAATATGTAGTACATAGACACAAAATGAATCGTAGTCAATTAAGGCAATTAAGAAACATGCCTTACTTTAATGAAGATGCCATTAGAGAGTGTATACAAGATGGACCAAACTACGAAGACAAAGATTTTGAATCTCAACTAAGAGATGATTATAAGTTAGATGATACTTATATGGCTAACTTTGAAGTCCTTGAATACTGGGGTATTATGGATGCAGAGTATGCTAGAGAAGTTGGTATTGAACTTGATGATACTATTGATGATTTAGATGAGGTACAAATAAACGCATGGGTATGTGGTAATAAATTACTACGAGCAGTAATCAATCCATTTACACCATATCGCATACCTTACAGTGCGTTTCCTTACGAAAGAAACCCTTACAATTTCTTTGGTATAGGAGTAGCTGAGAATATGAATGATTCTCAACAAATTATGAATGGTCATGCTCGAATGGCTATTGATAATTTAGCATTAGCCGGTTCATTAGTATTTGATGTTGATGAATCTGCTTTGGTAGGTGGGCAAAATATGGAAGTCTATCCCGGCAAAATCTTTAGAAGACAAGCTGGTATGCCCGGTCAATCTATTTATGGTCTGAAGTTTCCAAACACAGCACCAGAAAATATGATGATGTTTGACCGTTTTAGACAACTTGCTGATGAACAAACTGGTATTCCAAGTTATTCACATGGACAAACAGGAGTTCAAAGTATGACAAGAACTGCTTCAGGTATGTCAATGTTATTAGGAGCAGCAAGTTTAAACATAAAAACAGTTGTTAAAAATCTTGATGATTTTTTACTAAAGCCACTAGGAGAGTCTTACTTTCAATGGAACATGCAGTTCTTTGAAGGAAATCTTAAAGTGGCAGGTGATTTAGAAGTTAGAGCAACTGGTACTAATAGCTTGATGCAAAAAGAAGTTAGAAGTCAAAGACTTACTATGTTCTTACAAACTGCACAAAGTCCTGCTATTGCACCGTTTGTTAAGATATCTAAATTGGTTAGTGAACTTGCCTACAGCTTAGACCTTGACCCAGATGAAATTCTGAATGACCCAGAGGAAGCAGCTATCATGGCACAAATTATAGGAATGCAAAATGTTGGACAAAACACAGGCGAGGAAGCTCAACCCGGTGGTCAACAACCAGCAGGTATGGGAGGTCTTGGTGGAACACCTGTCGAACCTCAAGACCTTGGAGTTACAGGCACTGGCGGTGGCAACATCGGAATCGGAGATGTACCGGTTGCAGGGGAGGATAGCTTCTCTGGCACGATTGGAATGCCTACCGGAGCAGGTTAAAGAAGCACTAAATAGGAAAGAATAGTATGAAACCTTTAAATCCAAAAGATATAAAAGCAGACCAAGAATTAGCTTTAAGACTTAGAACTTTACAAGAAGAAAGGTCTGGATTACTTTCTAGAGATTTTTTACCAGATAATAGAGAATTGTCTGAAGCTGAGTTTGCAGAACAAGGATTAAGGAATACTATTCAAAGAATGCTAAAAGTTTTACAAGACCCAAAAACTAGAGATGAAGCATTTGCTGAATTACGTAAAGCTCATCCTGATATTTCAAGTAAACAAATTACAAAAGTAATGCGAAATGAATTAATTGAAGATGATGAAAAAATGAAAAAAGATATTAGAGATAAACGAGCTAAAGGAGAATTAGTTGGTGGTCAAAAAGATTTAGATTTAAATAAAGACGGAGACCTTGACGAACAAGATTTTAAAATGTTAAGAAACAAAAAACAAGAAGGTGGTATGATGATGGATGACCAAATGGAAACTATGATGCAAGAAGAAACAATGCCTTCGATGGAAAATCAAATGGCAGAAATGATGCCAGAACAAACTGAAGAACAAATGAGCATAGAAGAGTCTCAAGTTCCAGACGAAATGATGGAAAATAATTATATAGATTTTTTAATAGATGAAGCATTAGACGAAAATGAAGAAGAAATTTTAATGCAAGAATTAGAAGTAAATCCACAACTTAGTATAATATTTGACAAAGTTATGGAAGTTGCTATGGAATTTTCAGGCTCTGGTCCTGTTGAAGGACCGGGCTCGGAAGTCTCCGATTCGATACCCGCAAGGTTGTCGGATGGAGAGTTTGTCTTTACTGCAAAAGCTGTAGAAGAAATCGGAGCTGACAATTTAATGTCAATGATGAAAGAAGCTGAAGCTCAAGCAGACGGAAGACAAATGGCTCAAGAAGGTGGGCTGATGGAAGCAGAAGATACTGTTATGCCGGTTGAACAAGAACCAGTTAAACAGGAAATTCGAGTTACTAAAGAAACAGTTGGTTCTGAAGCAGCAATGCAAGAAGAACAAGACTTAGTTGGTGATGAGATTAAAAAATCTATGCTTACCGGAAGACCACACGTTAGGAGCTAGGCGATAAAGCTACCCTGTTTACAGGCACTTTATCATTAATAACAACAACCGAAAGGCTACCTTTACAAGACAAGCCCTGCAAGTGCACATCGCAGCTACCTTGTTAAACGAAGCCCTGAGTAGGAGGATAGAAAATGACTGAAGAAATTCAGAATGAGGAACAGCCAAATCCTTATAATTATAAAAAATCTTGGCACGAAGGCGATGATAAACCTTTCCAGTCATCAGAGCAGTTATACTTTGAAGACCCATCAGAAAAAAATAAATTATTTAAATCTGGTGATGTTAACGAAGCAGAACAAGCTGGTAACGTTGAAGTAGAAAATCTGGAAACTACTAAGGATGAACCTTATAAAAAACCAGACTATAAAAAGCGTTATGATGATTTAAAAAGACATTATGATTCTAAACTTAATGAGTTTAAATCTAGGGAACAGGAGTTACTTGAAGAAGCTGCTAAAAACAGAACTGATTATGAAGCTCCTAAAACTGAAGAAGAACTTGAACAGTTCAAACAACAGTATCCTGATGTCTATGAAGTTGTGGAAACTGTAGCTCACTTACAAAGTGAATCTAAGGCAAAAGTTTTAGAAGAACGTCTTAGTAAACTCCAACAAAGAGAGTTAGAAATTTCTCAACGTGAAGCAGAAAAAAGGTTAATGGAAAGACATCCTGATTTTGACGATGTTAGAAACAGTGATGATTTTCATACATGGGCAAAAGAACAGCCTGAGTCTATCCAACAATGGATATACAAAAATGCTGACGATGCCGATTTAGCTAGTCGTGCAATAGATTTATTTAAAAAAGATATAGGTATGGATGTTACTCCTCAGAAGAAAAAGTCATCTTCTAAAAAGGCTAAATCTGCTGCTGATATGGTATCTACTAAAACTACAAGCGTAGAACCTAAACAGGAAAAGATATGGTCTGAAAAGGAGATTGCTGCTATGAGTATGGAAGAATTTGATAAATACGAAAGTGAAATCAGTGAAGCCATGCAACAAGGCAGAATCATAAAATAAACTATAAATACACAGGAGTATTATCATGGCTCAATATTTTGAACCGTCAACTGATACTAATGCAAACTTTGCAAACTCCGTTAGTGGACAAACTAATAGTTTTTTCCTACCTTCGATTTATTCTAGAAAAGTTCTTAACTTTTTCAGAAAAGCATCGGTGGTTGAAGCTATTACTAACACCGACTATGCTGGTGAAATATCTGCTTACGGAGACTCTGTAAAGATTATTAAAGAACCTGTAATCTCTGTATCGGATTACACTAGGGGTTCTGACACTTCTGCGACTAAATTAACTGACCAAGAGTTAAACTTAGTTGTAGACCAAGCGAAAGCTTTCAAATTCATCGTAGATGATATTGAAACTAATATGTCGCATGTTAACTTCAAAGAAGTTGCAACTTCATCTGCAGCGTATGCTCTTAGAGATTCATACGATGCTGCTGTTATTGCAGAAATGTTCTCTGGAGTTTCTTCATCAAGTCCTGACCACGTAATAGGTTCTGACAGTGCTACTGCTGATGCCACTATGGCTCACGCAACTAACTCTGTTGACTTATTAGGTTCTGACGGAACTGGTGTAGATGCAATAGACCTTATGGCTAGAATGGCTAGATTAATGGACGACCAAAACATCCCTGAAGAAGGTAGATGGTTTGTTGCTCCACCTTCGTTCTACGAAGAGTTAGCACAGTCTGGTTCTAAACTATTGTCTGTTGACTTTAACGCTGGTCAAGGTTCTATTAGAAACGGTCTAGTTTCTAGTGGAAAACTAAGAGGGTTCGACATGTACAAATCCAACAACGTTGCTTCTACAAGTAACGCTACTGGTAAAGTACTTGCTGGACACATTAGTTCTACTGCAACTGCTCAAACAATCATCTCAACTGAGGTACTTAGAGACCCTAGTTCATTCGGTGACATTGTTAGAGGATTGCACGTTTACGGAGCTAACGTTCTTAGACCTGAAGCTTTAGTTTCAGCATTCTACGTTGTAGACTAACAATAATTGGGGGAGTCTTCGGACTCCTCCTTTTAATATATAAAAGAGGTAAATATGTACGGAGATAAAAAAAAGAAAAAAATGATGGGTGGCGGTTATATGGATAGAAAAGAAATGATGTACGGTGGCTCATCTAAAAGAATGAAAAAAGCTCATGGTGGTGGAGTTCATTACTATGACTCTATACAAGATAAAGAAAGAAAGTGTAATGCTGCAGTAGGTATGAACACTATGAAAAGTTCTACAGATAAATAATGCAAGTAGAAGCACCAAAAGGTTATCATTGGATGAAGTCTGGAAAAGGCTA